>Ga0335069_10001510_pt1 | contig 37406 bp, 30 predicted proteins | sample Lox_Sample_11_FD_206714 | JGI IMG/M metagenome (GOLD analysis project Ga0335069, IMG submission 206714) | Soil microbial communities from Loxahatchee National Wildlife Refuge, Florida, United States - Lox_Sample_1.1 | ecosystem: Environmental > Terrestrial > Soil > Wetlands | place: USA... | reverse complement strand
TGACCAGCGCCGCGAACGCCGCCGCCCACACCCATGCCGTCTTCGCATGACACGGCTTCACATGGTTTGCTGCGAGGGTCACGGATGAGCCTGGCATACGCCGGCTTGCTGAACAATTCCGGCGACACTTTTGTTGGTTAGCTTTCCAGCCATGCTCACGGCGCTATGAACGCCCGGTAGAAGCGAACCGGGAAGCTCACGGCATTCGTATCGGCAAAGACCGGGTTTGGGCCGGACAGCACATCGGTCAAAGTCAACCATTGGGGGGTGGCCAGGTTGGTGGCGGCCTGAATCTGATACCGGTGGCTGGCGTTGGCGGCCAGGGCGATCTGAACCACGCCGTTGGACGCGGAAATGCCGGCGATGCGCGGCGGCGTGATGATGGATAGCGTGCCGTTGTTCGTCGGCAACGGCACGTTGTCCGCAGCGGCGTCCGTGGCAGCGACGTTGGTAAAGGTCAGCGATTCGACGCCGTCGGGCGCGTTGCTCGCAATGATGAATGGAATATAAGCAATGACCCCATTGCTGGACACGGCGGTGGGAAACGCGATGGAGAGGATGCGCAGTTGCCCGGGCGCAATCAAGTTGTAGCCGAACAGGGGATTGGGGATGGCGTTGCCGACCGTGGGCGTGCCGGTTTGCAAGTAGTTCGTACCAAAAAGCAGGTCAAAGTTCAGCCCGGTGATCGTGCCGTCCGTGATGAAGTTGATGGGGACGATGACGGTCGCGCCCGGAGCGCCATTGGTCGAACCTACCGACAAAAGCGGGCCGGCTGAACTTGTCGCATACCCTTCAAACAGCAAAAGCACTACGCAAGAGCTGCGAATGACATTCACCAGGAACCCTAACGTGTTTCATGAAACTTTCAACTGGAGACGCTGCATGGGGCTGGTCCGCTTGAGAATCGTCGCACGCCGCAGGGATGCCCCGCCAGGCGCGGCTCGCCCGCATTCGGCCCGCCGAAGCCAGGCAGAGCAGTTCTGGCCGCCATACTTGCCCCCGCTTGACGCCCGCCACCGCCCTTGGTTGCGCAGGAGCCGCGCAGCGTGTGGCCGCCGGGGTCAGGAGGCTCTGATTTGTCCGGGAACAAGCACCTTCCACCCCTGGCCAGAGCCTCACGTCGGCTGTGTGCCCCCGCGCGTTACTCAGGGCGGCTCTGCCCGAGCTTGGGCAGCGCCTGCCGCCAGGCGAGCGCTTGCTCTTTGAGCCGCGCGGCCTGCTCAGGATGCTCCTCCGCCACGTTGTGGGTCTCCTTGGGGTCGGCCTTCAAATCATAGAGCTGCGCGTCAGACCCGTCGGCATTCACCAGGAACTTCCAATCCCCCTGCCGCAGCGCCACGTTGGGACTGCGATCCCGGCCCCGCGGGAACGCAAACGCATTCGTGTTCCGCCCATACTCCCAGTACAGCGGCTTGGCGCGCGTCGCCGGATGCCCCAGCACCGCCGCCGAAAGGTCTTCCCCGTCGAAGGCCACGCCCTTGGGCGAGGCCACCCCCGCAATCGCGCACACCGTGGGAAACAGGTCCGTGCCCGCGATCACCGTCTGCTCGTCCACGCGTCCGGCCGGCACATGCCCCGGCCAGCGCACGATAAACGGCAGGCGCGTGCCACCTTCGTAAAGGCTGAGCTTGCTGCCCCGCAGCCCCCCGCTGCGGCTGCCCCGAAAGCTCGGCAGCGGCCCGTTGTCGCTCGAAAAGATGATCAGCGTCCGCTCGTCCAGCCCGAGTTCCTTGAGCCCGGCGAACAGGCGTCCCATCTGCCGGTCGTATTCGTCCAACACGGCGCGGAACTTCCGCTCGTCGGCGGGGCCTTTGGGATAGAGGCCGAGCCGCTCCTGGCTTGGCACCCAGGGCGTGTGCACGTCGTCCGGCCAGAGGTTCACGTAGCAAGGCTGGTCCTTGTGGCGGCGCAAGAAGTCGAGCGTCTTGTCCACGAAGAACGCCGTGCGGTCCCAGCGTTTGACCTTGTCGTTGGGACACCAGATCCAATTGGTGGCCGTGATATCCGGATGCGGCTCGGGGCTTTCCCACGTGCCGGCGTGCTCGTCGAAGCCGTAGGCCGCGAAATGCGGCGCGTTGGTCACGTCGCGTCCGCCCCCCATGTGCCACTTGCCGAAATGGCCGGTGGCATAGCCGGCGGCCTTGAGCGTGCGGGCCAGCGATGGCGCCGCGGGATCGAGGAAATCCGCCTGCTCGCACCCGCGGTTGCCCGCCCGGGTCTGCAGGAAGCTGGTGATGTTCCAGCGCGCGGGGAACATGCCGGTCGTCGAGCCCGTGCGCGAAGCCGAGCAGATGGGCGACGGGCTGTAATACTGCGTGAAGCGGATGCCCTCGGTGGCCAGGCGGTCCAAGTTGGGCGTCGGGGCGAACTGGCCGCCGTAGCAGCCGATATCCCCGTAGCCCATGTCATCGCTCAGGATGTAGAGGATATTCGGCCTGGCGGGCTCCGGCGCCGCCGCCCGCGCGGGAATGATAGAGCAGGATACCGCCCCCAGCACCAGGGCGGACAGGATGACAAGCGGTCTCATGGCCCGCAATATAGGGGACGGTTGAGTTTAGAAAAGAATCAACGCATGAGTGGCCTGGAGTTCATCCGCCGGCCCCGCCCCGGATCCTCGCCTTATGCACACCGTTACCTCACCGTAGAACCTCTGCAAAGTTTGCAGAGGTTCTACGGTGAGGTAACGGTGTGCATAGGGAGGGGCCAAGGATAGGCCACGGTTCGTTGGTAAGGGTTCGGCAAACCCGCGGGCGAGCAAGGGTAAGAGCACGAGCACGAGCAAGACTCTTGCTCGCCGGCGGGTTTGCCGGAGGTTTACGTCCGATGCCGGCGCCATTTAAGGCACAAGCCCCTCAGGATTAGGCGCTTAGTAATCTATGGTATCTGAAGTGGGCAACTGGGATTCGCAGCGGCGCTGCAGGCTCCGGGTCGAGAATGCGGCAGGCGGGGCCAACCCGAGTGGCGTACCTGCAAGCTGCTTTGTTGCAAGATCTTACCGCCTACGCCGGCGCCACACCGCTCATGCCTGTCAAGTTTGGCACAGGTTATGCCGTTATCAATCAGGTGAACGAAGATGAGAACTTTGATTATGGCATGTGTGGTATTGGGTTTGGCCGGGTGTGCGGCGCCTCACCCCAGCTCGCAGCCCGTTGCGTATTCCGGCGGAGACGGCTCGTCGTGCGGGAAGGCGGTCCGCATTCTCCAGGCGCAGCACCGGGAGGACGGGATGCTGGGCGAGAAGCTCTGGCTTGATCAGAACTGTGCCGGTTATCAGAAGACCAGCCAGGCAGATTTGGAATCCGGGGGCCGCCACTATGAGGTCTTTGAACTCGCCACGACGGATGGCCAGACCAGGAAGGTTTACTTCGATACGACGGATTTCATCAACCGCTGACAGCGGCGTGGGGTGAGGGTGGCTCAGGTACTTGCCTGCGGGCGGTTGCCATGCGGCAGGGGCACCGCACTCGGACGCGCCTGAAAGGCGCCAGTAATACAGCCCAGGACCACGCTGTTCAGGTTCTGTCCTTGTTCAGGTAGGGACGCCTCGCCGAGGCGCCCAGGTGCGCCCGAAACGGACGCCTCGGCAAGGCGTCCCTACCAAAGTAAGGACAATGGCAAGATGCGCTCAACTTTACGCCCTGGCCTGCCCGGCAGTTGACTGTGCCCGCGGCTTCTGCAAGGCTCGATTGCGTCTTTCAGAACTACGAAAGCAGCAACCTTGTGGACATCAAGAAAGCCATCATTACTGCCGCCGGCAAAGGCCAGCGGACACTGCCGTTGCAGACCCTGGTGGACCGGGACGGCGCCACCAAGACCGCGCTGCGCATCGTGATCGAGGAGGTGCTCGCCGCCGGGATTGAAGAAATCTGCGTCGTGGTGAGTCCTGGGGACCAGGCGGCATACACGGCGGCGGCGGGCGCGCAGGGGAAGCGGCTGCATTTCGTCGAGCAGAACGCCAGCCGCGGTTACGGGCATGCGGTGCACTGCGCCAGGGAGTTCGTTGGCAAGGCGCCCTTCCTGTTGCTGGTGGGCGATCACCTCTATGTCAGCGGCGGTCAGAAGCGCGCGGCCCAGCAACTGGTCGAGCGGGCCCAGGTCGAGAACTGCGCCGTGTCCGCAGTGCAGGCGACGCATGAGAGCAAGCTGCCGTATTACGGGGCGGTGGGCGGGCGCCTTGTTCCAGCGCAGAAGGGGCTCTATGAGATTGCCGAGGTGCTGGAGAAGCCCACGCCGACCGAGGCCGAGCAGCGGTTGATCGTGCCGGGACTGCGCGCCGGGCACTACCTGTGCTTCTTCGGCATGCATGCGCTCACGCCGGAGGTCATGGAACTGCTGGGCGAAGAAGTGAAGCAGGCCGGTCAGCGCAACGTGCAACTGACGCCGGCCCTTTCGAAGCTGGCCCGCCGCGAGCGTTACCTGGCCTGCGAGCTGCAAGGACGCCGCTACGACATCGGCGTGAAGTACGGCCTCCTCATGGCCCAATTGGCCCTGGCCCTCGATGGACAGGAGCGCGAGGAGGTCCTGAGCGGGCTGGTCGAGTTGCTCGCGCGCCGCGCAGCCTGATTCAGGCCTCGCGGTCAGAACCACCATGCGGGACCTCATTTCCATCATCACGGCTACCGACTCGGCCCTGCGCGATCAGGGGCTGGCTGAAGCCTGCGCTGAACTGGGGCTGGATGCCTTGTTGAAAGAGTGCTCGGGCTTGGATGCCTTTCGCCGGCGAAGTGAGAACCTGTATGAGCGGGTGCGGGCGCTGTTATTCCTTTACGCCATCCACCGCTTTCATCTGCCCGCCGCGCTGGAAGCCGCGTCACATTCCACGCAACACGCATCACACACCACGCACCACGCCTCCGGCTCCCTCATCCCGTTCCGCGGCTACGAACACCTGCTGCAGCGGCGGTTCGAGGAGGCCATAGATCATTTCCTGGCGGTGCAAAAGGCCGAAGGACCAAGCGATCCGATTTGCAGCGCGCTGGCCGCGGCTTATTACCGGCTCGCGTTCCAGACGCTGGCCGACCAGGTCCGCTGCAGCGTGCGGTCGGTGCGCGGAAACCAGTGGATGTTCCGCATGGGACACCCGTCCGACCAACCGCTGCGCATCCGCCCGGAGCTGGCGCGGCCCAGCCCCGCGGACGGCACCTACCCGATCCTGCGTGAGTGCACGCCCGTGCGCATGGACCTGACGCATTGCGGCTGGAGCGACATTTTCTTTCTCGGCATGGATTACCCGGAGGGGGCCAAGGTGCTCAATGTCTCGATTGACCTGGGGGTGCATGGCCGTGACGCCACGCCGCGCCCACCGGTCGAGGCTTACCTGCGGGTGATCGAGGAGCCCCTGCTGAGGCTGGTGAGCGTGGACCTGGGCTCGTCGGCTGACATCACCAACCTGGCGGAGGTGTTCGACTTTGCCAAAGACTACCTGGGCTTGCTCAAGGCGGCCGTCATTGCGTCCGGCATTGTGCCGCCGGGGGTTGAAGGCTCGGGTCAGAGCCTGGCCGATCTGCTGTCGCGCATGCTCGGGCCGGGGCGCGGGCTGGAGATCGTCAGCAGCGTGAACAATATCCCGAAGGGCTCGCGGCTGGCGGTGTCGACGACGCTGCTGGCGGCGCTGGTGAGCGTGTGCATGCGGGCCACAGGGCAGGCCGCCTCGTTAACGGGCCCGTTGCAGGAGCACGAGCGGCGGCTGGTGCTGGCGCGCGCGTTGCTGGGCGAATGGCTCGGCGGCTCCGGCGGCGGCTGGCAGGACTCCGGCGGCGTCTGGCCCGGCATGAAGCTCATCGAGGGCGTGCTCGCCGCGGAGGGAGACCCCGAGTTTGGCATCAGCCGCGGGCGACTCATGCCGCAGCACCGCATCCTCAACGAGAAGGATGCTTCGCCCGAGACGCGGCGCAAGTTGCAGGAGAGCCTGGTGCTCGTCCACGGCGGCATGGCGCAGAACGTCGGGCCCATCCTGGAGATGGTCACGGAAAAGTATTTGCTGCGCTCCAGCGCCGAGTGGAAGGCACGCCAAAGCATGCTGGGCATCCTGCGGGAGATTCTCTCGGCGCTGGAAGGCGGGGACGTGCGCGGCGTGGGCGCGGCGACGACGCGCAACTTCGGGCAGCCGATCCAGACGATTATACCGTGGGCAACTAATCACTTCACCGAGACGCTCATCGGCCGGGTGCGCGCGGAGTTCGGAGAAGCGTTCTGGGGGTTCTGGATGCTGGGCGGCATGTCGGGCGGGGGAATGGGCTTTATTTTTGCGCCGGAGAAGAAGGCGCTGGCCCAGGAGCGGCTGCAGGAGATCATGTCCGCCACCAAACGCGAGCTGCAGCACGCCTTGCCCTTCGCCATGGAGCCGGTGGTGTATGACTTCGCCATCAACGAGCGCGGCACGTTTGCCGACCTGCTCGACGGGAGCGCCGCGCTGATGCCGGCGGGCTACTACACGCTGAGCGTGCCGGCGCTGTTGCGGCAGGACCGCCGTTCGCTTTCGCCGCTGGTGCGGGCGGAGTTGGATAAGTTTGGCGCGGCGTGCCGCACGAAACCCGAATTGCGCGGCGTGGTGCAGACGCTCTTCGATGTGATGCTGCCCAAGGGGAAGGCGGAGGCGGCTACCGACCAGACCTTGAGCGCGCTGCTGAAGGAGCATGGGTTTGATGCCGTGCAACATGAGCAGATTCGCGCCGATCTGAAGGAAGGGCGCATAGGCTTGGCGCAGAATCGCCTGCCGGCCAGCGCCGTAATCGAAGACGTGAAGGAGGGCGACGTGACCGACGCCTCTCGGGCAAAGGACGTGAAGCTCAAGGCGATCGGCCTGGCTTCGCTGAAGAGAGGCGAGGCCGCCGTGGTGACGCTGGCCGCAGGAGCGGGCAGCCGCTGGACGCAGGGTGCAGGTGTCGTGAAGGCGCTGCATCCCTTCTGCAAGCTGGCCGGGCGCCATCGCACATTCATCGAGACGCACCTGGCGAAGAGCCGGCGCGTGTCCCGCGAGGCAGGGGCGGCAATTCCCCATATCTTCACCACCAGCTACCTGACCCACGCGCCGACGGAGGAGTTTCTGGGCCGGCAGAACCGCTACGGCTACGAAGGGCCGCTGCTGCTCTCGCCCGGCAAGTCGGTCGGGTTGCGCATGGTGCCCACCGTGCGGGATCTGCGGTTTGCCTGGGAGGAGATGCCTCAGCAAATCCTGGATGAGCAGCAGCAGAAGGTGCGCGACAGCCTGCGGCACGCGCTCATCGGCTGGGCACGCGGCGCGGGCGAAGCCAGCGATTACACCGACAACCTGCCGCTGCAATGCCTGCACCCTGTGGGGCACTGGTACGAGGTGCCGAACCTACTGCGGAACGGCGTGCTGGCGCGGTTGCTCGCCGAGCGCCCGCAACTGAAGTACCTGCTGCTGCACAACATTGACACGCTCGGGGCGGACGTGGACCCCGCGCTGCTGGGCCTGCACATTCAGAGCGGGGCGTGCCTGACGTTCGAGATGATCACCCGCCGGCTGGAAGACCGCGGCGGCGGGCTGGCCCGGGTCAACGGTCGCGTGCGCCTGGTCGAGGGGCTGGCCATGCCGCGCGAGGAAGTAGAGTTCGAGCTGAGCTACTATAATTCGAACACGTGCTGGATAGACCTGGACAAGCTGCTGACCGCGTTCTCGCTCACGCGCGCTGATCTCGGTAACGAGGAGAAGGTCACGGCCGGCATCCGGGTCCTCGCGGCGAAGATGCCCACTTACATCACCCTCAAGGACGTGAAGAAGCGCTGGGGCCACGGGCAGGAGGACATATTTCCCGTGACCCAGTTCGAGAAGCTTTGGGTGGACATGACGGCACTGCCTGAAATTGATACGCGGTTTGTAGTTGTGCCGCGGCTACGCGGTCAGCAACTCAAAGACCAGGCCCAGCTTGATGGCTGGCTGCGGGACGGGTCGGCGGCGTACGTGGAGAGCGTGTGCGAATACTGGGATTAGACTGGGCGGGGCGAACCTGCGGGAAGGCTGGCTTTCTGGTTGCGCCACATGGCGTTTCAGCCGGCAGCTTAGGATTCCTATGGTCGTGCCCGTGTGCTATGCTTCAGGCAGTCAAATGAGATTATGACTAAAGTAGCGATCTTGCCTGAGCCCTCGGAACAGGGCGAAGTGGTCTATAGGGCCATTGCGGGCGGACGACAATCCCTCGCGAAGAGTGCTGGTGCCGCTTTAGACGCTTTGACGGCGCAGCTCCCTGCTGATGAGGCTGGGACATTGGTCATTGTCCAGTCCCACCAGCCGGATGAGTACTTTACGGTTCAGCAGCAAGGACGGTTGCGGGAGTTGATGGCGCGCTGGCGCGCAGCCCGGGACGCGGGCTCTTCTCTGGCGGCCGCCGAACAGGCTGAACTGGAGGCCCTGGTGGATGCCGAACTGCAGGCGGCAGGCAAGCGCGCCGCTGCCCTGAGCGCCGCCTTGGGGCAATGAACCCGCACTATGCGCGAGTCGCGCAACGTGCCGGTCATCGCTGTGAGTATTGCCGCGCGCCCGAGGCGGTCTTTAACTTCCCGTTCGGTTATCTAAAGTAGGTCAGTAATCATCTTCCCGCTGCGCTTCGCTCTCCGCCTGCGCCAAAGCTTGAATTCTCCCGGGCGGTGTGGGTTCCTATCCGGTGCTCAGAACGCTGCGCAAGGCAGAGTATGCCGAGTTGGTAGTGCTGTTCTTCCTGCAGGGAGCGGCGCTGAGCATGTGGTTTGTGCCCTTGAGCACGGTGCTCGACGCCAATGGCCTCCACGCGATCAAGCCCTTCGCCTACGCTGCCTCCGCCCTGGCGGCGTTTATCTCGCCGCTGATCTTCGGCGCGGTGGCCGATCGGCGCGTCTCACCCGCGCGGGTCATGCGCTGGTTGTCGCTGGCTACGGCGGCGGCGATGGTGCTGGCCAGCACGGCAATCAAGCTGCGGTGGAACCCCTGGCTGGTTCTCGCGCTGATCCAGCTTCATGCGATATGCTCTGCCCCTACCTTCAGCATGGCCGCGACCGTCGTGCTCGAGCGGGTGGCGGATGCGCAGAAGGAGTTCGGCCCAATCCGCGCCATGGCCACGCTGGGCTGGATGGCCGGATGCTGGACGGTCAGCGCGCTAGGGGCCGACACTACCGCCGTGGCCGGTTACAGCGGCGCCGTGGCGTGGCTGCTGGCCGCCGGGTTCACCTATTTTCTGCCGAAACTCGAAACTCCTAAAGCCGCCGAGCACCTCACCTGGCACGAGCGCCTGGGGTTGGACGCGCTGACGCTGATGCGGAACCCCGACCACCGGGTGGTGTATCTGACCGCGGCGCTGTTCAGTATACCGCTGGCCGGGTTCTATCCTTACGCGCCGCCGCATTTCCGGGTGCTGGGGCTGCAGCATACCACGGCCTGGATGACGCTCGGGCAAGTGACCGAGATCGTGGCGATGTTCAGCCTGGGGACGCTGCTGCTGCGTTGGCGGCTGAAATGGATCTTCGCTTGCGGCCTGTCTTTTGGCGTCCTGCGCTTCGCGCTGAGCGCCTTCAACACCCGGGCCTTCGTGCTCGCCGGCGCGCTGCTGCACGGATGCTCCTTCACGCTGGTGATCATCACGGCCCAAATTTACCTCGACCAGCGCGTGAACCCGGCCTGGCGGGCGCGGGCCCAGGCCCTGCTGGCGCTGATGATCAGCGGCGTCGGCAACCTCGTCGGTTATCTGGGAACCGGCTGGTGGTTCTTCGCCTGCTCGCAATCGGGAAGCACGCCCTGGCCTCACTTTTGGGCCGGGCTCGCCGTGGCCGCGGGGGTGGTGATGGCTTACTTCCTCCTGGCATACCACGGCGTGGGCTCGGGACTGCATCCGCGGGTCGCGATGAAGGAGCCGACCCGTCCCTCGCCGAAGGAACTACGTCTCTAAGGCCGAGACGCGCGCCTCACATCGAGTGCAGGGCAATGCGGTTGCCCTCGCTATCGAGCACGACACCCCGGAAGCCGTAAGGCCCGATGGGATGCCTCGGTTTGAGGACCTTGCCGCCATTCGGGGCCACGGCGTTGAGGGCTTCATCCAACCGGCCTTGGCAGCTTAGATAGACCATGGGTCCCTCGGCTGAGGGCTTCGGTCCTTCGCTGTTCGTTCCCGCCGGAACCAGGCATCCACTGACCTCGTGCTCCTGGTGCGGCAGCAGGGCGAACTTCATGCCGTGCTCCTCGTGCTTAACGACCTGGGCGCCGAGAACCGCCGAGTAGAACCGCACTGCGCGATCCAGGTCGGCAACGGGTATGTCGCACCAGACGATGCGGTTGCCGGCGGGAGTTCCGGTGCCCTTCAGAGGCTGGAAGAGACCCAGCGCGGCGCCCTGCGGATCCTGGAAAACGGCAATCCTGCCGACCGTCGGCACATCGAAGGGCGGCACTAATACCTTGCCTCCGGCCTCGGTGACCTTGCTGGCGGCCTGGTCGGTGCTCGCCACAGTGACATAGCCCAGCCAATGCGGCGGGCAGCCCGCGCCCGGCGCTTTCATCAACCCAGCCACGTTATCGCCCTGGTTTTTAAAGATGGAGTATTTCACTCCGGCGCCAGGGAAATCCTCGGTTTGCCAGCCAAAGACCTGGGCGTAGAACCGGGCGGCGGCGGTTTCGTCGCTGGTCAGCAGTTCGTTCCAGCTAAAGGTGCCCGGCGGCATGCCCGGTTGATGGTTCTGTTGGCCTGCTTCAAGATGCTGTTCCATAAAAGTCCTTTCGTCTGTGTGTTATGTGACCGGACACAGTAGCACCGGGGCGAGAGCCCGGCCAGCGGTGGGCGAGGGAATCGTGTGCCGAGCGGCGCGGGCGCGACGGCCTTTGGTCAGGCGGGGTTTGGGGCTGCGGCGGCGGCGCTATGGACAGAACAGCGTTGCCGGAGTTCGACCCGGCGCGTCTTGCCGCTGGTAGTTTTGGGCAACTCCGAGACGAACTCGACGGCCCGCGGGTACTTGTAGGCGGCGATCAATCGCTTGCAGTGCGTTTGGAGTTCCGCCTTGAGCTCGTCCGAAGGCTGGTATTCGGGCCGCAGCACGACGCACGCCTTCACGATCTGGCTGCGCAGGGCGTCGGGCTGCCCAATCACCGCCACGTCCAGCACGGCGGGATGCTCCAACAGCGCGCTTTCGACCTCGAAGGGCCCGATCCGGTAGCCGGAGCTCTTGATGACGTCGTCCTTGCGCCCCACAAACCAGAAGTAGCCGTCGGCGTCGCGCACCGCGCGGTCGCCGGTCAGATACCAGTCGCCGCGGAAATGGGCGGCGGCTTCGTCGGGGTTGCGCCAGTATTCGAGCAGCAGCCCCAGGGGGCGTTGCGGTTTGACGCGCACGGCCACTTCGCCTTCCGCGCCCGGCGGCACTTCCTGGAGGTGCTCGTCCAGCAGCGCAACACTGTAGCCTGGGGCCGCGCGGCCCATCGAGCCGGGCCGGATGGGGTGCCCGAGCGACCGGAAATTGCCCACTAGCAGCACCGTCTCAGTCTGGCCGTAGCCTTCATGCAAGGTCAGGCCCGTCGCGCTTTTCCACAGGCTGAGCACTTCGGGGTTCAGGGGTTCGCCGGCGGTGACGAAGTGGCGCAGATGTGGAAAGCGCCAGCGGGAGAGGTCCTGCCGCACCATAAGCCGGAGGGCGGTCGGCGGAGCGCAACAGGTTGTAATGGGGAACTGCGCCAACGTGTTCAGCGTCAGCCCCGGGTCGAACTTGCCGGGCGTATCCAGCGCAAACACGCAGGCGCCCATGTGCCAGGGGCCGTAAAAGCTGGACCAGGCGGCCTTGCCCCAGCCGAGGTCGGATAGGTTCCAGTGCAGGTCATCCGGCTTGGAGTCGAGCCACAGCTCGCCGGTGACCCGATGCGCGCATCCGTAGCTGGCTTGCGAATGCAGGACCATCTTCGGGTCGCCTGTCGTGGCACTCGTAAAGTAGAGGATGCCGGGATCGTCGCTGCGGGTGCGCTCAAAGGCGAAACTGGCGCTGCTGTCGCGGAGCCCTCGGTCGAAGTCCACCCAGCCAGACGGAAGGGCGGCTTCGTGTACACGCCCATCCGGGTGGCCGACCAGCAGGCGCAGCCCGTCGAAGCCCTCAACCTTCCCGATGCCTTCGGCGCTCGTAATGACGGCGCTGACCTGGGCGCTCGTGAGCCGGTAGAAAACGTCCCGGTGCGTCAGCAGCAGCGTGGCGGGAACGGGAATGGCGCCGACGCGGATCAGGCCCAGCATGGCGATCCACCATTGCGGGACGCGCGGCAGCATGATGAGCACGCGGTCCCCGCGCCGCACGCCGCATTCGCGCAGGAAGCCGGCGGCCTGGCAGCTTAGGGCCGCCAGTTGCCTGAAGGTGAACCGCTGCTCTTTACCGGTAACCGCGTGCACCCACCAAAGGGCGGGGGCGTCCGGGCGCTGGTGGGCCCAGAGGTCCATGACGTCGGTGGCGAAGTTGAAGTAGGCGGGTGCTGGCCGCCGGCCCGGATTCGCACTGTGCATTACACTCCACAGGTACCAACCTGCGGGGAATAAGTAAAGTCAGGGAAGACCTTGACATTTCGTGCGCGCTGCCTCGGCTGGCCTCGGAATTTCCCTGCTGCATCTTCGTCGCGCCCCCATTACCATGGGCACCATGACATACCAGTGCCCAGCCGGCGCAGTTCGTAACCGAAGCGTAACCCAGCCGCCACGCGGATGACATAGAGCGCCGGCACGCTTCGTGACTATGCAGACTTTCTTTCGCAGCCTGGTTTTATGCGCCCTGCTCCGGCTCACGGCCTTGGGCGCCTGCCCTTCGCCCCACGCCGAGCACGTGTTCATCATCAGCATTGACGGCGGCAAGCCGGCGGTCATTGCGCAGAGCCCCATGCCTGTGCTGCAGCGGCTCGTGCATGGGGGCGCCTACACCTGGTCGGCCAGCACGATCTACCCGAGCATCACTTTGCCTGCCCACACCTCGATGCTCACCGGCGTTGGCCCGGACAAGCACCATATCCTTTGGAATAGCTGGCGGCCAAGCAAGGGAGTGGTGAGCGTGACGACGGTCTTCGCCGAAGCCAAGAAGGCGGCGCTGACCACGGCGATGTTCGTGGGCAAGGAGAAGTTCCGCCACCTGGCCCAGCCCGGCACCGTGGACAAATTCGAGTTCGGCCCCGAAGGCGCGCGAAAGAGTCAGACGGTCGGCGCCCGGATCGTGGCGGAGGGCGCGGCGCATTACATCCTGGAGCACAAGCCGAACCTGTGCTTCATCCACTTCGCCGATCCGGACACGATTGGGCACAAGTACGGCTGGGGCTCGGCGCAGCAGATCAAAGCGTTGGGCGACGTGGATGGAGCGCTGGGGGACGTCATCGGAGCCATTTCGGCCGCCGGGCTCAGCGAAGAAAGCGTGGTTATCATTACCGCCGATCACGGCGGGCATGGCAGGACACACGGGACCAAGCGGCCCGAGGACATGCTGATACCATGGATCGCCTGGGGCAAAGATGTTCAGCACGATTTGACCCTGACCCAGCCCATCACCACCTGCGACACTGCCGCGACGGCGTTGTGGGCGCTGGGCTTGCCCGTCCCGGACACATTTGAGGGCAAGCCGGTTACCAGCGCCTTCACCGCACCCGCGGAGCAACTCGCCGCCCCCGTCGCCACTGACAAGCCGAGAGCTGGTGTGGGGCTCTAACCCCGGCTGGGGCGACGGACAACAGGCGCCGACACACCGCATAAAGCGCAGAAATCACTGACGCCCTTCGAAGACTCTTCGAAGACTCTTCGAAGGCTCTTCGAAGCCTCATCGAAGCCTCTCCGAGACACCACGCGGGCCTCGCCGGTGCACCGCGCGCCCATCGGGCCAGGCTTGCAGGATCGGAGAGTGGAATCCGAGTAACTATTCAGGTAACCTCAACGCTTTCGGCACATTTGGATGCCGTCAGCCACCGACAACAGCACCGCTTCCACGCGGCGGTCTTTGGCCAGCTTGCGGTTCAGGGCGTCAATGGCGCGCCCCGTCGCTTCCTTTACTCGTCCTGCGCCCAGGCGGCCACCCCAGAGCATGTTGTCGAACAGGATCAGGCCATTCCGCCGGACGCGCGGCAGCAGCAGCTCGTAATAGGCGTCGTACTCGGTCTTGGCGGCATCAATGAAGACCAGATCGAATCTCAGGCCCTTCTCCAATCCCTTCAGCACCTTAAGCGCCGGCCCAAGGCGTAGTTCGATACGGTCCTGCACGCCCGCCTTGGCCCAGTACTTACGGGCGATGGATGTCCACTCCTCGCTGGCGTCCACGCAGATCAAGTGGCCGTCGGCCCCCAGGCCGCGGGCGAGGCAGAGCGAGCTGTAGCCGGTGAAGGTGCCGACTTCGATGGCAGACTTGGCGCCGATGGCCGCGGTGAGCACGCTCAAGAAAGTGCCTTCCTCGTCGCTGATCTGGCATTTGCTCACCTCCTCGCCGAGGGCTGCAGTCTCGGCGCGGAGCCGGCGCAGGAGCCCGTCCTGCGCATCGCTGCGCAGCGAGGCCAGGTAGCTGTAGAGATCGTCATTCAGGGTTACGTATTTCGTGCCCATGAAGAGCGAACGTAGCAGAGAAGAAGGGCGTAGCAAGCGGCCGGAGCGATAGGGACGGTCGGCGGGCCATCGTCGCCCAGCAGCCAAAGCGAAGCGCATCTCTTGTTTTGGCAGGGACTCCTCGCCGAGGCGTCCGCGTGCCCCCGGAACGGACGCCTCGGCGAGGCGTCCCTACCAAAACAGAACCCGGGATCAAATGCACCCACGCTGTGCGCCTGACCCAGTTTCTACTTGTGGGCGCAAAAGTGTACGAGTAGTAAATGGCAATATGTCAAACGCACACGTTCCTTCCCGTCCCGGCATCACCCGCCGCCAATTTCTCTACTACTCAGCGCTCGCCGCCAGTGCCACCGCGCTGACCGGCTGCGCCAACATCCAGGGGCGCCGCGTTTCGCCCAATGAGAAGCTCAATATCGGCGCCGTGGGCATCGGGGGCAAAGGAGCGAGCGATGTGAATTGCTGCGCGGGCGAAAACATTGTCGCGCTGTGCGACGTGGACGAGAAATCGGCGGCCGCCACGCGCGAGAAGCACCCCAACGCCACATTCTACCGCGACTGGCGCAAGATGCTCGAGAAGGAGAAGTCGCTGGATGCCGTCATCGTCTCCACTCCCGACCACAACCATGCCGTGATCGCTGCCTCGGCCATTCGCCTAGGCAAGCATGTGTACTGCCAGAAGCCTCTGACGCAGACCATCTACGAGGCGCGCCTGCTGCGAAAGCTGGCGAAGGACCACAAGGTCTCCACCCAGATGGGAAACCAGGGCAGCGCCGAGGACGGCCTGCGCCGCTCAGTCGAGGTCATCCAGGCCGGTCTCATCGGCCAGGTGCGCCAGGTCTATGTCTGGACGAACCGCCCCATCTGGCCGCAGGGCATGGATAAGCCCGAAGGCTCGGATCCCATCCCCGAGACCCTGGATTGGGACGGCTGGATCGGCCCTGCGGCGATGCGCCCTTACAAAGGCAAGTGGTCCGACGCGGCCGCCGGAGGCAAACGTCGCGGGAGCGGCCAGGTTTACGAGCCCTTCAACTGGCGCGGATGGCAGGAATTCGGCACCGGCGCGCTGGGCGACATGGCCTGCCACACGGCGAATATGCCTTTCCGGGCACTGAAACTCGGCTACCCGACGCAGATCGAGGCCACCTCCTCGCCCATGAACACGCAGAGCTATCCGCTCAAGTCCACCATACGGTTCGAGTTCCCTGCTCGCGAAGACCTCGCCCCCGTTCAGTTCTGGTGGTATGACGGCGGCAATCCCAAGCCCGATCATCCCTTCGAGCACGACGGCAGCAATAAGCCCCCCAAAGATATCCTGGCTGACGTGCAGGACATGATGGACAGAATCCCCGGCAGCGGCTGCCTGCTCATTGGCGACAAAGGCAACCTGTTCTCGCCGGACGACTACGGCGCGCAGTTCTTCCTCAAGCTGAAGGGCGAGAAGGAGATGACGGACGGCAAGACGCATGAGGCCGTCAAAGCCATCCCCCGGACCATCCCGCGCAACACATTCGAGGGCGGCACGGATGAACGCCAACACCTGGAATGGATCGCCGCGTGCAAAGGCGGCCCGCGTGCCTACTCTGACTTCGACATCGCGGCCTACCTGACGGAAATCATCCTCTTGGGCTGCGTCGCCCTGCGCGCGGGCAAGCCCATCGAGTGGGACGGGCCGAGAATGCTCGCCAAAAACGCGCCCGAGGCCGCACAGTGGATTCGCCGGCATAACCGGCCCGGCTGGAACATCTGACGACAGTAGCTGTTCAAGTAGCGTAAGCCTCCGGCTTGCGATAGTCCCAACAATCCTCTGGGTTGTTCGGGGGGCGGCAACCCAGAGGGTTGCCGGGACGGGCGCAAGTCAGAGGCTTACGCTACTAACCCAAGGCTTCCTTCACCGCTGGCGGAAAGATTACGCCCACGTCCCCTTCCAGTCGCAGGGTAACCTCCGGCCGGTCATCCTGCTCGGTCGGCCCGCGATTGATAACGACAAAGGGCACCCCTCGGCTCGCCGCCAGCAATGGAATGTGCGCGGCCGGATAAACCGACAGCGTGGAGCCAAGAGCGACGACCAGGTCCGCCTGCTTGGCGGCGGCCTCGGCGCGCTCCAGGTCTTCATTGCGCAGGTTCTGGCCGAAGCTGATGGTGGCCGGCTTAAGGAACCCGCCGCACTCGCATAGCGGCGGGCGACGCGTCTTGCGGAACGCCTCGAAGTGCGGCGCGGGGTCCGAGCGCCGGCCGCAGGACTGGCATTCGACGAGCGTGTTTGTGCCGTGCAACTCCACCAGCAGCTCGGGGGACGTGCCCGCGCGCGAATGGAGGCCGTCAATGTTCTGCGTCACCACGGCCCGCACTTTGCCGGCGCGCTCCAGTTGCACAATGGCTGCGTGGGTCGCATTAGGCTTCGCGTCGCGATACCCGATCCACCCTTCCAGCTTGAAATCCCAATGCTCGATCCGCGCCGCCTCTGAGCGCATGAAGTCGTGGTAATAGACGGGCTGGCGGCGCTTCCAAACCCCATCCGGCCCGCGGAAATCGGGAATGCCACTGCCGGTCGAAATGCCCGCTCCCGTGAAGATCAGCATGTGCCGGGATGCCCGCAGCAATTCAACCAACTGCTTGTCCGGCATGGAGTGACTCTGGGCGCCCACAGCTAGATGGCAAGCGGAATGGCCTCGTCCACGAGCATGACGGGGATGTTCCGCCTCACCGGATACAGAAACCTGCCGTCTGCCCGGACCAGGCCCTCATCCAGCTTCTCAGTGACGGCCTGTCCGGCGCGGTTCTTCAGCGTGCCGGCGGCGATGCGCGCGTTGAGGGCCTCGACTACGGTTGCTTCCGCCGGGCGCAGCTCCTGGTGGGTCTCCGGGCAGCACAGGATCCGCAGCAAGTCGGGCGCAATCATTTCAGCAGCGACGGCGGCAGCGCGCGAATGGCCGCGTCATAGACCTGTTTGATGGGCACTTTCGCCTGCTCTGCCAGCTTCCGGCACGATTCAAACTCCGGCGCGGCCTGGATGACCCGGCCATCGAGCCTGCCGATCTTCACCGTGACCGGCCCATGCGGGGTCTGGACCGTCACGAACTCGCGCCGCAGCTTTCGGCGCTCCGCGGTATAGCGGCGGACGCCGAACGTGCTCGTCTCGCGCAGGAGCATCTCGGTAAACCGGTCGGCCTCGGCTGCCGCGCAGAGCAGGCTGAGCAATACGCCGGGGCGGTTCTTCTTCATTTGAATAGCCGTGTGGAACACGTCCAGCGCGCCCGCTGCCAACGCCTGCTCCATAAACAGGCCGAGAACTTCGGCGCTGATGTCATCCAGGTTGGCCTCCAGCACGGCGATAGTGTCGGTTTCCCAATCATGCGCGCCGGCGCCCGCGCTCGTGCCCGCGGCTTCAGTGCGCCCGTCCCAAAGAACGGCGCGCAGGACATTGGGGCGCGTCTTGTTGTCACGCGTGCCGAGACCGAAGCCGATCTTCTCCGCCACGAGCCCCTTCATCGGCCCAAAGGATTCCGCCAACTCCGCCAGCAACGCAGCGCCCGTTGGAGTGACCAACTCATGGGGTTCTTCGCACTGAGAGAGCGCGACGCCGCGCGCGCCGAGAATGGCGAGCGTCGCCGGAGCGGGGATCGGGAAGCGCCCGTGCGCGCAGTTTACCCAGCCGGTGCCTTCGGTTACGCCGCTGGCCAGCACCCGGGGCTTGCCCAGCAACTCCAAGCCAATGCACCCGCCCACGATATCCACAATCGAATCCACCGCGCCGACTTCGTGGAAATGCACCTGCTCGGGCGGCACGCCGTGAATCCGGCCCTCGGCGTCTGCGATGCGCTGGAACACCCCTATCGCCTTCTCCTTCACCCAGCCCGAAAGCCCGCTAGCCGTGATCATCTCTCGGATGTCCTTGAAAGTGCGCGCCCCCTCGTGCGTGTGATCCGGCGCTTGCCGGTGGTGATGCCCATGAGCGTGCTCATGCTCCTCTGCCCCCTCGCCATGTTCGTGGTGATGGTGACCGTCCTCGACGTGCACATCCACCTTCACGCCCGCAATGCCGGACTTCTGCCCGCGCGTCGCATGCAGATGATACCCGTGGAGCGGCAACTTCTCCAACTCATGCTCCAGTTGATGCGCATCCACCCCGAGGTCGACCAGCGCCCCGAGGAACATGTCGCCGCTGATGCCGCTAAGCAGGTCGAGGTATAGCGTCTTCATGCGCTCTGGCTGCGAGGGCGTTAATCTGGCTGGCGGCGTAGCCGGCCCCGAAACCGTTGTCAATATTCACTACCGTAAGCCCGCTGGCGCAGCTATTGAGCATGCCCAGCAGCGCGGCCAGCCCGAAGAAGTTCGCGCCGTAGCCCACGCTCGTCGGCACGGCAATCACCGGCCGCGAGACGAGCCCCGCCACGACACTCGGCAGGGCGCCCTCCATGCCGGCCACGACAATCGTCACATTGGCCCGCTGGATCGTGTCCAGCCTCCCGAACAGCCGGTGCACGCCGGCCACCCCGACATCAGTAACACGCTCGACGCAGTTGCCCATGATTTCAGCCGTGATAGCCGCCTCCTCGGCCACCGGCAGATCGCTGGTCCCGGCGCAAACGACGGCGATAGTCCCCGGCAGCCGGGGCAGCGGCTTCTTTTCGATAGTCACGCAGCGGGCCAGTGCGTGATGCACGGCCTGCTTGAACCGCCGCCGCAGTATGGCCGCGTGCTCCGGACCGACGCGGGTGACCAGGACGCGCTCCTCGCGTTCGTAGAGCTTGGCGGCAATCTGGACGACCTGCGCCGGGGTCTTGCCCGCGCCAAAGATGATCTCGGGGAAGCCCTTGCGCAGTGCGCGGTGGGTGTCCACCGTGGCAAAGCCCAGGTCGGCTACAGGCGCGGCCTGGAACTTCCGCAACACGGCATCGCGGCTCACCCCGCCCGCCCGAAACTGCTCAAGCAATTTAATCGCCTCGGTCGTGGTCACGGGCGGACAATGCCACGAGACCGCAGGCAGGTCACGATAATATGTTCCAACCGCAAGCCAGCCATTGGCGCCGGGGTAGTAGCGTAAGCCTCCGGCTTGCACCCGTCCCGGCAACCCTCTGGGTTGCCGCATATGACGCGCTATCCCAACAATCCAGAGGATTGTTGCGACGATCGCAAGCCGGAGGCTTACGCTACTTAAACCGTTACCGCGCCTTTACCCCGGAGCGTTGACGGCGGGAGGGGTCGCCGCTATGGTCGTGGGGTGGCGGGTACTAACCAGGATGCCAGGGTTTGTGAGGACAAACCAGTGAACGCGAATGCGGGCAGGCCGCCTGCGGGGTTGCGAAGCATTGCGGTGCTGGAAGCGGTGAAGGGCGTGTTGGCCATCGCGGCCGGCTGCGGTGTGATCTCGCTGCGGCACACGGACCTCCATTCCGTGATTGATACGTTCCTGGTGCGGCACAGGATAAATCCCGACACGCATTACCGGCATCTGTTCATCGAGTCGTTCGCCCGCATGACGCATCAGCACGTGGCACAGGTAGCGGGCCTGGCTTTCGCCTACGGGCTGATCCGCCTGGTCGAGGCGTATGGGTTATGGAACGCGAGGCACTGGGCGGAGTGGTTCGCCGTCATCTCCGCCGGAGTGTATCTGCCAATGGAAATCGCGCACCTGCTGCGGCATCCGACGCATCTAACTCTCGCGATTACGTGTTTCAACATCCTCATCGTGGTTTACCTGGCACGGCTGCTGCAGAAACAACGGGCGGAGCGACGAGGCAGGTTGGCCGCGGCGCGGCAGGAGAAGTGAAGGACGGACGGGGCCAGTGCGTCCACCTGGGCCGAATACTTCACTCTGGTAGGGACGCCTCGCCGAGGCGTCCGTGTTCTGGGGGCAGCGGACGCCTCGGCGCGGCGTCCCTACCACGGAAACATCCAACATCCAACAACCAACAACCAACATCCAATCACTGCCCCCGTCGACCCATTGGATGTTGGATGTTCCCAAATTCTTCGGAACCTCAGCCGGCTAGGGCGCACCGGGCTGGCCGAGCAGGGCCCGGATGGCCTGCTTGAGCGCGGCTTCGGAGCCTTTGCCGACATTCGAGGCAGTGGGTTCGTAGCCGCCCTCGGCAATGGCCTGGTCGGTGCAGATGTAGGCGCAGCCGCAATCGCCATAGCCGGCGACAGCGATGAAGTCATCCGGGCGGGCTTGCTGGGCGAAGAACTGAAAGGCGAGCATGGGCTCGCCGGGCAGGTGCAGGATGTAGGCCCGGCCAATCTGGAGAGAGCTGACCTGGATGGGGCGGTCCAATCGCTCGACAAACGCCAGGCGCATCACGCCCTCATAGACGCGATGGCCGTCGGGCTGGGCGGGGTCATTGAGCCAGGCGCGGCTCGCGGCAGTGACGTCGGCCCGGCTGCCGCGCAACGGCAGGACCACGGTTTGCGTGCGCCAGACGAGGTGCTTCGCAGGCACATAGTGGGTCTGGGCGATGGAGGCCAGCATGGCCGCCTCGAGGCGCTGGGTCAGCCCGGCCTGGGCCTGGGGCGAGCCGTCGTTGTACTTGCCGACGGTGACATCGCCGGCGCAGCCGGTGAAGTAGATCTGAAAGGTCTTGTCGTCGCGCTCGACTGCCTCGCGGGCGAGGCCGACGAAATCGGCGGAGGCCCGGCCATCACAGCAGAAGGTTTGGGGGTGGGTGGCGTAATAATGCAGGCGGACCAGGGGTTTGTGGCCGCTGGCCAGGGTTATCGTTTTCAGGAAGGGGTCAATCGGGCCTTCCGGCGCCTCGGCCATGCTCGGGTTGCGGGCGCCGCTGCTGAACCGAGTAAGGGGGCGGCCGTCATTATCCCGGAGCCGGCGGGCTGAGGCGATGCGCTCGGCTTTGGCCTGGCCCATGCCGATACGGTCGAAGGGCTCGAGCCGGGCCGTGGCTTCCTGCACGGCATCGGCCAACTGGCGGCGGACCTTGTCCATGAACCCGGCGCTGAGATGCGGCAGGGGCTTGGGCGCGGCCTCCAGCAGGCGATATGCTGCCTCGTCCGCGTAGGGCGCGGCGTGCTGGTGAAGGCATTGGACGGCGACGCGCGCGGGGTCGGTGCCCGCAGCGGAGGCCAGGGCGCGGCGGAAGGAGAGTTCGGTCTCGTTGCACACCAGGCACCAGTCCAGCGCGCACAGGATGAAGCGGTTGGTGCCGTCTTCAAGGACGATGCCCTTGCCAAGGAGGGGCTCCTCGACTTTGGTGAGCGGGGTCGCCCAGACGAGCGGTTCGCCGGGGCCGGGTGTTATGTCACAGCGGAAGGTGGCGACGCGCAAGGGAGCGGCGGGAGCGGAGCAGGCGAGCAGGAGGAGAAGGAGAAAATCCGAAACCCGAAATCCGAAATCCGAAACAAACCCAAATGCTACAACAAGCAATGACCGAAACCTGTGGCCAGCGTGTGTTTCGGACATTTGGGATTGCAGCATTTGAATTTGTTTCGGATTTCGGGCTTCGGATTTCGAACTTCCGCTACGTCGCCGTGGCGGGGCGGCTTTCGAGCACGCGCTGCTCGGCGGCGAGCAGGGCGTCGCACATCGCGGTTGAATCCGGCGCTGCGCGCAATTCCGCGATCAGGTCCGTTTTCTGCGCCATCATGCACAGGCGGGCCAAGGCGTGCAGATGCATGCGCTCGTCCGGACAGCCGATGAGGAAGAAGAGGTTGGTGGGCTGGCCATCGGGCGCGCCGAAGGGGATTTGCTGCACCGTCCGGCCCAGGACGAGGAAGGGGGCGTCGAAGAGATACTGGCCGGGGCTGCGCGCGTGCAGGAGGGCCAGGCCGCCGGGCAGGCCGGTGGAGCACAGTTCCTCCCGCGCCTGCAAGCCCTCGAGGAGGGCTTTGGGGTCGCACACTCGCCCGGTGCGCCCGGCCAGGGCCGCCATTTCGCGGAGCACGGACGCTTTGGTCTTCGCCGGGAGGGCCGAGTCAATGAACTCAGGGCGAATACGGTCCGGCATGATGGCCTCGCCGGGCACGATCTGGCGCGTGTCCTGCGACGTCTTCTGATGGTACTCGGCGAGGCCGCGCCCCTCCAGGCCCAGAATGCGAGGTGAGACCCAGGCGTCTATGTCGCCTTTGAGGAAGACGAGCCGACTGCCGCGCTTCTCGAACGGGATGTCCCGGTCCTTCACCAGTCGCTCGATGTCGGCACGGCTGAGGTGGAGGTAGCTCGCGACCTCATCCACGCCCAGCGTGCGGTACGGCATAGGGTCCGGTGCTGCGCCGCCGGGGTGGCGCGCTTAGTCCGCCTCTTTCTCTTCGGCGCGCTTGGCGGCCTGCTTGTCCATGTGGAACAGGCCGTTGTGGTTTTCGCCTATGAGTTCGAGCTTGGCGATGATCTCGGTGACGTTCTTCTCCTCCTCGACCTGCTCGTCAAGGAACCACTTGAGGAACGAGAGGGTGGCGTAGTCCTTTTCGGCGCCGGCCAGCTCATAAATGGCATAGATGGCGGCCGAGACCTTTTGCTCGTGGCCCAGGCTGGCGCGGAAGGCGTCCAGGGGGGATTTGTATTCGCACTTGGGCTGCGGGATGGCTTGCAGGGCCACCTTGCCGCCGCGGTCCACGACGTATTTGAAGAAGCGCTGGGCGTGACCGAGTTCCTCCTGGCTCTGAATCTGCATCCACTTGGCGAAGCCGGTGAATGCCGTGTTGTCGAAGTAGGCCGCCATGCCCAGGTAGGCGAAGGCGGAAAGGTATTCCAGGCTAATCTGGTCGTTGAGAGCCTTTTCAAGCTTGTTGGAGAGTTTCATGATGGCCCCAGAGTAGGGCGGCCGCCCGGGCTTGGCAAGAGCGGTCCGGCGCGGTTTGAGAGCAGAGACACGGATTGCACGGATTAGCACTGATTCGTAGCGCAAGCCTCCGGCTTGCGATGGTCCCAACAATCCTCTGGATTGTTCGGCTGAGGAAGTGCGTGCGGCAAGCCGGAGGGTTGCCGGGACGGGCGCAAGCCGGAGGCTTACGCTGCTGCCTGAATAGGCTCGATAGAACAAACGTTCTATGGTTGCCCCGCTGGTTCCGCGCCTATTATGATCTGAAAGACTGAACTGAATGCGCCCATGAAACGCGTTTTGATGTCGCTTGCCCGTCCAACGCCACGACCGGCGCGGGCCTTTACCTTGATCGAGCTGCTCGTGGTCATCGCCATCATCGCCATCCTGGCGGCGTTGCTGCTGCCGGCACTGGCCAAGGCGAAGGCGAAGGCCGGCCAGACCTACTGCCTTAACAACATCCGCCAGTTGGGGATGGGCATGGCGATGTACGTGGGCGACTACAACGACATCTATGCGGGAGCCGCTTCGGCCAATACGTACGGGCCGCACCTCGAAGACTGGATTTACTGGCGGGTGCCCCCCTACACGCCCACGGTCGGTGGGGTATACATGACGCTTGAGAAGAGCCCCGTCATCGCCCAACTGGGCACGCGCACCTCGACCAACATCTTTCGCTGCCCGCTGGATAAGTATGACAATGACCGCATCACGTATGCGCAGAGCGGGGATGGGCCCTACTACTACAGCTACGAGTTCACGAGTTGGGACATCTACAACGGCACGAGCGCCGGGTTCACCACCATAATTGATACGACCAGCAAGGCGTACTATTTCAAGTCCACACGGGTGATCAATCCGGCCAACAAGATCCTGGTGGCCGAGCCGGTCGCGGCGCTCAATCCCAACGATGAGCCGGCGATCGAGGTGCAGCACGGATCAACCTGGGTGGTCCAGTGCGGGCGTTGGGAGCCTTACAACTCAGCCGGGACGGCACTGAACAATTACCTGACCGTGCGGCACAGTAAGAAAGGGAATGTGGTATACGCCGACGGCCATGCCACCAGCGTGCCCTGGCAGATCGCGACCAATATCTATTACCTGAAGCCCACGCTGTAGGCCGTACTAACGCAGTCGGAATTCAACGCAAAGGCGCAAAGGAGCTAAGGCGCAAAGCGGAGTGGACCCCCTTCTCCTACCCCGGTCATGCCAGCGCCACGGTGACTTCGGAGGTCATGGACTCAGACGTCCAAATCCTTTGCGCCTTTGCTCCTTTGCGGCTTTGCGTTAGAAGTCTCCTGCATAGACACGGCTGAGCGCGTTGCAGCTAATCCCGCCCCAGGAACTTCACCACCGCCTCGGTGCGCGACTGCACGTGGAGCTTCTCGTAGATGGTGTGCAAATGAGCGCGGACCGTGCTCAGAGAGATGCCGAGCTGATCGGCGATCTCCTTGTAGAGGAAACCCTTCGCCAGCAGCCCCAGAATCTCCTGCTCGCGCTTGGTTAGCCGCTCGACGTCGGAAGCAGGCTGGGTGATCCGCTGGAAGTGGCTGACCACCTTGCGGGCGATCTGCATGGACATCGGGGCGCCGCCCGCGTGGACCTGCTCGACGGCCTGGATCAGTTCCGCCGGGGGCATGTTCTTGAGCAAGTAGCCGCTCGCGCCCCGGCGCAGGGAATCAAAGATGAGGTCGCTCTCGTCATACGTGGTCAGCATGAGCACCTGCGTTTTGGGCAGGCGTTCCTTCAGGCGGGTGACGCATTCGATGCCGCTCATGCCGGGCAGGTTAATGTCCATCAGCACGACATCGGGCTGCTCGGTGGGGATGTGGCGCAGTGCTTCCTCGCCGCTGGGGTAGGCGCCGACGCAGCGCAACATTGGCGCGCGGGCCAGCAACTCGCTAAGGCTCTCCCGGGTGCCGCGGTTGTCCTCCACGATGGACACTTTGATGCGCATATTATCGCTCGCCTGCATCTTGCGCCGCCCACCGTGGGCGGGCAATCGAACAAACGTTCAATGCGCTCATGGCTTGGGGCACGGGACCCAGGCGATGACCTTCGTGCCGGCGCCGGGGCGGCTTTCGACCCGGCAGTCGCCGCCGACATCCACCAGGCGCTGGCGCATGTTGCGCAGGCCATCGGACAGCGCGTCCTCCGGGGCCTTATCGAAGCCCTGGCCATTGTCTTCGATGCGGATCTCCAGCGCCTGGTCGGTGACGGTGGCGCGCAGCCAGACTTCGGTGGCGCGGGCATGTTTGACGATGTTGTGCAAGGACTCCTTAATGACCAGGAAGAGGTTGTGCCGGACGTCGGTGGAGAGTTCGCGGGCGGGCGTTTGCTCGGGCAAATCCAACCGGCAGCGGATGCCCGCCAGGCGCAGGTAGTCGAGCGCGAACTGGCCTGCGTAATCAATCAGGTGCGCCAGGGTGTCGTTGCGCGGGTTGACGGCCCAGACGATTTCATCAAGCGCCTTGATGGCCTGGCGCGCGGTGCCGGAGATCGTCTCCATACGGGCGGCCGCTTTGCCAGGTTCGGCCTGGTCCTGCCGGGCCAGTTCTCCCAGCAGGGCGATCTGGGTCAGGTTGGCCCCGAGGTCGTCATGGATGTCCTTGGCGATGCGGGCGCGCTCTTTGTGGAGGGCGGCCTGCGCCTCGAGGAGGAGCAGTCGCCGGTGCAGGCGGCGGAAGAAGATATAGCGAACGATGGCCACGATGATCAGCGTGAACCCGGCCAGGGCGGCGGAGCGGAACCACCATGTCTGCCACGAGAAGGGCGCCACCACGACGCTCAGGCGCGCGCCGGTTGGGGGCCAGACGCCCTCGGTGCTCGAGGCAATCACGCGGAAGACATAGGGGCCTGGCGAAAGCCGCGGATAGCGGGCCAGGCGCTGCGTGCCGGCTTCAACCCATCCGTCATCGTAGCCTTCGAGCTGGTAGCGGAATTGGACGTTCTCGGGCGTCGCAAAGGTGGGGGCGGAGAATTGGAATTCCAGGCGGCGGTGCCCCGGCGGCAAATGCAACTCTGCGTTAGTGACCGCGAGGTCGAGCACCGGCGCGGACGGGCGGCCCGGCGGCGGCAGCACGCCCCCGTACCAGGCGGCGGTGCGGTCGTCCACTGCCACGCGCTCCAGCAGGACTTCGGGGGCGGGGGCATTCCGGCCAAGCCTCCGGGGGTCAACCACTACCAGCGCAGTGCGCATCGGCATCCAGAGCCGGCCATCGGCGCTACGCAGCACATCCGGGGACGAACCGAACACCGCTTGTAAACTGGGCAAACCCTCGCCCCGCCCATAATGGATCGAGCGGATGCGCGGGTCCCGGCTGTGGGCCGCCTCCTCCAGGTCCTGCAGGCGGACCTTGAACAGCCCGCGGTTCGCCCCGAGCCACAGCCACCCGTGTCCGTCGGCGACAATGTGGGAGATGTAATCGTCAAAAAGGCCGTGCTCGGAGTGGAACTCGGCGTAGTGGCCGTCCTTCAGGCGGCCCAGGCCCCAGCCCGCATAGCCGATCCAGAGCGCGCCGTCCGGTGTCCCGTAAAGCGTCCGAATCGAGGCGGGTTCCTTCTCAGGCCGCAGGCTAACCTGCTCCAACTTGTCGCCGGTCACCCGCAGGAGCACGCCTTTGGCAGTGCCCGCCCAGATATTACCGGCGCCATCTTCGGCCATGGCGCGAATCACGCGGCTGTCAGGTGGGACGGGGAAGTCGGTAAGGCGGCCATCGCGGAGCCGTTGGATGGCCCTGGGGCTGTCCACGCCGAGCCACAACTCCCCTGCCCGGCTCGCGAGCAATGTGTGCAACGTCCGCGAGCCAAGTTGCGCCGGGTCGCCCCACGACACGAACTTGCCCTCACGCCGGCACAGGAGTCCGTGCTGGCGGGTACCAATCCACAGGGCGCCTTTCGCATCCGCCGCTATGCATGTCGCATCATCGGGCCAGTGCTCGGTCTCGGGCATGGCCGCCCACCCCTCGTGCGTCCGGCAGGCGATGGCGCCGTCCTGGGTGGCAGCCCAGATCACGCCGCTGGCATCCTGACAGATGGATTGGACAGCGGCAAAAGGCAGGCCGGCTCCAACCCCCTCCAGCGCTACTGCCCGGCGGCGCACCCGGTTGAGGCCGCCTCCCGCCGTGCCGACCCAGAGGTTGGCTTCCCGATCTTCGGCGAGGCTGAGGATTTCCTGGTGCGTCGTCTCGATGGATTCAAAGCCCGAGTCATCGTGCCGGAAAAGCCCGTCGAACGAGGTACCTATCCAGACGGCGCCTTCGTGGTCCTCAAGCAGTGCCGACGCGGCGGTGTTGGCGCGCTCGGCTTTGAGCTCGCCGCAATCGCGGAACGTGCCCTCCGCATCAATCTGAAATAGCCGGGAGCCCGCGCAGAGCCAGACCCCACCCGCGCGGGAAGCCGCCAGGCGCGCCGGCTGCGGCGCGTAGCTGTGGAGTGTCACGAAAGCTCCGTCCCGCACTACGCCACATTGGCCGGCCTTGGCGAACCAGATTCGCCCCTGGCTGTCGCTGCACAGGGCGCAGATGTCGCTCCCTCCCGGGAGGCTGGTTTGGCTGCCGCAGGGGTTGGCTTCTCCGTCCTTGAGCCGATAGACCGCCCCGCCACGATAGGCGACCCACAGCGTCCCCTCCCCGTCTTCCGCCAGGCCGTTGGGGATAGAGCTGGGCAGGCCTGTGGTGAAGGCCTGCGATGCGCCCGGTCGCAGGCGCACCACGCCGCCGCGGTCCATCGCCAGCAACAAGGAACCGTTGCCGCCTCGCAGCATGGCGATGGTGCCGCGGTTGGGCGGAGCGATGAAGTTGGTGGGCGAGAAGTCCTCGAACCGGACACCGTCGAAGCGCACCAGGCTGCTGGGCGTGCCGAGCCACAGGTAGCCATCGGGGGTTTGCGCCACACCGCTGACGGTGTTATTGGGCAGCCCGTCGTCGGACTGCCACGGATGGGCAAACCAGAGGGAGTTCGTCGCGCCGCCAGCCAGAACCGGGGCCAGGCAGAGAATCAGCCCCGCCAGCGCGCCGCTCTGGTATCGGCCAGCCGATGAGTTGGGCACGCCGCAAGGATACAAATCCCGAGCGGAGCGGCAAGGGGTTACAGAGCCCGGAGCGCGGACCTTTCCAGTCCGCCGCAATGCCCGACGCCCGGCCAGGGCTGGAATCGGGCGGCAACGGTGATGGGAGTACTGCTGCGGCCAAGAGTGTCCGCGCTCCGCCGGCACAGCGACGGGTCTTGCGAACGAAGGCAGGAGAGTGTAACGAAGGCTGCCATGTGTCGTTTCCGGCCAGGGTCGTTGCATCATCTGTGCCTGCTCGCCTGCGCCGCAGCTTGCGCGCTGACGGTGCCACGGTGCGTTGCCGGGAAGCAAACCTCCCCCGCCGCGCTCCCGGCGCCACCCGAGACCCCCAAGGTCGAGGCTGCGCCCGGTTACCTGGTCGGCGTCTATTACTTCTCGGGTTGGTGGCGGGCCCAGCCCAACAAGTGGGTGGTCGCGGGGCAGGACTGGCGCGGCGCGTGGCCCGGGCGCGTGCCGCTGCTGGGCGAGTACAACGAACAGGCCACCCTGGACCGCGAGATGGCCGCCGCCGCGGGCCACGGTGTCTCCTTCTTCCAAATGCTCTGGTATCCCGCAGGCCATACCCCGGCGGACTGGGCGAGCCACCCCCTCAATGCGGGCGTCCGGCAGTTCCTGGCTTCAACGAACCGGCACGGGCTCAAGTTCACAATCGAGTTCGTGAACCACCCGCCGTTCGACCTCAAGTCAGAGGCGGACTGGCACAGTGCCTGCCGCGTCTGGGTCGCCGCCATGCAGGACCCGAGCTACCTCAGGGTGGGCGGGCGCCCGGTGTTCAAGATCCACGGGCTCGATCATTTTCTGCACCAAAACGGCGGCGACCTGCGGCGCGTTGCCGAGCGGCTGCGGATCCTTCGTGAGACCGCCCGCGACACCGGTTTGCCCGGCCTGCTTGTGGGCGGGGGCGTCATGGCCTCCGAGGCAGCCACCATCGCCCCGGCTGCCGGACCGTACGACTTCCTGACGACTTACATGGATGTGCCCGGTTTGCCCGCGGCGGAGAAGCCTTACGCCTACTCCCTTTTGCTGGCGGTCGCCCAGCGGGCCTGGCAGGACTACGCCGCAAATTGCCCGAAGCCGTACGTGCCTTATCTGCCCGCCGGATGGGACCCGCGTCCCTGGCGGGACCCGCGTCCTGCGTTCGACCCGCCTTCGCGCGCCGATTGGGTGGGCGCGCTCCGCGAGGTCAAGGCAGCCCTGGATGCCGGCCCGAACCTCGGCGTGCCCGAGGCGGCCGGACGGCGGCACAAGATGCTGCTGATCTATGCCTGGAACGAGTTCGGCGAGGGCGGCATCGTCGCACCCACGCGAGGCGACGGCGCAATGAAGTTGGAAGCCATCGAGGAAGTCTTTGGCCGGTGACTGGCCCTGGCGTTCAACCGTTAGGGCATTAAACCACTCAAGCGTGTTGCGTGGGCAGGAACACGCAGTCCCAGCGCTTCAACGCATTTGGACGGGGCTGCCTCAGGAATTTGAGGAGATGATTTCAGACCGCGGCCCGATAGCAACGGGGGGCAATGCGGGCTATTAAGAACTCGTGAAACGCGCAAGAACTTCCGGCACCTACACCAGGACCATGCCACCCGGCCCGACGCAAACGGACGCTCCAGGGTCTGCCCTGGCTCCCGATGAACCGACGCGCGAGCTGCTGCGCCGGGTGGAATCCGGGCGACCGCTGACGCTGGCGGAGTACGTGCGCGCTGAGGAGGTTTTGAAGGCTGCGCCGCCACGGGCCGCCAGGGAACTGCAGGCGTGACCGCGGCAGCAGCAGCAGGCCGGACAGTCGCGAGTCTCAAGTCTAACGTCTCGAGTCGCTCAGCGCATAACGACTCAAGACTTTAGACTTAAGACTCGAGACTGCTCTCCCTGCTCCGCCGCGAATGGCTCGCCGCTCTGCTCCGCGGCAGCGAGCTGGAGGAATATCTTGCCGTCGTGTTCCCGCACCGGGAACGTTTGCAAGGCGACGCAGACCGGCTTGCGCTGCGGCGAGCCGTCGGTGAAGTCAAAGCGCCCGTTGTGCTTCGGGCATTCTATGAGCCTGCCTTTCACGAAGCCTTCGGCCAGGTGAGCGCGCGCATGCGTGCACAGCCCGGCGGTCGCGTAAACGTCGCCGTCCGCCGTGCGGTAAATCGCGTAGGTGCTTCCCTGGTGGTCGAAACGGACCACGTCCTCGGGTTTCAGCATGCCGCTGACGCAGACCTCGGCCCAGCCATCCACGACGCGGCCCTTGGCGGTGAGGATGCGCGGGCCGGCCGGCGCTCCGGCCTCGAGGGTGGGCGTGGGCAGCTTGCGTTCCACGAACCAGGTGGGGTCCTTAACCTGCCGCAGCACGGCCGGAATGATCTCGCGCCAGGCTTCCCACAAGTTGCGATACGGCGTCGGCATGTCGGCCTTAACCACTTCGTGCAACCGGGGCAGGTTATGGTAGGGCACCAGCGGGAACATGTGGTGCTCGACGTGGTAATTCATGTTCCAGTAAAGGAAGCGGTTGACCGGGTTCATATAGACCGTCCGGCAGTTGAGCCGGTGGTCGAGCACATTCTCCGCCAGGCCGGCGTGCTGCGTGTGCCCATAGATCCCGGTCAGCCACCCGCCGTAAAGCTGCGGGAACCCAATGTACATGAGGGGCAGGAAACTCCGATACCAGGCCGCCAGGCCCAGGACCGTGAGGTAGATGAGCATGTATATCCGCGCGCGGAAGAACACCTTGCCGTTCTCCGACTCCGGGATGTAGGTCTTTTCCTCGGGGGTGAGCCGGCCCACGCAGTGCAAGGCCACGTTGCGGAAGTAGAGCGGAATCGTCCTCAGGCTGAAGAAGCCCAGGATGGCCCCGCGGATATCCGGCGGCCTGGGCCAAACGATCTCCGGGTCGCGGCCCACGATAATGGTGTCGCTGTGATGCCGCACGTGGCTCCACCGCCAGGGCACCGATTCGCGCATCACCATGAAAGAGGCAATCTCGTAGAGCGCGTTGTTCATCCAGTCCGTCTTGAACGCGGTCCCATGCCCGGATTCATGCCAGCGGGAATCGGAGGTCGAGGCGTAAATGGCCCCGTAAATCATGAACGGCAGCGCCGCCCACCAGCTCCCGGCTTTCCACAGGACGTAGCCGGCCACGCCGGAGCCAATGAGAATAGCAAACCAGATGAGCGTATCGCGAATGGCCGGCCCGTCGCGCCGTACCAGCAGCTCGCGCATCGTTTCCTTGGGAACAGGCGAGGTGTACCACGTGGCCTCGGCCAGTCCCTTCTGCAAGGCGGCGATTGTGTTGTCGCCGACCAGGCTATACTTTCGCTTCGTCAGGCTAAGGGCCATAGCCTTCTCCTGCCCCTGCCCTTTGCGGAATGGGGGCCGCTTGCTTGCGCCTTGGGGCACGCATTAGGCATGATGCCACACCGGATTAGGGCAGTCAATCTCACAATGCCTGCCCGTCGCCGACACCAGGGCCAATTGATTGAAGGGTGGTAGGGACGCGTTCCACCGCGTCCCTGCTATCTCGGGAAGATGGCGACGCGGTGGAACGCGTCCCTACCACCCTTCATGATCGGCCCTGGGCCGACACCCTCGCCGGAACGCTGCAGGGATTTGACTTTTGCCCGGAAGGACGCACCTTGCCTAATCCTGCGGCCCGGGAGCGGGGGCGCTAGCGCCGACTGGAGCCCGGGAGCGAGCACAACTCTTTCCAAAACGGGTGTCTGATAGAACGATAAACGAACCGCTGCTCAAGGGGCAGGGCCTTGCAGCGTTTCAGGCCGCATGACGATCATCACCGACGAGCACTGCACCGGCTATTCACATCCCGGCCACCCCGAGCGTCCGGAGCGCATCAGCGCGAGCTTGCAGAGGCTGCGGCAGCAGACCGAGTTGCCCATCGCCTGGCGAAAACCGGGAGCTTGCGACGAGGCGGCCATTCTCCGTGCCCACGCCCCTGAGTTGGTGGCCCGGCTGACCCTGCCCGAGGACTTCGACGCCGACACGCCTTGGCTCCCTAGCATCGCCGATTACGCCCGGGCCTCGGTTGGCGCCGCCTTGCTGGCCAAGGACCTTGGGCTGGCCGGGGAGCCGGTCTTCAGCCTGATGCGGCCGCCCGGGCACCATGCCACGCGCAACCGCGCCATGGGGTTCTGTTACTTAAACAATATGGCCGTGGCGGTGCTTGCCGCGCTGGCCAACGGCAACCGACGGGTCGCCGTGTTCGATTTCGACGTGCACCACGGCAACGGCACCGAGGCCATCCTGCTCAACAAGACCGGCGCCGCCTTCATCTCCGTTCACCAGTTCCCGTGCTATCCGGGCACGGGCACGCGGAACGTCGGCTCCAACTGCTTCAACTACCCGGTCCTGCCCCAAACGCCAAGGGCCCATTACCGCGAGGTGCTCTCCAGCGCCCTGGAGCACCTACAGGCGTTCAAGCCGGACCTGGTCGGTGTGTCGGCGGGCTTTGACGCCTACGCTCGTGACCCATTGGCCCAGGGCTCCCTGGAGGCGGAGGATTTCCACTGGCTCGGGCAGAGCGTCCGCAGCCTGGGCGTGCCGGCGTTCAGTCTCCTGGAAGGCGGTTACGGCCCGGACCTGCCGGACTTGATCCTGGCCTATCTCACGGGACTGGAAGGGAAATGACTCAGTCTTGAGTCTGAAGTCTCAAGTCTTGAGCAAAGGCGCCGCTTGTCCCGGTCCTCGATGAACCCGGTTACGATTTCGAGGACGAGCACGAGGGCGAGCCGAAGTGACTCAAGAATTTAGACCCCAGACTCAAGACTAATCAGCGCCCGCGGCACGACCGAACTTGACCGAATCGCCGAAGCGCTTGTTGTCGGCCCGGATGCGGGCGGTCAACGTGCGGCCAATAGCGCGCAGGAAGGGCGTGGCAATCTCCGGCGCCTCATGCGAGAGCTGGTCGAAGGCGCTGGACGAAACTTTGACCAACAGGCTATCGGTATTGGCCACCACATCCGCCGAGCGCGGGCCTTGGTCGAAGAGCGAGATGTCACCGAAGAAGTCACCCACCGTGAGCGTGGCCAGGATCGTTTCCTTGCCCATGACATTGATCCGCACGCGCAGCTCGCCCTCCAGGATGAAGTACATGCTGTCGCCGCGCTCGCCTTGGGTGACGATGACCGCCCACTGGGGGGCTTTCTCGACCTGCATGAATTGGGCGAAGCGTTCGAGCTGATCGTCCGTCATGCTGGCCAGGATCTTGATGCGCCGCAGGGCACGGGGATCAAGGCCGCCCTCGGAAGTGGCTCCCGACGAGGCCGGGCCGGCGCTCTTGGAATGGCGGAAGAACATCTGCAGCTCGGGCAAGCTGGCGGCCTTCTGCCAGGCGCTGTTCTTGGCATCGTAGATCCAGGTGTCGGCGGTTACCCGCTCATCCTTCACCCAGGCCACCAGGGTCGGTAGCTCCACCGGGCCGTAAGGTGTCTGGTCGATTCCCCAGACTACAAAATCTGTCTGTGTCGCACTCGCTGCCATGGCACCCTTTAGGTTGCCACAGAAAGGGGCGCCGATGGAACAAAAATCAAGTCGGGTCTTTTACGGAGCGCTGCGAACCGGGGACGGCTCGGAACGGCGGTTAGATAAGCCTCAAGGGGACGAGGTCAGTTAGCCTGCAGCGGGCATCGAAATCTGCCATTTCGCCAGCCAGTCAGAGCCCCATTCGCCCGGTTTCCACCAACGAGCCGGCTCTCGGTCTGAAGCGCCCGCCGACTCCGCCGTCACCACACCGTATCCTCCCCGTGACCTCACCGTTGAACCTCTGCAAAGTTTGCAGAGGTTCAACGGTGAGGTCATGGAGAGGATACGGTGTGGTGAAGGAGTGGGCAGCGTTCGGTTTGGAAGGCGGATGCGTAAGTGCCGTGGGACTCGAAAGTTAGGAGTCTGATGCGAAACCGGGCCTTACGGCTTGGCTTGGGCAGACCGGAACTGGGGTGTTTTCTGTAAATGCCTATCTTTAAGAGATTTACGACTTAACCAGGCGCCATTCGGGACGGCTCGTGCTCGAGTGTGAATACGGACGGCCCTTTTTGTCTAGGCAATCAGCCCCTGCCCTTCCACTCTCGCGCTCATGCTCAATCGTGAATCCCTGGAACCCTACCTCGCCGCCCAGATGCCCGCCGCATTGGAAATGCTGCGGCAGATGGTCGGCATGAACAGTTTCACGGCCAATCGCGAAGGCGTCAACCGCCTCGGGCGCTTTACCGCCGAGTGCTTCGCGCCGCTCGGATTTCAGGCCGAGTTCGTGCCCTCGACCAACCCTGGTTGGGGCGACCACCTCGTTATGACCCGGCGCGGGGGCTCGGCCAAAAGCATCGCCCTGGTGTCGCACCTCGATACCGTGTTCCCGCCCGAAGAGGAGGCGCGCAACTGCTTCCATTGGCTTCGCGAGGGCGACCGCATTTTCGGCCCTGGGACCCATGACATCAAGGGCGGCACGGTCATGATGTGGCTGGTGCTGACGGCCCTCAAGGCCCAGGCGCCGGCGGCGTTCGAGGAGGTGACCTGGAAGCTCATCTGGAACTCCTCCGAGGAATGCTTCTCGCCGGACTTTGGAGGCCTCTGCCGCCGCCACTTCGAGGCGGGCACGCTCGGGGCGCTGGTCTTCGAAGCTGAGGGTCGCCAGGGAAAGACCCCCTGCCTGGTGGTCGCGCGCAAAGGACGCGGCACCTGGCGGATCACCGTGAGCGGACGCGGCGCGCACGCCGGAGGCAAGCATCCGCACGGCGCAAACGCCATCGTCCAGTTGGGCCGCACCTTGCAGCGCGTGTCCGCGCTGACCGATTACTCGCGCGAGCTGACGGTCAACGTCGCCACGGTGAAGGGCGGCACTGTTCTGAACCGGGTGCCGCACGAGGCGGTTGCCGAGGGCGAGTTTCGCGCGTTCACTCCGGAAGCCTGCGCGGCGGCCAAGGCCGGCTTGCTGGCCCTGGCGGGCCCGGGCGATGAGCGCGCCTCGGCAGATGGCTTCCGCTGCGAGATCAACGTGGCTATGCTCACCGAGTCTCGGGCCTGGCCGCGCAATCCGGGCTCCGACCGCCTCTACCAGTTCTGGAGGCAGGCCGGAGACGAGCTGGGCCTTCCGGTGAATTGGGAGCAACGCGGCGGCCTGAGCGACGGCAACCTGATCTGGGACGCTGTGCCGACGCTCGATGGTCTCGGGCCCTGGGGTGATAATGACCACTGCTCAGAGCGGAGCGCCGACGGCTCCAAGCTGCCCGAGTTCGTCGAGTTGAGCGGCTTCGTGCCGAAGGCCATGTTGAACACCGTGGCGCTGGCAAGCCTCTGCGACGCCGACGGTCCGAACCTGCCACAACGGGCTTGAAGCGCGGATAGGCGAACCGTGCTGCGTGGACGTGTTGCGTGTTGCGTGTTCGGCGCCCACGCAACACGCAACACGGGACACGCTTCGGCCTGGCTACCGTGGCCGCCTGAAGTATTCGCCCTATTGCTTGTGCGCCCAGGAGATGGCCGAGCGCAGCAGTTCGTTTCTGTCGGGCAGGTTCAGCTTGCCGCGGATGCGGGCACGGTAAGTCTCGACCGTCTTCGGCGCGATGCTCAACTTGGCGGCGATCTCGCGGGTGTTCAGCCCGCGCCCCGTAAGCTCGAACACCTGCAACTCGCGGTCCGCCAGCACCTCGGCGGGCGTGATGGCGACTGACGGGGCGTTGGTGGTAAGCCGGGTCAGGATATGGGTGGCAATGCGCTCGTTGACGTAGATGTTGCCGGCGAGCACGCGGCGTATGGCTTGCAGGATATTCCGCGTGGCCTCCTGCTTGGTGATGTAACCCAGTGCCCCGGCGCGCAGCACCCGCTCGGCGTAGAGCGACTCGTCATGCATCGAGACCACGAGCATCCGCAGGCTGGCCCACCGGGCATGAAGGTCCTTGATCAACTCCAGGCCGTCGGAGTTGCGCAGCGTGAGGTCCACAATCACCAGGTCGGGCCGCCGGTCCACCACCGCCTGGATGGCCTCGTGGCGGTCTTCGGCCTCGCCGCACACCCGCAGGTCTGGTTCGCGGTTAATGACCTCCGTCAAACGCTCCCGCACCAACGGATGGTCATCCACAATGAGAATCCGGGTATGCCGGTTGACGCTTCGAGCCGTTGCTGCGCCGCGACTCATGAGGTTGTTTTACCTTAACCCCCGCGAGGCACGCAACACAAAACCCGCGTGCCGCGGCGCCGGCGGTTGGCCACGCGCAGCGTGCCGCCGATGCTCCGCGCACGGTAGTCCATGATATGCAGCCCCAGTCCCCCGCCGGCTGGAGCACGGACTTTCCCGTCCGGAGCCGCACCCGTATCGCGCCTGGCACCCGATCCCAAAGCCGGCCGCGGACCGCTCATTGCCGCGGACTGGAAAGCGCGCGATCGGCTGGGTGCGGAGGCTTTGGAGAGGCCCCTGCCGTCGTCCGTAATCTCCAGCCGAAGCCCGCGGTCACCCGCAGTGAGTTTGACCCGGATTAACCGGGGGTTGCCGTGCTTAATCGCGTTGGTCACCGCCTCCTGGGCAATGCGATAGAGGTGCGTGGCCACGGTGTCGCTCGGGATTCTAGCTCTCCCTTTGCTCTGGAAGTGGCACCGCACCTTCCACCGCTCACGGGTTGTACGTGCCAGCTCCTCCAGGGCCGAGATCAACCCTTCAGATGCCAGGCGCACCGGGAAAAGCCCTCGGGCCAGTTGGCGGCTTTCGGTGATGGCCTCATCAGCCATGGCGGCGATCCGGCGGGCCGTGCGGGCTTCCTGGCTACGCGGCTTGAGCAGCGAGGCCGCCAGCGAGTTGGCGTCAAAGGCCAGGCTCACCAACCGCTGGCACAGCCCGTCGTGAATGTCCTGCCCAATGCGCGCCTGCTCGCGGTCGGTAACCTCCAGCAACTGCCGCTCGAGCCGGTGCCGGCTGGCTTCGGCCCGTATGCGGGCAATGGCGCCCGCCGCCTGTGCTGCCAGGGCCTCGATGACAAGCTGCGTCTGGCGGGGGATTTCATCGCGCACATGCGAGGCGAGTCCCAGCGCCCCGATGGCCCTGCCGTCATGGCACAGCGGCACGAGTGCCGAAAC
>Ga0335069_10001509_pt1 | contig 37408 bp, 38 predicted proteins | sample Lox_Sample_11_FD_206714 | JGI IMG/M metagenome (GOLD analysis project Ga0335069, IMG submission 206714) | Soil microbial communities from Loxahatchee National Wildlife Refuge, Florida, United States - Lox_Sample_1.1 | ecosystem: Environmental > Terrestrial > Soil > Wetlands | place: USA... | reverse complement strand
AGCCCGGCGACGGCGAGCGCCGGTACGGCGCGAGTGAGGAGCCGGGCAATGCAGGGCAGCCCGGCGACGGCGAGCGCCGGTACGGCGCGAGTGAGGAGCCGGGCAATGCAGGGCAGCCCGGGCAATCTAGCCAGCTCGTCCCCGACCGGTCTGGACCGGCCGGGGAGGGCGAATTCAATTGTGGCTCAACGGAGCTGCCCCACTACGCTTGGGAAACTGCGGCGCGCGTGCGCATGCCGAAGTAGGTGGCGTTGAGGCCCAGCAACGTCAACAACGCACCCGCGACGACATTCGACCAGATCATGCCGGCGCCTGGGCTGGAGTCCGGCAGGATCCACGGTGAGACGATGACCCATCCGCCCAGCACCGGTAACGTCCAGGTCATTCCGTGTGCGCGGTCCAGCGCGGTCGCGAACCCGTAGGCCAGGAACGCCACCGCGATGCCCACGATGAGGTCACATGTCGGAAGTGATCTCGCCGCATTGAATCCCACAATCCAAGGTGAAGCAGCCACATACAGCCCGGTCAGCAGAGCCAGGCCGAACGTGACATGGGCACTCGTCGATTCGGCAACGCGCTCGTAGCGAGCACGCAGCGCCAACAAATCGGGGTGGTGATCGATTGATGAATGGACCGTACTCATTTCCCCGCCTTTCTGTTATGCAGCAGGCGAATTAGGCTTCCTGCTTAACCCACCCATCTAGCCCGAGATTACGCTCGATCGCGGCACGCCAGCAACGAAAACCGGCCCGGCCGATGCGGCGTCGTCGACCGACGGCGTAGCGTCGTACGGCATGGACATCGCAGACCGACTGCGGCTCGATGTTCCAGTGGGTCAGGCCGGAATGGGTGGCGGACTGGCGGGGGCAGCGCTGGCGGCGGCCGTCGCGGAGGCGGGCGGCTTGGGCACACTCGGGCTGGCCGCGCCGGGGCAGCTGCGAGCCTCGATCGACCAGGTGCGTACCCAGGCCAAGGGTCGTGCCGTCGCGGTAAACCTGTTGCTTCCCTTCGTTCGTCGCCGACACGTCGAGGTGTGCGTCGACGCCGCTGTAGACGCGGTCGTGCTGGCGTTCGGCTACCAGCACGGGCCTGTCGAGCACCTCCGCAATGCCGGAATCTTCGTCTTCGTGATGGTCGGTACCGAAGCACAGGCGTGCGCGGCGATGGCCTGGGGCGCCGACGGTTTGATCGCGCAGGGACGCGAAGCCGGTGGCCACTTGGTCGGAACGATGCCGGCGCTGGACTTCCTGCCACAGGCGCTGGCGGCGGCCGGTCGGCGCCCGGTGTTTCTGGCCGGCGGTATCGCCACCGGCGCCGATACCCGCTGCCCTGGCAACCGGCGCCAGCGGGGTTATCGCCGGAACACGATTTCTGATGACCCACGAGCGCGAATACCAGCAGCGAATCAGCAATGCGGACAAGACGATCGAAACCAACCTGTTCGGCCTGAGCTGGCCGCTGCGGCATCGTGTGGTGCTCACCGCCGCAACTCGCCGTTGGTGCCGCGACGACGGCTGGGCGACCGCATTGCCGGCGGCCGTCAACTCGGTAAGCCGCCCGCTGGCAGTGCTGGGCTACCTGGACGCCGGCGCGTTGATGCGGCTGCAGTCACCAGCCCGTCCGTTGTTCACACCGCTGGCGCCGCTTGCCGGGATGCCTGACTCATGGGTGGACCGCGCGGCGCTGTATGCCGGCGATACGGCCTTGCGTATCAACGACGTCACCTCGGCCAGCCAAGTGCTCGCCGACCTCAGCCCCCGCTGACATTGGCGCACCCGAGCCAGCGCAAGCCTTTACCGCATACCTCCTAGGGGTATATATTGGCGGTTGGTCGACCATATCTGCACGACTCCCACGACACAGAAAAGGGTGAGTGAAATGCCAAACTACGACGCAGGCACGGTGCTGAGCTGCGGCCATGAGGGCTGCCGATGTCGCGTCCGCATCGAGGTTCCCTGCCACTGCTCCGGTGCGGGTGAGCCGTACCGCTGCACATGCGGCGACGAACTGATCCCCGTCCAATAGTCCTCGCACGGCGGTCGTACGTTCGGGGCCCGCGCCTGCCCGCGAATCAGCGCCCGAACGTACGGCCCGGCAGCTCGACCGTCGCCGCCAGCTGCGGCGTGACAGCCGAGGTGCCCACCGCCACCGTGTATTCGCCCGCCCTGATACGCCAGCTGCCTGCGCCCCCGTCGTAGCCGGCCAACAGCCGCGGATCGGCCTCGATGGTGATTCGGCACGTCGCTCCAGGCTCGAGTTCGAGCCGCTCGAATCCCAGCAACCGTAGGCATTGCCCGCCGGGCGCTGCTGTCAGATACAGCTGCGGGACTTCGGCGCCGGCGCGGTCACCGACGTTGACAACGCTGAAACTGGCGTTGACGGTGTCCCCACCGGTAACCAGCAGGTCCTGGTACTGAAAGACGGTGTAGGACAAGCCATGACCGAACCCATACATCGGGACTTGGCCATTCCTGGCGAACCACCGATAGCCGACATCGGATCCTTCGGAGTACTCGATCGTGGTCGGGCTGCCCGGCGGGGTGTTAAGGCCGGGCAGCTCCGGGCGCGGCGTCTGACCGAGATCGACCGGAAAGGTGATCGGGAGCTTGCCCGACGGGTTCACCTGGCCGGCTAGGACTTCCGCGATTGCCTGACCGCCGGCCTGACCCGGATACCACGCTTGCACAATCGCGTTGACCGAGTCTCGCCATGGCATGCTCACCGGGTTGCCGGTCTCGAGTACCACCACGGTATTCGGGTTGGCGGCGGCCACGGCGGCGATCAGCGCGTCCTGACCCCACGGTAGCGACAAGTCGGCGATGTCGAAGCCTTCTCCTTCGACGCGGATGGCGAACACGACCGCGATGTCGGCGCGGGCCGCGGTCAGCGCCGCCTCCGCTGGGCTGACTCCGGGATCGAACTCGAGCTGCGCGTGCGAAAATTGCTTTTCCAGCTCCTGCAGCGGGCTCGACGGCAGTAAGTGCAGTTTGCGTGGAGCGGCCTCCAGCCCCGTACCGCCGATCGGGATCACCGCCGCGTAGCCGCCCGGCGGCACCACGGTGCTTGAACCGTAGCCGGCCGCCACACCCAGCTGCGCATAGCCACCGATGACGGCGATGCGGGCGGTTGTCTCGGGTGCCATCGGCAACAGCCCGCGGTTGGTCAGCAACACGATCCCCTGCCGTGCAATCCGCAGCGCAATCTCGTTGTGCGCGACCAGGTCCGGTGGGGCGGCCGCGGGCCAGTCCCGGTCGATCCCGACGGCGAACATCGACCGCAGGATCCGGCGGACCATATCCGAGAGCCGCTGCCTGGGCAGCCCGCCGTCGGCGTAGGCGGCCCGCAGGCGCTCACCGAACGCCTCGGACTGCCAGAGCAGCGCGTCCAGTTGCGCGCCGCACTCTTGGTCGAGGCCGCCCAGCGCGCACTCCCAGCTCGGGGTGGCGCCCCAGTCGGACATCACCCAACCGCGAAATCCCCAAGCGCCTTTGAGCACCTCGTTGATCAACACGTTGTTCGCGGCGGCGTAGGCACCATTGACCTTGTTGTAGGCGGCCATCACCGCGCCGGGCTGTGAGCGCTCAATGGCTATCTCGAAGGCCAGCAAGTCGGATTCGCGATGCGCGGCCGGATCGATCACCGCGTCCAGCCAGTGCCGATTGGTCTCGTTGCAGTTCAGCGAGTAGTGCTTGACCGTCGAGATGACACCTTGTTGCTGGATGCCGTTGATCGACTCCGCGGCCATCGCCGCGGTCAAAAGCGGGTCTTCGGAGACGTATTCGAAATTGCGTCCGTTACGCGGGTCGCGCATGAGGTTCATCGCGCCAGCAAGCTGCACGTTGAACCCGCGGCTGCGGGCCTCCCGACCGATCGCTTCGCCCGCGGCGCGGGCAAGCGATGGATTGAACGTGGCGGCCAGTGCGATCCCGGCCGGCAAGGCGGTGGCCGTGTCACCCGGCCGGTAGCCGGGGTTGGTGACGCCGAGGCCGGCGTCGCTCATCAACAATGCCGGGACACCGAACCGGGCGATGCCGGGTACATATGCCGCGCTCATCGGGACCTCCGGCGGGATGCGCTCGTCCCGCACCGGCCATAACTCACTGGCGCCCATCACACCGACGAGCAGCGAGAACCGCTCGTCGTCGGTCATCTGGGCCTCGATCTGGCGCGCCCGCAGATCGGCGGGGTCCCATTGTCCGGCTCCTCCTCGGGCCGCGAAGCGGCCCGCATCGTCGCCGACAGAGTCCCATTGTCCGGCTCCTCCTCGGGCCGCGAAGCGGCCCGCATCGTCGCCGAACGAGCTCACCGCACACCCTCTTTGGCGTATACGACGCGCAGCACGTGCCCGAGTTCAGGTCCCATCACCAGCTCCGTCAATTCGCAGGTCGTCGCGACGAACTCCGGCCCGTGCGCCGGTCCGGCCTGGCACAAGTGGTGTGCCACTTCGTGGAGCACGACCAGTTCGCGCAGCGCCCAATCAGCGGTGCCACGGTCGGGAACCGCGATAATGCCTGTGCCGTCCCGGTTTTCGTAATGAGCTGAGCTGGCGGCCCGCCTTGCGCGTACCCGCAGCGGCGACACGGCCGGCCAGCGCCGGCGCACCGCCGGCAGCGCAAGCACGTCCTCAACATAGCGCTGGACGGAGGCAACCGACCCGAATCGTCCCTCCGGCGGAAGCGTCAGCTGGGTGCCGAAGAACTCGACCACCGGTGATCCGTGCTCGGCGGCACGGTCGAACAGCGTCCGGACGAACTCCTCAGCCGCGTAAACCTTGGCTCGCTGGGAGTCCCTGGTGCGGGTTTCCCCCTGACTCACCGGCTCAGCGCGGTGCGCGCACCGGGTAGCTCGGGGCTGTTGCCCAGCCGAGCGCGTCGACCGGCCCGGTCACCTGCGCGCCGCGCCGCCGACGAATAGCCCGCCGACGCTCGACTGGCCTGCCAGGTGCCGCGTGCCTTCGATGCGCTGCGGTAGAAATCGTGCAGCTCAACATCCTTGTCCCGTAGGGCGATCGCCGTTCCGGGTGGCCGACGCCCGTCTTTGGTGGCCTCCCGCCGGGCCTCATCGCGGGCCTCGGCCAGACGCTGACCCACGCGCACCCCGAAGGCCAGCTGGAAGTTGAGCCGGGCGGTGATGGTCGGCGTGGGCCGGTGCGCACCCGAAGCGAGGTAGGCGTCCGACGCCCGGACCATTTGCACGACCAGGCTGGCGTACAAGGCGTGGCTGGCGTCGATGTCCTCGGGGAACCCATACGCGTAGAGGAACGTCGAATTCGACGCCACATCACAGCGCACGTCGTTGGCGGCGGCGATCAGCGCAAACAGCTGGACGTATGTCCGCAGCCCCTTGGTCCCGGCCGACCCGATGGTGATGGTTCGCTGGATCGGGGCCTGCGCTGGCGAGCGGTCGGCCGCACGAGAGCGCGCCACCGCCAGGTCGATGGAGGCCGCGGTCGCCAACCGCTGCGCGGCGCTCATGAACGCGTCCGCCTCGTGCGAGTTGTCGGTGCCTTCGGCCTGACGCAGCAGTGCGGCGATGCGGGCCAACATTTTGTCGTCGGTCATAGCGCCAAACTACGGGAGCGATACGACACGTTGCCTCACAGCCGGGCCGTGATCCAGGCGACCACATCGTCGAGCACCTGGTCGCGCTCGGGCTCGTTGAAAACCTCGTGGTACAGCCCGGGGTAAATCTTCAAGGTGACGTCGGTCGATCCCACACATTCGACCAGGCGGCGGCTGCCTTCGACCGGGATCAGCCGGTCTTCGGACCCGTGCACCACCAGCAGCGGCGCGGTCAGCGCCGGTGCCCGCTGCGGCATGGTCTCGCCGACCTGCAGCAGCGCGCGGCCGATTCCGGCCGGCACCTTGCCGTGATACACCAGCGGATCCTCGTTGTAGGCCGCCACCACCGCAGGGTCCCGGGATATCGCGTCGACGTCGAGTTCTTGCACGGGCAGCCCGGGCACGACGGCGCCCAGGACTTTGGCCGCGATCGCCAGCAGCGGCGACACCTGGTCCTGCGCGGCGACCGCCGGTCCCGAGAGCACCATCATGTCGTAGTTGTCCGGGCGCTCAACACCGTAGGCGAACACGATGCCACCACCCATGCTGTGTCCGAGCACGATGCACTTGAGGCCGGGATGCTCCCGGGTTGCGATCCGGACCAGGGTGTAAAAGTCCGCGGTGTACTCCGAGATATCCCGCACCAGCACCCGCTTGCCGCCGGAGCGGCCGTGGCCGCGGTGATCTAGTGCATAGGTGACCAGCCCCGCTTCCCCGAAACGACGCGCGACGTGGTCATAACGGCGGGCATACTCGCCGAGACCATGAGAGAGCACGACCACCGCCCGCGGCGGGGTCTCCGGCGTCCAGACGTCGTAAACGATGCGCACGCCGCCGAATCCGTCGAAGCTTCGTTCGGTGCGGGTCACCGAAATGTCGCTAGTCATTACGGGCAGCGTACTGGCTGGTATGCGCGCCGCGTCCCAAGACACTGCGTAGGCTCATGTCTCGTGAGCCTTCTCGCGAAAGACACTGAAGTTGCGCCGGTGGGTGGCGGGGACTTCTCGGTACATGCCGAGCCGTATCGCCGTGAGCTGGTCGCGCACTGCTACCGGATGACCGGGTCGCTGCACGACGCCGAGGATCTGGTGCAAGATACACTGCTGCGGGCCTGGAAAGCCTACGACCGCTTCGAAGGCAAATCGTCGATGCGAACCTGGCTGCACCGCATCGCCACCAACACCTGCTTGAGCGCGTTGGAGGGTCGTCAGCGCCGGCCGTTGCCGACCGGCCTGGGCACACCCAGCTCGGACCCGACCGCCGAGCTGGAACAGCGCGCCGAAGTGCCCTGGCTCGAACCGCTGCCAGACCTTGCCGACGACCCGGCGGACCCCTCGGTCATCGTCGGGTCACGCGAGTCGGTGCGGTTGGCGTTCATCGCTGCGCTGCAACACCTCTCACCACGGCAACGGGCGGTGCTGCTGCTGCGCGACGTGCTGCAGTTGAAATCCGCCGAAGTCGCCGCCGCCGTCGGTACCAGCACCACCGCCGTCAACAGCTTGCTGCAACGGGCCCGAACCCAGCTGAGCGCGGTCGGCCCCAGTTCCGGCGACCCGTTGGCCACACCGGATTCCGCCGAGGCCCAAGACCTGCTGGCCCGCTACATCGCCGCCTTCGAAAGTTACGACATCGACCGGTTGATGGAGCTGTTCACCAGTGAGGCGATCTGGGAGATGCCGCCCTACACCGGCTGGTATCACGGCGCGCAGGCGATCATCACGCTGATTCATCAGCAGTGCCCCGCCGAGTCCGCCGGCGATATGCGCATGCTGCCGCTGATTGCCAATGGCCAGCCCGCCGCCGCCATGTACATGCGCGCCGGCGACGTGCGTATCCCCTTCCAGTTACACGTCCTGGACGTACGTCGCAACGGGGTGTCGCATGTCGTGGCATTCCTCGACGACACCTTGTTCGCGAAATTCGGGCTGCCCAGCTCGCTGTGACCAACTCGCTCGACATCATCCCCGTGCCCGGGCGGCCTCGTCTGGTCTTGGGCGCTTTCGACCTCGGCTGCGTGAGCTACACCGCCGAGGAGTTCTTCGTGTCCGGGACGGCCACGTCCTACGCCCCCACCGTGCCACTGGGGTCCGACGGGAGGTGGCGCGTATCCCCCTCCGCCACGGCGGATTACACCACCCGGATGGTGGTGCTGAGTCCCCGGGAACCCGCGCGGTTCAACGGCACCGCGCTCGTCGAATGGCTCAACGTGAGCGGCGGCATCGACGCCCCCGCCGTGTGGATGATGGCGCACCGGGAAATCGTGCGCGCGGGTTACGCATACATCGCCGTCTCGGCGCAGCGGGTCGGAATCGACGGCGGGGCAAGTCTGCTCGGCGTCGACATGTCGCTGAAAAATCAGGACCCGACGCGCTATGCGCCGCTGCACCACCCGGGCGACGCCTTCTCCTACGACATCTTCTCCCAGATCGGCGGGGTCATCAGAACCGCCGGGCGCACCGGCGTTTTGGGTGAGCTGCGCGCCGAACGCGTTATCGCGCTAGGCGAGTCGCAGTCGGCCATGTTCCTCACCACCTATGTCAACGCCCTAGATCCGCTGGCCGAGACGTATGACGGGTTCTTCGTCCATTCGAGATTCGGGCCCGCCGCACCACTCGAGGGGAGTTCCATCTTCGATGAAGCCGGCGCACCGCAGGCGGTCGCGTTTCGCCCCGACGTGCGGGTGCCGTTGCTGACGATCATCACCGAGACCGACCTCTTCGGTGGCGCGCGGGAGGGCTATTACTTCGCGAGGCAGCCCGACAACCAACGGCTGCGGGTCTGGGAGATTGCCGGGGCCGCGCACGCCGACAACTACACCGTCCAGGTAGCACCGATCGACAGCGGGTCGGCACCGCTCGCGGACATCGTCGCCGCCTACGTGCCCACCAACATGCTGATGGGCCAACAACTTTCGCACCACATTAACTTCGCCCCGCAGCACCACTACGTGGCGCAGGCGGCACTCGCCGCGCTGAACACCTGGGTGCGCACCGGCGAGCCGGCGCCGGGCGCGTCGCCCATGCAGGTACGCGATTTCGCTGGGCCGCAACCCGTTCCGGATGACAACGGCCTGGTCCGGGGCGGCGTCAGGACCCCGTGGGTGGACATACCGGTCGCGCGGACCTCGGGACTCGGCGGCGAGGAGAGCATCATGTCGTCACTCTTCGGCACCGGCGAACTCTTCGACGACGACACGTTGCGCCGGCTGTACCCGGGCGGCGTGACGGAGTACCTGGAGCGCTTCACCATCGCGCTCGATGCGTCCATCAGCCGCGGGTTCATCCTGGCGGCGGACCGAGCCGAGATTCTGAAGCTGGCCGCCGCAACCTATCCTGGCGACAGCTGACCGCACCGGAGAGTTCGCGCGTAGCCAATCTGTTCGCCGGCTGGGTATTCGGCGCCGCGGGCTATTGGTTAGGCGTTGTTTCTAGGGCGTCGGCGAGGCGGGTGAGGAGTTGTCCAAGCGTGCGTTGTTCGGCGGGGTCGAAGCAGGCGAAGATGTCCCGCGCCGCGTCGAGGTAGTCGCTGAGCCAGCGGCGCGCCTGGACGTCACCCTGCTGGGTGACCGAGAGCCGGATGGCACGGCGATCGTCGGCGTCGTTGCTCGGCGACACGGTGCGGCCCGAACATGACAACGCGGTCATCCATATCGTGCCCGACGGCCCGCAACGACGGCGGTTCGTGTGGTCGCGTGACGTGCTGCCCGATGAATTGTCCGGCCCGCTCAGCGATTTCATGGAGAGCTCCTGCCCGGCCATCAAGCACGCCCTCGAGCATCGAGCCGATGCGTCCCGCAGCTCATGAGCCTAGAACAGCCGGCTGTCCGGTGCCGGTCCGGGGACCGAGCGGACCAAGCCGGCCCCGGTCACCAGCGGCAGGTCCAGCGCGGAGAGCAGGCAGGGCGGCGCCGCGCACAACGCCGGGATGGCATTGACCATCCGGGAAGCGCCGGCAATGCGGGCACCCAGATCATGGTCATGGTCTTCTGCCATCTCGAATTCGCAGCGCATGGTTGATCCTTTGGCGGGATGCGAATGTGGGGCTGCGGCCAGTCCGGCGCGATATCGTCGCGCATCCGTGTCACGTGATCGATGACGAACGTCGGCTCTGCGTCGACGTACCCGGTCAGTGTGGAGCGCATCGCCGCGATGGTTCCGGCCGCGATGTGCCCGGTCGGCGTGTCGAACGATGCGCCGGCGAGGACCCGTTCGTTGTTCTCCTCGATGTTGTCGATCTTGACGTCTAAGCCGGCGGCAAGCTGATGCAGGACCGGCCCCCAGCCGAAGCTGAACACACCTGGCATGGCCGCAATCGCTTAAAACTCCGGCGGCTTGCCAAATCCCAAGATTTCGTACACCGCCGACTTGTCCGGGTAGGTGGCGTAGTTGAACATCTCGGTCACCCGCACCGACTCGATGACCCGAGAAACCCCGGTAAGTACCAGCGGCAGAACATCATTGGCGAACCCCGTGTCGATGCCGGTGGTGAAGAACGACACGCCGCCCTCCAGTGCGGCCTGCCGCAGCGGATCGGTGAACGCCTCGTTGACAGCGTCCGCAAACACCAGCGGGACCACCGAACGCGACGCGGCGCGGTTCACCGACGCGGACGGCCGGCGGGTGACAGCGCTCGAGACGTCGGAACTGCTGATCTGGGAGATGCACGCGAAGCTGGGTGGCTGAGACCATAGAGTGGCCACGACAGACAGGAGCCGGCATGTCCTCATCGCACCCGCACCACGCGCCGCCCAATCCCAAGCGGAACATCGAGGCGATCCGGACTGTGCGCTTCTGGGCGGCGCCGCTGCTCATCACGCTGGCCTTGATGGCGGCGTTGTGCGCACTGTATCTCGGCGGCATTTTGAACCCGATGACCAATCTGCGGCATTTTCCCCTCGCGGTGGTGAATCAGGATGCCGGACCGGCGGGCGCCGAGCTGACCGATCGGTTGGTCAATGGATTGGACAAGAACAAGTTCGACGTGCGCGTGCTTTCCCTCGATGCCGCCAAACACCAGCTGGACACGGGCCGGGTGTATGGCTCGGTGCTGATACCGCCGAGTTTCTCGTCGAATCTGCGCGACTTCGCGGCGAGCGCGGCGATGCCCGGCCACATCGAGCGGCCGGTGATCACGGTCTCCACCAACCCGCGCGCCGGCACCATGGGCGCCAGCATCGCGGGCCAGACCCTGAACATGGCGATGGGTTTGGCCAACGGCGAAGCGGGCGAACGACTTTTCGCGCAGGTTGCCGCGCAAACGGGTGGCGCGCCGTTGCCTGGGGCGGCGGAGGTGGGCCTGGCCAATCCCATCGACGTCGAGTCCACCGTGTACAACCCACTGCCCAATGGCACCGGTAACGGGCTCTCGGCGTTCTACTATTCGCTGTTGCTGTTGCTGGCCGGGTTTACCGGCAGCATCGTGGTCAGCACGCTGGTAGACGCGTTGCTGGGCTACGTACCGGCGGAGTTCGGTCCGGTGTATCGCTTCGCGGCGCAGGTGAGGATTTCGCGGTTCCAGACGCTGCTGGTCAAGTGGGTCATGATGGTGCTGCTGGCGCTGCTCACCTCGGCGGTCTATCTGGCGATTGCGCACGGGCTCGGCATGCCCATCGATTTGGGCTGGCAACTATGGGCGTACGGGGTGTTGGCGATTACCGCGGTGGGCATCACGTCCAGTTCACTGCTGTCGGTGCTGGGCACCGGCGGCCTGTTGGTCAGCATGCTGGTCTTCGTGATCCTCGGATTGCCCTCGGCCGGGGCCACGGTGCCGCTGGAGGCGACGCCGCCCTTTTTTCGCTTTCTGGCCGAATTCGAGCCCATGCACCAGGTTTTCCTGGGCGCTCGGTCGCTGCTGTACTTCAAGGGCCACGCCGATACCGGTTTATCGCAGGCGCTGCTCATGAACTCGATCGGTCTGGTCATCGGGGTGCTGCTGGGGGGCATCATCACGCACGTGTACGACCGCAAGGGCTTCCACCGGATTCCGGGGGCAGTCGAGATGGCGATCGCCAAGGAGCACCAGGCCCAACACCAGGCGCGCCGGGACAAGACGGACCAATTCGCCGAGAACGACGAAAGCTCAAGCGAGAAAACGTAATTCGAGCGCCGCCCAAACGTCATCGGTTCGTTATCTATGTTGACACTGTGACTGATGTGGCAGATGCTGTTTGTGTTGCATCGACATCAGGGCGGAAAGGGCTATCGTGCTGACCCGACGCGCCAGCTTGCGCCGGTGGACGGGGCGCTGCGCCGCCGTGGTCACGTGCGTCGCCTTGGCGAGCACCATGGGACAGCCCGTGGCACATGCCGCCGACGGCCGTGATTTGCTCGCCAACGCCATCAACACCACCAAGGGCTCCTACCTGGTCTACAACTTCGGACCCGGTCACCCGGCGCCGATGCTCAATGCCGGCGGCGGTTGGTATGAGATGGACAACGGCGGCCATCTGATGATCATCAAGAACGCTGCGGGACGGCTTTCGCCGCACCTCCTGGTCGACACCCACCAGGGTGATCAGGCGCGCTGCGAGAACAATCCCGGGGCCCGTACCGGCGAGGGACTCTGGCAGGCATCCGAGCTGTATGCGCCGCTGCAGGCGTGGCAACGGATGGGCCAACCGACAATCGCGATCAATGCCAACTTCTTTGACGTGCGCGGACAAAGAGGCGGCTCGTGGCGCCAGACCGGCTGCAGTTCACCACTGGGTGCGTTCGTCGACAACACCCATGGCCAGGGGCGCGCCAACCAGGCGGTCACCGGCACCGTCGCATACCCGGGCAAGCAAGGACTCTCCGGCGGTGGCGAGAGCTGGAGCGCACTGACGACGATGATCTTGCCGTCCGGTGGTGCCCCGTATGTGGTCTGGCCCAGGACCAAGAGCGACTACGACGCCGCCACACCGGTGATCCAGGACCTGCTCAACAAAGATGTGAGGTTCGTCGCGGTATCCGGAATCGGGTTGTTGTCCCCCGGCAACACCGGGCAGCTTCACGACGGCGGACCCAGCGCGGCGCGAACGGCTTTGGCATATGCGCGGCAAAAAGACGAGATGTACATATTCGAGGGTGGCAACTACACGCCCGACAACATGCAGGACCTGTTTCGTGGTCTGGGCAGCGACACCGCCGTGCTTCTCGACGGCGGCGGGTCCTCGGCCATCGTGTTGCGCCGCGACACCGGCGGCATGTGGGCTGGCGCCGGTTCACCGCGGGGTTCGTGCGACACCCGGCAGGTTCTCTGCGACTCGCATGAACGCGCGCTGCCCAGTTGGCTGGCGTTCAACTAGTTCCGATGGTGGCGACCCGCAGCGCCCGGCTTCGCCGCGCTTGCGGTCACCACTAGGTATCGGCCGGCCCGAATCGAAAGATCAGCAGGCTAGCCGCGATCACCGCAGCCGTCACGGCGAACACCGGGGCGACGAAGAATCGTGACATCGTCGCGCCCAGCAACGCCCCTGCGCACATCGTGAAAACCACGGTGAAGCGCACCTCTTGGCGAACGGCGTCCCACCGGCAAGGCGGCTGTCCAGTCCGAGGCTGACGATCGTCGACGTCAAGACCGTGGTGGAAAGTTCTTGAATACCGAACTGGCGGGCACTCGAATGCTGCAGACCGAATATCACCGTAAGTGCGCCGATCATGATGAGTTTGGTGTTGTCGTGATAGCGCAGCACGCCCGTGCCCGCCAGGACGGAAAGCGCTACCAGTAACACGATTCTGTCGCCAGTACCGTGCTGATCCACGGTCGTGTCCGGTCATCGAAATGCCTTGCCAACCGGCCACTGAGGATGGTAGTGCAGATGAAGGTGGGCAGGGCCACCACGACGGCGGTGAGGTCGATGCTGGTTCTGGGCGCGAGCCAGAAGCCGAGGAAGATCACATTGCCGGTCATGTTGGCGACGAACACGTGACCGAGGATCAAAATACTGATCGAGTCGGCCAGTCCGGTGGCGAAGGTCAGCAGCAGCAGCAACGCCGCGACGGTCGATCGCTCGGATACCGGCGAGCTAACGGCCATGGGTTGTAGCAGAGCGCGTTACACGTGCGGCGTCAAATCCAGCGAGGTGATGGTCGTCATCCTGGTCACCAGCCAGCGATTATTGGCGCGCTTCATGAACAGCCGGTAGGACAAGTACTTCAGCGCCGGCACGTTTTTGGTCAACGGGCTAGTGGACGACGTGTTGGTGTAGACGATAACAACGGCATTGGAATCATCGAGCGATTCGACCGCCGCGCCGGTGACTTCGGTGCTGTTGCTGATTTTGGCCTGTTTGTTGGGGGCCACGATGGCGTCGACGAATTTGCGGTACTGCGCCTCGAAATCACCACTGAGATAAGCCGATGCGCGATCGGCGAGCGTATCCATGTTCTCTGGCGTGTAGGTCCACAGCGTTGTGATGGCGCTGGCCGCGGTGCGCGCCACCTTCAATTTGGTTGCGGCGGTGGCGCGATCGGTGAGGTATGGTTGGACGGCCGCCCCGGCGAATGCCGCGGATCCGACAAAAAGCAGAGCGACGACGACGGCGATCGCCAACCGTCGGCCGGCCAGCCATTTCTTGCGCGCCAGACCGGGCGCTGGCGATTCTGCGGCCTGCTCTTCGCCCACCTCTGTGTCGTCACCCGCTGGTTGTTCGGTTGCGTCGCCGTCGGCCTCACCGTCGGTGACTTCGACGAGATCGGTTGCGCCGTACTCGTTTTCATCGCGTGCCGAATCCTCGGCGGTCAGATCACCTGGTGCAGGCTGCTGATCTTCCACTGATTCCCTTCCTGCGTCGCGGTTGCCGCCCACCGATTCGCGTTTTCCAAAACCTGCTTCTCGTCCGGCGACCTGGTGCTGACCGCGGTTGCCACGATGACGGTGGCGCTGCCGTCGTCGTTCCATCGTTCCACGCCCGCATCCAGGACAGTGCCGGTGGCCGGTTCCGCGCGGGCGACCTGCAGCAAGATCTCGTTGGCTTTGTCGTGATATTCCTTGGCGAAGTCGCCGGTCGCCTGGGCCAATACCCGGGTGACGTAGTCGTTGGCGTGGAAGGGATCAATGGAGGTGAACTGCGTCATAAAGCCCGTCACGTACCCGATCACCGCGCGGTCCTTGGCGGCGGCGCGCTCACGGGACTCATGGGATATCAGCATCAGCGTGCATACCGTGATGGCCACCGCCATCAGTACTGCGGCCGCCGTGACGGCCAGTGGTAGCCCCCACGGTCGCTGCGGTACCACCGGTTGCGCCACCAGCAGCGTTTCCTCCCCGGGCCCGAATTTGCGGCGGGGACTCATTTTCCGTTCCCCTTCGGCTTGGTCAGGACGGTGAGATCGTCGACGCGCCAACGACCGTCTCCGCCTTTGGCGAAGACCACCCGAACCGTGGCGCTGATGTAACGCTCGTCGGGCGCCGCGCCGCGCCGGCCCTGCAGGAACATCAGCATGGTCGCGCGGTCGGGGGACGCCGACGAAATGCCGTAGTCGGTCACCCGGTATTCGTTGACGACGGGATTCCCTTTTTGCACCAGGTCCTGCTGTGCCGCCAGTTGGCCCCGATATTTGTCGGTGGTCAGCGACAGCGCCCGCGCGAAATCGTCGTGCAAGGATTTAGGGTCGTAGGTGAGCATCTGCGCGACGATTTTCGGCCCCTGCGTCGCGAGCTGTTCCTTGGTCTGTTGGGTGGCCCGTTCCGGGGAATACACCGCCAGATAGCTCACGGCGGCACCGCCCAGACAGATTGCCGCTGCACCCAGAACCGTGGCCGCGACCAATCGCCGTATGGCGGGTGGCCGCTGGTCAGGTTCCAGCTGTCGTACTTCGGTACGCAGCAGCATATCTGCGAACGTGCGGCGTCGGGAATCCCACAGTGGCCACAGCCATCCGACCACGGATGCGGTATCGAGCAGGTGCGCCAGATCCCTGAGCAGCAGCCGCCACGGCCCGGCGGGCTCGCCATCGCGGCGCACCACCGCAATTCCGAACAGGGCGCGTCCCAGGCTCCACCCGGTGATCGCCGGCAGCAGCAACCGGTTCGCCAGCATCGCCAGGATGACCACTCCGATGACCGAAATGCTCAACCACCACCACACGCCGCGGGCCGGCACCGTGCGCGAGACCAACGCCGTCGTCGCTACCACGGCGGTCGCCGGCAGCACGTCAAGCGCGAAAGCGCCAGCGCGAACGTGCCAGCGCGCCAGCGCAATCGGCGCTTCTTCGGTGATGGCCGTGATCTGAGGCTCCTCGACCACCACCGTCACTTCGTCACCTGGTCGAGTTTGGAGATCTTGTACTGGCCTTCAGCGAGTGCCATTTTCACTCGCAGGCGGTAGCCGGTTTCGTTCTGCGACTGACTGTTGCTGGCCACTTTGACCCGCATCGCGACGAGCACGTCGACGGAACCGTCGGGGTTGTTACGCTCGACCGCCGCCCGCACATCGGCCACCTGCACATGAACGTTCGACGCCTGATAAGCCTGGACGAGCAGGCTGGTGTACAGCAGGGCTTGGGAGCGGAAAGCGTCTGTGCCGCAGTCGATGATCTTCTGTTCGCTCGCCGCCATCGCATTGGTGTCAGGCGCCTGAGTCGCCGACACGCAATCGACCGCGGCCTTGAGCGCCGCGGCGTCGTTGCGGACGATCGCTTGGCTTTCTTGATGGAAACGCAGCGCGAAGTAGCCACCGGCCCCGATGGCACCGGCGCACAGCACCAGCGCCGCGGCGATGCCGATCAGCCAACCGCGACCCAAACGCGACCGGCCACGCTCGACGGCCGCATCACCGTCGCCGGGTCCGGTCTCGGTTGCGGGCTGCTCGGCTGCGCCCTCGGATTTCGCCGAATCCTCGGTCTGCTCCTGGGTCGGCAACGAATCGTCCGCGTCGATGGGGTTCAGCCGGCTGGCGCCAGCATCTCCTTCCATCCGTCGTCTCCTGTTCCGGTCGAGTTCTCGACGGAGTATTTAACTCCGTCTGGCCCTACCAGTTCACCGCTTCGGGGACTGTAGATCGCCGTGGGAGGTCCGCTGGGAGTGTAGACGCACGGGTTGGGCTGCTGGCCGTTGCACTGCACGGTACCAGTGCCGGGGCGCGACAGCGGATCGCTGGTCGGCGGAGGTGTGCCGGCCACCCGGTCTGAGGGCGCCGGGTTCATTCCGTTGTCGACCGACGGTGCGGGGATCACCAGTCCGGGTTTGACGGGCTGGTCGCAGCGGGCCGCGGGCGCGGGGCAGGTGAGGATCTGGTTGGGGTCGCCGTACCAAGGGTTGGTGCCCGCCGGGACGTAGGGCTTGGGGTCACGGCATTCCCGTGGGCTCGCCGCCCGCTTGCCCGGGATGTCGGTGCACGGGATGTTGCGCGATCCGCGCACACTGTTGGCCGGCGTGTCCATCGGGATCTTGCAGTACGTGCCCGACGGCAAGGGCTGCATGGTGGTGTCCGCCGGGGATCGCCATTCCGACGCCGGGATGAAACCGGTCAAGCAGGGCGGCGGCTGGTTGATCGACAACGCCAGGTCCAGTGCGGCCATGCCGGGGAACGGCGCGGCCACCGCCTGGGTGATCGAAGCGCCCTGCGGCAGGAACACCAGCACTTGCTCGACGCCGGTGTGGTAGCGCTTGAGCAGGTCGAACACCACCTCGAGGTTCGCCAGCGTCTGCGGCAGCGAATCGCGCACGTCGTTGAAGACGTCGTTGATCTGATCGGCGGTCGGCGCGGCTTGGCGCAGCGCGCTTTTCAGATGCTGGTCTTCGGCCGCCGCCTGTGCACTCAAGTTGTTCAGATTGCGCGCCCAGCGCTCGATGGCGTCACCGGAGTTGACCTGGCTTTCCAAGACCCCGCCGGAGTTCTGGATGATGTCGTTGACGTCTTTGATGTTGGTCTTGAAGTCACCGACGATCGCCTGGGTGGAGTCGACCAGCCGTTGCAGGGCGGGCCCCAGCCCGCCGACGGATTGCGCTGTCTCATCGAGCAATTGGGCGATCTTGTCCTTGGGCAACACTTCAAGCCCGCGGTTGGCCGCGTCCAACGCCGGCCCGATCTCGGCGGGCACCGTGTTCTGGCACTTTGGATCGGAGGGATCGAGGCCTTTGCGGCGCATTTCGTCCGCGCAAATGGGGTTTACCAGGGGCATGGTATATCCATCTGCCAAGAACTTGCCGGGGTTACCGGTCGACACCAAGTCCAGGTACTGCTCACCGACGGCCGACACCGAGTGCACGTTGGCCGTCGCGTCGGCCGGGATGTGGTTGTACTTGCTGTCGATGCTCATCGTCGCTTCGGCGCCTTGCTCCGTCGGCTGGACATCGGTGACCTTTCCGATCGTGATGCCGCGATAGGTGACGTTGGCCGTCGGGTACAGCCCACCCGAGGCGGGGAGCTTGGCCTTGAGCGTGTAGCGGCCGATGCCCATCAGGCTCGGCACCTGCAGGTAGTACACGCCAAGCACCAGCAGCGAGATCACCGTGAGGATGCCGAACACAATCAACTGGCGTCTGACGAAGGGAGTCAGCAATTCCGGTCCCCCCTTTCCACCAGCGGTCCACCCGGCGCGTCATTCGGGTTCGGCGTGTAGCGCACGTCGGGGATCATCGTCTCCGGGTCACGCCCGAACGACTGCTCGAGCGCACGCAGCGCTCCCGACAATCCGGTGCCGGTGAGGAACGCATTGTCGACAGCACTGTAGGTGAGGTCGAGCGTCAAGGAAATGTTTTGGTAGTCGCCGCGGAAGATCTTCGGCACGGTGTCGATGTCGAACGGCTGGGTGAGGATGAACTTCAGCGCGCCGATCAAATAGGGTGAGCCGCGGCCAAGTTCCTTGAGCGGGCATTGCAGCGCCTGCAGGTCGGTGTGCAACGGACCGCGCGCCTCCGACAAGTACTCGTCGGTGTACTGGCTGAGCCGCCCCACCGCATCAACGGCATTGATGAGCAGGTTCTTGGTGTCGGCGAAATGCTTGATCAACGGCGGGATGTCGGTCAGCGCGCGATCCAGGACGTCCGCCCGCGCACCCACGTAAGTCAGCAGCCGGTTGGTCGAGTCGATCGCGTGGCTGATGTCATCGCGCTGCTGGTTGAGCTGGTTGGTGAAGGTGTCCAACTTGCCCAGGAACGCCCGGATCTGGTCGCCGCGTCCATCGAAGATGTTGTAGACCTCGTTCTGCAGCACCTCGAGGTTCGGGATGCCGCCGCCACGCAAGATCAGCGCCAGACCGGCCAGGGTTTGCTCGGTGGTGGGAAACGCGGACGAGTTCTTCAGCGGAATGGTGTCGCCGTCCTTCAGCTGCTCCGGCGACGGGTTCGCCGGTGCGGCGAGTTCCACGTGCTGCGAACCCAGCAGAGACGTCTGGCCGATCTTGGCGGTCGCGTTTTTCGGCAGCTTGACGTTCTTGTCCAGTCCCAGCGTCATAGTGGCCACCCACCCGCCCGGTGAGGCTGCGCGGCACGGCCCGGAAGCGGTTCTCGCCGTGCACAACTGGATGGCCTTGATCGAGCCGACGAACACGTCGGCCACCATCACCTTGCTGTTTCCGTTGATCGCCAGCGTGTCCGGCACCTGCACATAGACGGAGTAGGAGTTCGACCCGCTGCCCGGGCCGCCGGGAATCGCCACGTTGGAGATCCCCCGCCAGCCGCACGAACTGAGCACCGTGGCAGCCACCAGCAGCGTCAGCCCTTGCCACGCCCGATGGCGGATCAACCGCGTCCCGCGCCTCACTGGCCCCCTCCTGCGTCAGCGGGCACCGGCGGGCCACCGGCATTGGGTGCCGGCGCCGACACCGGCGCCGGGGTCGGCGCGACAGGACCCGGAGCCACTTCCGGACCGGGTGGCGGCGGCTGGATGGGCACCGGAGCGTTCAATCCCATGGGCGGCACGATCGGGTTTTCGTCGTAGGCGTTCGGCGGTCCCGGCGGGGTCTGCAAAGTCGATTGGACCGGCGCGATGTTAGGGCCGCCCATGAGTTCAGCCAGCGAGTCCGGGGTCATCAGGCCCGCGGTGATCGGCCCGACCTGTTGTCCTTGCATGCCGGGGGCGACGATCCAGCCCGGCTGGGTGTTGCGGTGCGACGTCGGCGTATCCGGCACCCAAATACCCGGGACGGTGGTGTCTTTGTAGCCGTTGGGCGGCTGCAGCCGCGGCTCGGAATAGGCAACTTCCTTGGGAAGCGTCTCGGCGGTGCTGAACAGGTTCAGGCCGAACGGCGGGTAGTTGAACTTGATCGCATCCAGGATCGGCGCCAGGTATTGCGCACACAGTTCCGCGGACTCTTGGTAGCCAAGCCGGCTCCCGGCCTGAATCGAGCTGCAAATGAACTGCATCGGGTTCGCGAAGTTGGTGATCGCCGGAATGGCGACCACCGAACCATGCGACGGGTGATAGATCTGGTTGATGTTCGCCGCGGCCGTCGGAAGGACATGCAGCGCGGTCTCCAACCCGTTCAGCGGATCCGGCTGCAGCAACGCGTTCGTCACGGTCGCCAGGTTGTTGCTGTCATAGGTGAGCACCTCGCGGTTCTTGTCCAGGAACGGCCGCACCGTGGACACCAGACTGTCGAACTGCTGGATCGCATTGGCGAGGTCGTTATCGGAGCTCGCCAGCCGCGAGGTGAAATCCGCCAGGTTCTGGTTCAGCGCGACGAACTGCTGATCATCCTTGTGCAACGCGTTGACGAACAGCGCCAGGCTTTTCACCACGGCGAAGAAGTCACCACGGCCCTCGTTGAGCGCGGTCAACGCCTGCGACAGGCTGCTCAGCGTGTTGTTGAACTCCTTGCCCTTGCCGGCCAACCCATTGGCATAGGATTCGATGACCTCGCCGAACGGACCTTTCGGCTGCTCCGGTGTGGGGCCCAGCTTGGAGATGATGTTGGTGATGCTGTTGCGCAGTTGGTCCCATTCCACCGGTACCTGGGTGCGCTCTTCCGGGATCACGGCGTTGTCGGCCAGCACCGGGCCACCCTTGTACGGCGGCTCCAACTGGATGGCCCGCGACGCCACCAGGGTGGGGTTGAGGATCACCGCCGACGCGTTGGCCGGAACCTTGTATTTGTTCTCGTAGTGGAACGTGACCTTCATCTTGTCGCCGGCTGGCTCGATCTTGTCGATCGCTCCCACCCGCAAGCCCATGATCTGGACCTTGTCACCCGGATACAGCGCATTCGCGGCCGGGAAGTAGGCCACCACGCTGTTATTGGTCAGCTTGTGATACAGCCGCCACCCGACGAACGCGACCACCACGGCCAGCACGATCACCAGCGACCCGATGATCACCGACGCCCTCGACATCTTGGGCAGCCGGGTGTTGCGGACATCAAAAATGGTGCTCAATTCTGGCTACCTCCCCCCGCAGCGCCGCTGCCGCCCGTTCCGCCCGGGTTGATGAACGGCGCCGGCAGCTGGTTGCCCGGTCCCGGTGGCGCCGCCGGTCCCGGCGGCAGGCCCGGCGCGAACGTCGACGGCGGCGGCGTAGGCCCGGCCGGTGCCAGGTTCTCGGTACGTGCGCCCGGTGGTGCCTGGGCCGGCAACGGCACCGGTGTGCCGGGAACGTTCGGCGGCGCGTCACCCGGGCGCCCGGCGATCGGCATGCCCGGCGTCGGGGGCAGGCCGTCCGGGTTCGGCGGTGACGTCATCACGTCGACCGGCGCCGGGAAGCCCGGGCCACCGAACGGACCGATGCCCGCACCGGCACACGGCAGCGGATTCCACGGCCGCGGCAGACCCTCGTCACCAACGGTGACATTGCCGCCAGGATTGGCCGGGGTGTACGAGCACGGCGCACCGGGCGGTACCGCTGGACCCGGATGATCGGGCGTGCCCTCCGGCACGCGCGGCGCGGGCGGCGGCGCCCCGTTGGGGAACCGGGTGCCGTTGGGGTCGGGCCAGCGGAATTCCGGCAGCCCGGCACTGCGCCAGAAGTTCTCCGGATCGATCCCGCGCTTCTTGAAGGCGGCGTCGACCCACGGCTGGATGATCTGATACAGGGCCAGGTTGTGCAGGACCACTTTGAAGAACGGTCCGGACGCGATGGCCTCGTTCAAGGACGGCAGGAATTTGCCTACCTCGCTAAGACCGAACGCGATGTCGTCTTTGCGCTCCTTGAGGATGTCGCTAACCTGACGCAGCTGTTCCAGCACATGGTTGAGGTTCGGGTTGTCATTGATGAAACCCTTGACCTGTTCGGAGAACGCCCCGATGTTGCTCAGCAATGCGTTGATCGCCTGGCCGCGTTCGTTGAACGCCACCAGCAGCGTTTTGGCGTTGACCAACGCCCGGTCGATCTGGTCGCTGCGGTCGCCGAGGATGCCGGCCACCTGGTTGGCCTGGGCAAGCAGGTGCTTGACCTGCTCGTCGCGTTTGCCGATGGTGTCGGAGAACTTGGCCACCCCGTCGAGCGCGGCGCTCAGGTGCGGATAGGTCTGATCGATGGTCAGCGACAGCACGTGCAGTGACTCTTTGATCGTGTCGATGTTCCAACCCTGGGCGGCCTTGGTGACGTCGAAGAAGGCGTCATAGATCTGATACGGCGTGGTGCTTTGACCGATCGGCAAAGTGGCGCCCGGTTGCAGTTTCTGGGTGCCGCGAGCCTCTACGTCGAGGATCTTCTTACCGAGGATGGTGTCGGTCTTGATGGCCAGCCGGCTCTCGGTGCCGATGGTGGCGGTGCCGAGCGAGAATTTCAACAAGATGTGGTCGCCGTCGATCTTCAGGCCCTCCACCTTGCCGACATCCACGCCGGCGATGCGCACCTTGTCGCCGGTGCTGATGCCACCGGTGTCGGTGAACTGCCCGTAGTAGCTCGGTTTGGCGAACAGCATGGGGACACTGGTGAAGCTTTGGCCGACGCCGATGACGAGCACCGTCACCACGATGCCCATCAGGCCGATGCGAACGCGATTGGGAGGTTCCAGTGTTCTCATTGAGGCGTGCACCTACCCGTCGGCTGCTGGAATAGCCGCACCGTGCGGACCGGACCACCGGCCTGCAGGCCGTTGATCTTGAGCGTGATGTCGCAGGCGTAGAAGTTTGTGAAGTCCCCGTAGGACCCGACGGCGCGCCCGATCAGGTTCAGGGCGGTCGGCACCTTGCGCAGGTAGTCGTTCAAGTAGTCACGCTGATCGATTTGCGGCTGCTGAATCGCGTCCAGGTAGTTGATGGTCTTGTGCAGCAGCGGGCGGTCCTCGGCCAGCAGGTCGGCGACCGTTCCGGCGGCGTTGCTGATGTGCGCCGTCCCTCCCGCGAGCTGGTCACCGTGGTTCTTCAGGCCGGTGATCAACACCTCGAGGTTGTTGATGGACTGGTCGAACTGCTGGCGATGGCGCACCGTCGTGTCCAGGACGATGTTGAGGTTCTTGATGACTTCGCCGATCGCCTGGTCGCGCTCACCGAGCTGGTTGGTCAGTTGCGCGGTCTGGTCGAGGATGTCGTTGATGGTGCCGCCCTGCCCCTGGAACACGGTGACCAGCGCCGTCGCGATGGTGTTGACCTTCTGCGGGTCCAACGCCCGGAACAGCGGCTTGAAACCGCCGATCAGCGCGTCGAGGTCCAGCGCCGGGGATGTTCGCGACAGTGGGATGAATCCGCCCGGCGGCAGCTGCCGGTCGGCGCCTTCGCCCTCACCGCGCTTGAGTTCCAGGTAGCGGTTGCCGATCAGGTCGAGGTAGCGGATCTGCGCGGTCGTCGATTGGTACAGCGGTATCGAGCGGTCGACGTTGAACTCCACCCGCGCCCGCTTGCCGCCGTCGACCAGCTTTACCGCGCGGACCTTGCCGACCTCCACGCCCGACGCGCGGACGAACTGGCCGGCCCGCAGCCCGCTGACATTGGTGAATTCGGCCGAGTAGCCATTGGTTCGGTCAAACCGCATCTGGCCGAACACCACGACGATCATCACACTGAAGACCAACAGCACCAGTGAGAAGATGCTGAGTCTGACGAGGGTACCGGTGATTTTCATGGGTTGATCGTGTTGTCCCCTACTTGGCGGCCCCAGACGTACTCGATCGCGTACGGAGAACCGGTGTCGAGGTGGTTGTACGGCGCGATGCTGTTGCCGGTGTCCATCACCAGCTCGGGCGCCGGCCACAGATCATGGGTGATCTCCTGCCAGCAGCCCGGCGCACCGCCCGGGCCACCGCGGGCGTTCACCCGCGGCAGGTTTTCCGGATAGGTATAGGGGTTGGGCGCCCCGCCGACCACACCGGCCAGGCCGCCGAGCCCCATCGTGAGCGCGGCGACAGCGACGAGCGAAACCGGGTTTCCGACCAGCCCCAACCCGGACAGCGCCTGCGTGTGGGCGTTCAGCGAATAGCCGTTGCCGCCCAGGAATTGGGCGGCCTTGGCCTCGACGTCGTGGTAGTTGCGCAGGGTGCAGAAAATTTCCGGGCTGTAGGTGTCCAGCAGCTGGGCCGTCGGCACCAGGTCTTCGGCTCCCCGCGCCAAATACGGCCCGCCGCGCTGGAAGATGTCCGCACCGGTGTTGCCGAGGCCGGCCGCCGACAACAGCGATTGGTCTAAGTCCTTCTGCTGCTGATTGAGCGTGCGCGCGGTGACGACCGCGTTGTTGAGGAAGTCGATCAGATCCGGTGCCGCATTGGCGTAGGTGTCACCCAGGGCGGCCAGCTGCTGGATGTCATGACGAGCCTGCGGCATCTGCGGGTTGACGTCGTCGAGGATCGCGTTGGCGTTGACTATCGACTGCCCGACCTTGTCGCCCAGTCCGGCCAGCGCCTGTGCAGCCGCGCTCAGCGTCAGGTTGAGTTTGACCGGATCGACCTTCTGCGCGATGTCGGTCACGGTCTGGAACAACGTGTTGATTTCGGTGGTCACCGATCTGGCGTCGATCTGGGCGTTCGGTTTGATCTTTTGCGGCGACGGGTTTTTGGGCGTCGTCAGCGACACGTACTTCCCGCCGAACACCGTGGTCGCCTTGATGTCGGCGTTCACATTGGTCGGGATCAACGACAGATACCGGGGATAGACGTCCAGGGTGAATTTGGCGGCCGGCTTGCCGTCGAGCACAACCTCGGAGATGTCGGCCACCCGGCCGATCTCCACCCCGTTGTAGGTCACCTTCGAGCCCGGATCCATCACCAGCCCGGCCCGCGACGACAGCATCGTCAACTGGGTCTTGGGGGTGAAATTGCCCCTGAATTGCTGGTAGACGAGCACCAGGAGGATCGCACAGATGACCAGCATGGCGATGCCGGCCAGCTTGTAGGGCGGGTTCCGCGGGGCGTTGGTCTGCGCCGGTGATGACATGGCCGCTACACCGTGAGTGCGAAGTTGGGATTGACGCCGTAGAGCGCCAACGCGGCGGCTAACACGACAACCTGCACCGAAACCAGCGAGAACCGCATGGACCGGCCGACGGCCTCACCCACGCCGACGGGCCCGCCACCGGCGCTGTAACCGTAGAAACAGTGGGTGATCATGACGACCGCCGTGATGATGATGGCCTCGACGAAAGACCAGAACACGTCGTCGGGGCGTAGGAACGTCCGGAAGTAATGCTCGTAGGTGCCGTTGGACTGTCCGTAGAGCACCGTCGTGGTGATCTGCGGAGACAGGAACGACATGATCATGGCCAGCGCGTAGAGCGGGATGATCACCACCAACCCGGCCATGATGCGAGTGGACGCCAGGAACGAGATGGACTTGACGCCCATCACCTCCAGGGCGTCGATCTCTTCGCTGATCCGCATGGCTCCCAGTTCCGCGGTGGCTCCGGCGCCGACCGTGGCCGCCATCGAGATGCCGGTGACGACCGGGGCGGCGATGCGCACGTTGATCAGGGCGGCGAAGAAGCCGGTGAACGCCTCGACTCCGATGTTGCCCAGGGACGCGAAGCCCTGGATGGCCACTAGCGAACTACCGGAGAGCGTCACGAATCCGACGATCGCGACCGTGCCGCCCACGACGGCCATCGCACCGGTGCCCATGCCGATCTGGGCGATCAACCGCAGCGTCTCCTTGCGATAGTTGCGCAGCGCGTGCGGGATGTTGCCGACGGCAACCGCCCCGAACCAGGCCATCCGGCCGACGTCATCGACCCACCGGCCGAGCGCACCGCCATAGCGGTTGACGTTTTCGTATGCCCGCGGGAACCGGGCGCGCAGTACGGCAGCTGTCGACATGTCAGTGGCCCGTTCCGAATCGCACACCGATGGTGGTCAGCACCACGTTGACCGCGTACAGCGCGACGACGCAGAGCACCACGGTCTCGTTGACGGCGGTGCCGAGTCCCTTGGAGCCGCCCCGCACGGTCAGCCCGCGATAACAGCCGACCAGTCCGGCGATGAGGCCGAACGTCGCGGCTTTGACGGTGGCGATGACCACCTCGGGCAAGCCGGTGATGGTGGTCAGGGTGGCCAGGTAAGCGCCGCCGGACACGTTTTGCAGGTACACGCCGAACAGGTAGCCGCCCACCAGCCCGACGGTAATCACCAGGCCGTTGAGCAGCGTGGCGACCAGGGTCGCCGCCACCACCCGGGGCACCACCAGCCGGTGGATGGGGTCGATGCCGAGCACCTCCATCGCGTCGATTTCCTCGCGGATGGTGCGCGCACCCAGGTCCGCGCAGATCGCCGTCGACCCGGCGCCGGCGACTACCAGCACCGTGGTCAGCGGGCCGAGCTGGGTGACGGCGCCGATCGCGGCGCCGGCGCCGGACAAGTCGGCGGCGCCGAACTGGGCCAGCAGGACGTTGAGCGTGAAGATCAGCAGGACGGTCAGCGGGATCGAAACCATGATGGTCGGCAGGAACGCCACCCGCATGATGAACCAGCACTGCTGGACGAATTCGCGCCACTGGAAGGGCCAGCGGAACAGCGCTCGTCCGGTCAGCACGCACATCCGGAAGAAGCCACCGATGAGGGTCAGCGGCGTCTGCAGTTGGTCACGCAGATACTCCGTCAGGTAGCGGCCCCGTCGGCGTGTCGACGTTGAAGTCACCGCTGCCCCCTCCAGCCGTTACCGCGTGCGTCCCAGCGCCGCGGCGGATCGTGTAACGCGCCTCGCCCCCTCGCCGCTGCGCAGCCCAGGGTGCCCCCACGTTGCCGCGACCCAACGTCTGTGATCATCGGCTCCCTACTGGCAAGTAGTAACGGAGACCACAGGAATGTACCCGATGGCCATGCACGTGTGAACTGCATCTGCACAATTAACCCTTCGCCAACAGCAGGCAAACGTTACAGTTTCCGTCAGCTTTCCTCTCTGGCATTGAGATCTCTTGCCCTAGAAGGGATCTGGTCAATATTTATGGCTCCGTAGCGGATCCGTAGCTCAGTCTTGAGCACCTTCCCGGCGGGGTTGCGGGGCAGTGCGTCGACGATCTCGAGCGCCTTGGGATGCTTGTAGCGCGCGAGCCGCTCGTTGAGGAACTCCTCCAAGCCATCCAGCCCCGGCTGATCGCCGGCGACGGCAACCACCGCGATCGGCACCTCACCCCATTTCTCGTGTGCCCGGCCGATGACGGCGACTTCAACGATGCCGGGATGGCCGGCCAGAACGTTTTCCACCTCGGCGCAGTAGATGTTCTCACCGCCGGAGATGATCATGTCCTTCTTGCGGTCCACCACCCAGATGTAACCTTCGGAGTCCATCCGGACGAGGTCTCCGGAATGAAACCAGCCGCCGGCGAACGCCTCCGCGGTGGCCTCCGGATTGTTCCAGTAGCCGCTCATCAAAGTTGGTGCGCGGTAAACGATTTCGCCGACCCCGCCGGTGGGCACGTCGTTCATGTTCTCGTCGACGACGCGGGCGGCGACCGTCGGGATCACTTTGCCGACCGATCCGCGTTTGCGGATGGCGTCGTCGCCAAGCAGCATGCAGGTGACCGGCGACATCTCGGTCTGGCCGAACGCGGCCAGTATCTGAGTTCCGGGAAACGTCGCAGACATCTCCCGCAGCAGCGCGTCCGGCGCCGGCGCGGCGCCCCACGACATCACTCGCAACCTAAGGTGACGAGGCCGTGCTTGCTGCTCGGCGCATACCGCCTGCCACTGCGCGGGAACCAAGAAGAGGCCGCTGACCTTCTCCGTGGCCAGCACGTCGAGCAGTTGACCCGGCTCGAACGCGCCCAGCGGATAAATCACCGTGGGCGTGCCGAGGAGCATCCCGGTCAGCAAGTTCCCGATGCCGGCGATATGGAAAAAAGGAACACCGACGAAACCGACGTCGTTGTTGATGTCGGCGCCGTTGGTGTACAGGCCGGTCATGGTCTGGCCGCTCAGATTGGTGTGGGTCAGCACGGCGCCCTTGGGCCGGCCGGTGGTGCCCGAGGTGTACATGATCAACGCCGGCGAGTCGTTCGGGATGTCGATGGGTTCGTGCGACTGCCCCGGCTCGTTGACGAGATCTTCGTAACCGATGACGCTCTCGTCGGTCGAGCCGCCGGCCACGATGATCATGTCCAGCAGTGGCTTGATTTCTCGAACGTCGGTGGCCACCGGTGCGAACACCGCTTCGGTGACCACCACGCGGGCTTCGCAGTCTTCAACCAAGAAGGCGATTTCAGCTGCGGTGAGCCGGAAGTTGAGTGGGACAGCGATGGCCCCGAGCATGTTGACGGCCAAAACCGACTCGACGAATTCGGTGCGGTTGAGCATCAGGATCATGACCCGGTCGCCGAAGCCGACCCCTCGGCGGCTCAACGCATCGGCCAACGCTACCACCCGGTGCCGTAGTTCGCCCCACGTCACGGTCCTGCCCAAGAATCTCAGCGCAGTCGCGTTCGGCTGCATTAGCGCATGCCGTTCGAGTTGGTTCACCCAGTTCTGCCGCCGGGCCAAGTAGGGCTGTTCCTCGGCCTGTGTCAGATGGCTCGCCAATTGCGCGGTCAACTCCCGCCTTCCCCTTCACTCCCGCACCGCTTGCGCCAGGTTGATATTTGATAAAACATGGTGTTGTGTGGGTCACATTATGGCCTTGACGCCCTGCTGACAAGCCCCGTCGAAACATAAATGCAACCTTGAACACAACACAGCCAAGCCCCTGAAAGCCCTGGCAGCCGCCGTGAACGCACCGATTTCTACGCAGCCGAGGAGGCGACGGCCACTGCGTCGGGCGCAATTGTCGGACGAGGTAGCCGGGCACCTGCGGGCGGCCATCATGTCCGGTGCGTTGCGCCCCGGAACATTCGTCCGCCTGGATGAGACCGCGGCCGAACTCGGCGTCAGCGTCACGCCGGTGCGTGAAGCGCTGCTCAAGCTGCGCGGCGAGGGCATGGTCCAGCTGGAACCGCACCGCGGTCACGTCGTGCTGCCGCTGACACGGCAAGACATCGAGGACATCTTCTGGCTGCAGGCAACAATCGCCAAGCAACTGGCAGCCGCGGCCACCGACCACATCACCGAGGCCGAGATCAACGAGTTGGAACGCATCAACGACGCCCTCGCCGCGGCCGTCGAATCCGGGGATGCCGAAACCATCGCCGGCATCGAGTTCGCGTTCCACCGGGTCTTCAATCAGGCCAGCGGCCGAATCAAACTGGCCTGGTTCCTGGTCAATGCCGCGCGCTACATGCCGGTGCTGGTCTATGCCGCCGATCCGCAATGGGGTGCGGCGGCCGTCGACAAGCACCGGCAGTTGATCGCCGCCCTGCGTCGGCGGGACGCCGCCGCCGTCATCGAGCACACGGTCTGGCAATTCACCGACGCTGCGGCCCGGCTGACCGACATGCGGGACCGCAGCGGGATCTTCGACTGAACCGGCTCGAAGCGGTCGCCGGTCCTAGCGGGCGGCCAGATGTTCGGCGCGCTGCTTGAGGTTTTCGGCGAGATGGTCGAGGACGTTATTAAGGAGTGACTTCACCATCGGCGCGGGAATCGACAGCGCGGTCTCGACGTCCAGATCCACGGTCAGCAGACTCGATGCGCCCAGCGCGACCACGCTGAACAGCTGCTCCTGCTTGGTGAAAAGGTCACCCTGCTGCAGGACGGTTTGGATCTGGTTTTCGCCCGGGTAGTACACGGCCTGGATGAAGGTGCTCTGCATGCCTTGATAGTCGGTGTCGAGCCGCAGTTGGCTGGGCCGCCGGTCGTCGTAGCGGGCGAGCACCCACAGGCCTTTGATCTCCTCGTTCCACTGCGGGTAGGCCTCGAAGTCGCCGACGATTGCCATGATCAGCCCGGCGTCGGCACCGACTTCGACGGTCTTGCTCATAACTGGCATTGGCGAAGCATAGCCCGGTGTTGAAACCCCCGCCCCAATCGGGATCTCGCGCTTATCGGTGCACGTACGCCGTCGACAGCAATGAGCGGATGGCGTCGGGAATGGGGACCGGCTTACGGCTGGTCCGATCGACGTAGACGTGCACCCAGTGGCCGAGCGCGGTAATCGGCTGCGCCCCTTGGGCCGCCCGGAAAACCCCGAGCCGGTAGGTGACGCTGCTGCGGCCCAGCCGGGTCACCGCGAGACCCACCGCCAGGCTTTCCGGGAAATGCAGTTCGGAGAAGTAGCGGCAGCCCGATTCGGCGACGATACCGAGCGACGGGATGGTGAGCGGGTCGAGCCTGGTGCTGGTTTTGATCCAGGCGTTGATCGCCGTGTCGAACAGCTGGTAGTAGACGGCGTTGTTGAGGTGGCCGAACATGTCGTTGTCGGCCCACCGGGTTCCCACCGGCCACAGCACCGGGAAGTCGTCGCTGGTGAGGTCGTCCGGCGCGGGTGGAACCGAGGGACCTGAAGCCATGGTCTACCAATACCGCATGGCTTGCCGGAACAAGTCCGCCAGAACCAGTTTGCTCATCGCGCGCGGAGCGTTCTGTAGGAGGCGCTGCTGCGGATAGGCCCCCTCGGTGAGGGCCACCACGTCGTCATCGGTGTAGCCCACCCCGCTCAGCCCGTTCGGCATGCCCACCGCTCGCATGATGCGGATCAGTTCGCCGGCCAGCACCTCGCCCGCGTCCTCGGCGCTGGCGCCGCGGGTGTCGGCGCCGAGCAGCCGCGCGCCCTCCAGGTGCCGCTCCGGGCTGACCGTCGCGGTGAAGCGGAACGCCGACGGCGCATTGACGATGACGGCCATGCCGTGCGGCACCAGCGGCTCGTCGGCCGGGTAGCCCGAGGGGTGGAAGTCTCGCACCAGCCCGGCCACCGCGTAGGCCATGCCGTGGGGTGCGTGAACGCCCGCGTTGCCGAACGCGATGCCGGCAAGCGTTGCGGCCCACATCATCTGCTCACGGGCCTCACTGTCGGAGGCGTCGTGCACCGCTCGCTGTAAAAACTGTCCGAGCAGGCACAACGCCTCGCGGCAACCCAGATCGCTCCACGGGTTGGCACCCTGACTCATGGGTCGCAGGCTCGGCCGTTCGGGCGCGCGCCGCCGGATGTACGGCCGCGCGGTGTAGGACTCCAAGGCATGCGAGAGCACGTCGAACCCGGCCGACGCGACCACCCCGGCGGGCAGGCTCGCGGTGCAGTCGGGGTCGACGAGCGCCTCGGTGGGGCGCAGTGCGTGAGACGCGATGCCCGTCTTGGCCGATAACGCCAGCAGGTCGAAGATCGCGATGCCGGTGACCTCGCTGCCGGTGCCCGCCGTGGTGGGGCATGCGATGTGCGGCTTGAGCGGGCCGGGTATGGGTTTGCTCTCGCCGATCGGCGCATTGACGTAGGTCAGGAAGTCGGCGGGGTAGGTGGTGTACAGGTTGGCGGCCTTGCAAGTGTCGATGACGGAGCCGCCGCCCAGCGATACGTAGCCATCGGGATTCGCCTCTTTTGCGAACCGCGCCGCATCCAGAAACGACGCGTCAGTGGGCTCGACATGCACGTCGGTGTAAGAGACCACGTCCAGTCCGGCCGCGGCAAGCGCATCGCGCGTCTTGGCGAAGATCGGCAGGGCGGCCACGCCGGCGTCGGAAAACAGCGCCACCCGCCGCAGCCCGAGAGCGCCGGCTCTGTCACCCACCTCCGCCAGGCAACCGCGCCCGAATGTCACCCGCGACGAGTCGACGGTGAAGGCTCCGTCGCAGCCCTCTAAGGGAATCGGGTAATCGCAGCACGCCATGCAGTCATTATCTCGGGTGCAGCGGCGCCACGGGCTCCGCTGCCGATTCGGGCAGCCGATGAGTTTCGAGATAGTCCCACCGGATTCGGTAGCCGAGTCCGGGTGCTTGCGGCAGCTCCACGCATCCGTCCGGGCCGAGCGGGTCGCACGATGCCTCGAGATACGGCGGCGCGGTGGCGTAGCGCGCCCCCGGCCCCAGCAGGCCTCGCTCGTAGTATTCGCAGACGTCTTCGCTCGTGGCGCCGAGGACTTGCAGGTTCCCGAAACCGCTCATGTGTAGCTCACAGCGCATGCCGACGGCCTCGCACATGCCCGCCAGTTTCATCACGCCGGTGATGCCTCCGCGGAGCACATCGATGCGGCTGATGTCGGAGGCTCCGCGCAGAATCCAGTCCGCTCGGGTGTAGATGCCACCCTCGGCGATCTCGGGTGAACAGATGGGGATGTCCAATTCTCTGGCAAGTCGCACATAAGACTCCACCCGGTACTCCGGCATCGGGTGCTCATACCAATAGAAGCCCAGACGTTCCAGCTCCCGGCCGACCCGCAGCGCGTCCTCGTAGCTGTGGTAGGTGCCCCACGGATCGAACATCAGCACCATTTCGTCACCGACTCTCGCCCGCACCTCCTCGCACACCTGGATATCCCAGTCCACATACGACGGTCGCGGTAAGGCGGGCTGACGTGTCGCGGGGTTCCAGTAGTGGTATGGGTGAATCTTGTAGGCGGCATACCCTTGGCGCTGACATTCAGCGGCGTGAGCGGCATACTCGTCGGGCGATCCCAGATTGTTGAAGCTGCTCGCATAGGCCTTGACCCGCTCCCGCGCGCCGCCCAGCAGCTTGGACACCGGTAACCCGGTCACCCGGCCCGCCAAGTCCCACAGCGCCAGATCGATGACGCTGCAGACGTTTTCGGGAAGCTTTGCGGCCCACAGTTGCCGCCAGATCTCGGCCCGGTAGAACGGGTCCTGGCCGGCGAGAAGCGGGCTCAAGAATTGCGTGACCAGCGCCTGGTCGCCGGGGAGCAGACCATCCTGGTCTCCGTGGAAGTGGCCGCCGAAGTAGTAGCCTTCGGCACCCTCGTCGGTGTGCACTTTGGTGACCGTTTGCACTACCCGGTAGTCGGTAAGCAGCTGGCCGAACGAGATTCGATCAACGAACGTCTCGAAGGGCACCACCTCCAAGCCGGTGATCTTCATGACGGGAGATTGTTTCGCCGGGTCGGGCCCCCACAATAGAGCCGAAAGTCCTGCGCCCTGGGTCAGGCTCCGTTCCAGATGCCCTGCAGCGCACGCCCTTGCAAGGCGAATAACCGCTGCGACGTCGACCAGCCGGGCAGCAGGGAATCGAATCCGTGACAGGTGCGCGGAAAAACATGCAGCTCGGCCGACACTCCGGCACGCAGTAGCACCCTCACATAGTCAGCCGCTTCGTCGCGAAAGGGATCGATCTCGGCGCAGGTGATCAAGGCCGATGGCAGATGGCCGAATCGGTTGCGCCGTGCGGGCACCGCATATTCCGATCCGCTTGGCGGAAACAGGTAGTAGCGCCACATCAGATCCGCGGCCTCGCCGTCAAAAGCCGGGCTGGTGCGGAACTCGGCTTTGGACGCGCTAGCTCGATCGTCTAGCACCGGCTGGTGCAGCAATTGGAAGGCGACCGGATGCAGCGACCCGTCGGCAGCGTGATGCGCAAGGCAGGCGGCCAGGATGGGTCCGGCGCTGCTGCCCGCGACGACCACCCGGGCCGGATCGACGCCGAGTTCGGCGGCGCTGGCCGCCACCCAGCGCAGCGCGGCGCTCGCGTCTTCGAGTGCTGCAGGATAGGGATGCTCCGGTGCCAGGCGGTAATCCACCGACACCACCGTGCAGCGGCCGCGACGCGCGAGTTCGACGCACTGGCGGTGGTCAGTGTCCAGGTTGCCCAGCGTGAACCCGCCGGCGTGGCAGTAGACGACCACTGGAGCCGGGTTGGTGTCGCCTCCACGATAAATGCGCACCGGTGTGCTTCCGGTTTCCGCCGGCACGTTCTGCTCCGTGATCTGCACGCCGCGAATGTCGGTCTGCTCGGCGGCTTCCTTGCGGCGCTGGTTGAACGGTTCACGCATGAGTTGGATTGCGGGCAGCGAGAAATCGGTTCGTGTGGTCGCGATTGCGCGCAGCGCGGGGTCCAGCTGCGCCGCGCCGTCGAGTTCTGTCATCGACGGCCCTGGCCCTTCGTCTCGGTCATCGGATCTGTAGGCATTGCCCTCCGTCGACGACAAGTTCCGCGCCGGTGATGAACGAGGCTTCCTCGGAGACCAGAAAGGCGACTGCGTCGGCAATCTCCTCCGGTTCGCCGATCCGCCCGAACGCGGACGACGCGGCCAGCCTCAGCTGGGTGGCGTCGTCGAGCATCGGGGTCGCGATGGGGCCGGGGAACACGGCGTTGACCCGGATGCCGAGCGGGGCCAGTTCGGCGGCGGCGTTCTGGGTCAGGCCGCGAAGGGCCCATTTCGAGGAGCCGTAGGCGGCGTGGTGCGGGAAGGGGCGGATCGCCCCGGTGCTGCAGATGTTGACGACGGCCGCGTGCTTGGCCGCACGGAGCTGCTCGAGCGTCGCTTGGATACCGAGGAATGCGCCGAAACAGTTGACTCGCCATACCTTTTCGAAGCCCTCGACTGTTTCGTCAGCCAGCGAAGCCCGGTGTAGCACGCCGGCGCAATTGACCAGGGTGCTCAGCCCGCCGAATCGGTGGACGACACGCCCGACGACCGCGTCCCATTGCGGCGGTGAGGTGACGTCGAGTTCGGCCGCGATCACGTCGTCGCCCAATTCGTTGACCGCTGCGACCAGTGGGCCCGCTCGGCGGTCGCACGCTGCAACCGAGAACCCTTTCGCGCGTAGGCATTTGGCGATAGCCCAGCCCTGCCCGCCGGCAGCGCCGGTCACCAGGGCGACACGTTGGCTCATGCTGACCGCACCTCGGGGCTGTCGGACAACCCGCCGCTGGTAACGAATCGGCACCGCCGCCGCTTGAAGCGCCAGCGTCCGTCGATGCGGGTCAGCTCGTCGTCGTAGAGGGCGGGCCGCAGCTGCAAACTGCCGGCGCGCACGAACAGCACCTGCGATCTGGCCGTCGCGGTGTCACCGCGGACGTCGATCTGCAAGACCCCGGTCAGGTGCAGGCCGCGCGGAGCGTCGGTGAACATTTCGGCGATACCGTCATGTCCGGCGAAAACCTGCCCGTAGAACAAGAATTCGCCGTCGGCGGCGAACAGTTTCACGCATTCGCCGATGTCACCGGCATCCAGTGCCAGGGCGTAACCGGCCAGCAGCTCCTGGATGGCTGAATGGTCGTCGGTCATTCCCTCGCCTCACGTAGGTACTGCGCCGCGCCCGCCGCGGCGCCTGTGATTCGGTCGCCAGTGTGATCATGCCGAATCCTAGCTGCGCCATCGCCCGGCCCGTCTCACCGTCTGCAGCATGAATCCCGGTAACCGGTCGCGCTTGCGAAGCCGCTCGACGGATTCGCGCTATCGCGTCGAGCACCTCAGGATGTCGGGGGGCTGTAGAACTTCTTCATCAGTCGAGTAGGAAGAGCTCTGAGTCCACGCGCGAACAGGCGTCACACAGCAGGGTCTCAGTGGCATCGACGGTGCCACCCGGAATTCCGGCCGCTGCAAGCGCATAGCCCTTGAAGGTGCGCGCAGCGCTACTGAGCACGTGCTGGGCTCGGGTCATCGCGCGACTTACCCGCAACGGCCACCCCTGCGGCGCGTCGCCCCACAACGCGACTTCGATCAGCCGGTTGTCCAGGGACTGCAATACCGCGTCACGTACCCGGGGGTCGGCGGTGAACGCTTCGGCGCTGACGGCCAGGCCCTGGCTTGTCGAGCCCGTCCCCATCGACGCGGACTGCGCGTGCAGGTCCAGTGCCCGCACCCCGAGGATGCGCAGCGGGCGGGTATCGCTGCGATCGGGCAACAACACCGTCACCTGCCAGCCGCCCATCGCCCGGTCGTAGAGCCAACCCCCGGCCGACTGCACCACGTCGGCGGTGCTGGTCGCGACAACGTCGAGTCGGTATCTCAGACATTCACCGTCTGCCCGGATCGATCTGGGGGCTGCAACCCGCCTGCTCTTGCTGACGTCGAACGTTGGTGTGACCATGCAATCCGTTCCTCGTGCGACTCACCGGACAGCGTGACACTTGGGGGCGAATTTGTAAAGGTGCGGCCGGCGGTCAGGTGCCGCGGCGCGTCTTGAGCTCGGCAAGTACTTCATCGGTGTGCTGCCCCAGTTCCGGTGCCGCAGAACGTGGTGCCCACGGGGTGCCGTGGAAATCCGCCGGTGTGGCCACCATCGGAATGCTCGATTGGCCGTCCGGTACGTCGACGATGCCGCCGGCGGCGTGGAACTGTTCGTCGGCGACGACGTCCTCGATGGTGTTGACCGGTGACCAGAACAAATCCGGCTCGCCTGCGAAGATCTGCGCCCATTCGTCCAACGATCGGGTCGCGAAAATGTCATCCAGTTCCGCGATCAACTGCACAGCGTTGACGGCACGGGCGCGAGCGTCCTCGAACCGAGGGTCGCTCAACCATTCCGGGCGACCCACGGCACGACACAGCGGGGGCCAGTGCCGGTCGGCCTCGAGCCCAACGATCCAGAACCGGCGCCCGTCGCCGGCGGCGTAGTTGTTCATGCAGGGATTGCCCATCGATTCGCGTTGTCCGATGGCGATCGGTTGCCCGGTCAGCAGGTAGGTGTTGAGGTCGAAGCTCACCGTGTAGGCGCCCTGGCGGTACAGCGAGGTGGTCACCAGTTGACCGGTCCCGGTGCGTTCGCGGGCGAGCAGCGCCGCGCAAATCGCCGCGGCCAGGGTCATGCCGGCCGCGTGGTCACCCATGCCGCCGCGCTGGAACGGTGGTGTGTCGCCGGGGCGGGTGAGCAGATGCGCCACCCCGGCGCGGGACCAGAACGCGGCGACGTCGTAGGCGGCGCGATCGGTATCGGGGCCGGTTTCGCCGTACCCGGTGATCAGTCCATAGACCAGGCGGGCGTTGCGGGCTGATACCGACTCGTAGTCGAGCCCGAGGCGCTGTAACGCACCGGGCCGCAGGTTCGTCACGAAAACGTCCGCCCCGCCCAGCAATTCGAGCGCGGCGTCGTGGCCAGACTCGTCGGCGAGGTCCAGCACGATGCTGCGCTTGGAGCGGTTGTCCAATTCGAACGGCGGGTTGACCCCCAGATCGCAGCCAAGCATCCGGCCGAACATCCGCCCCGGGTCACCGGAAGGGGGTTCGATCTTGACGACGTCGGCGCCCCAGTCGGCCAGGATGCCGGCGGCGGCCGGCCCCGCCACCCAGACGCCCAGCTCGACGACTTTGACGCCCTCCATTGGTCCGGGCATGAAGGAACCCTAAACCAGCCGCACAAGAAGGGCAGGTCGTCGGGCAGGGGATCCGGGATCGGATCGGCGGGTTCCCAGTCCGCGGGTAACTCCTCACGCTCGTGCGGATCGTTTACCCACCGACAGAATGGGCTGCTGCTGGGTGTGCCTTTGAAGGCAAATAGCACGTCGCGCATGTGGTTTCGGAATCTGCGCGCCGCGATCTCGTCTTTCCGCGCCTGCTCGAGCCGACGCCGTGCTTCGTTGATCGGCCGCTGCTCGCGATTATGCTTGCGCGCCCTGGCAATCCGACTGGCGCGCTGCTGCGATCTGCTCCGCCTGCTTAGCACGGGTATGCCGCACGCGGGCTTGGCGGCCTGAGGGAATAGATCTTGGCCGGCCGGGGACGTCGTATAGGTCTGTCCGGTGGGCGAGGTCCACACGATAGTTCCGTCGGCCAGTTGTTTGTCGCGCCAACCGCCGAAAGTTTTGAGTCGATGATG
>Ga0335069_10001508_pt1 | contig 37414 bp, 41 predicted proteins | sample Lox_Sample_11_FD_206714 | JGI IMG/M metagenome (GOLD analysis project Ga0335069, IMG submission 206714) | Soil microbial communities from Loxahatchee National Wildlife Refuge, Florida, United States - Lox_Sample_1.1 | ecosystem: Environmental > Terrestrial > Soil > Wetlands | place: USA... | reverse complement strand
CCGTCGGAGCGATGGACGACGATGATGTCGCGCGGGGGCAAGTTGACTCCGGGATTCGAGGCGGTCAGCGCGGGGTCGTTCCACTTGGTGATCTTGCCGAGAAAGATACCGGCCAGCGCATCGGCGGTGAGTTTGAGGCCGCTGGCGACTCCCTCGATGTTGTAGGTCAACACCACGGCGCCCATGACCGTCGGGAAATGCAAGATCTTTCCCGGTGCGGCCGAGAGTTGCTCGTCGCTCATCGGACCGTCGCTGGCGCCGAAGTCGACGGTCTGCTCGGTGATCTGCTTGATGCCGCCGCCGCTGCCGATCGATTGATAGTTGAAGCGCACCGACGGATCGACTTGCGTGTAAACGCTGAACCATTTGGAGTACATCGGATACGGGAAGGTTGCGCCGGCGCCATTGAGCTGTAACTGCGCGTGAGCCCGCCCGCTCAACGCTAGCGCCGCCATCGCGATCAGAACCGTCCGCATATTGCTCTTCATAGGCTTTCTCTCCCTCTGTTTGTCGGCCCGAGTTAGAACTTCAACACGGCGTCGAATTGCGTCCGCACCAGCGTCGAGTTGCCCGCGCGGCTGAGCGGTTGACCAACCGTTGTAGTGGCGTCGTCGCGATCGAGTGCGTTGATGAAGTGCGCCTTCGCGGTGAGTTGCAGATTCGGGAACAGTACGTAGTCCAAGCGGACGATGTGGGCGATGACGTTGCTACTGCCCTTTTGCGTTGCGCCGCTGCTCTGCAGCCGCAGATAGTCGATATCGCTGTACGAGAACAGCGACAGCACCGCGTCCTTCTCGACCCAGCCGTAGGCGTAAGACAATCCCCAGTCGCCCTGATTCTTGAGGCTGTTGTGATACCAGTCTTTGCCGGCTTTGCCGATGCCGGCGCCGACGTAGAAGCCGGTGTTCTTGGTGTCGGCCTGTGTGTTGTACGCCAGATCGCCGAAGATCCCGGCGGGAATCCCGGCACGAAACGGATCGGCGAAATTCAACTCGGTGTTGGCGTTGACGATGTTGAAGCCGCTGGCGAAGCCCGTGATCTTCTGATGCCCCTTCACATCCTTGCCGCTCAGGTTCACGGTGTTGCTGTTGGCCAGCGAAGTGTTTTGGCTCGAATTGGCGGCGTACCCATTGGTGGGATCCGCGTTGCCGCTATACGGACTGAGGAACTTGGTGGCCACCGTGTTCAAGTCATTGTAGTTGTAGTCGGCAAAGGCGATCGTCCACTTCGTGGATTCGCTGAAGGCGGTGTCGGCGACGACCTGGCCGCCGACCATCCACGGATCCCGCGCGTTGGAGATTTCGTCGACCACCCACTGGAACAGGTTAACCTTGAGACCGCGGACGAAGTGTTCGCGCTGGTCGACCAGATTGATCGTTTCGGTGCCGCCCTCGGGCGAGAGGTCGTCGTCCCACACGAGTTCGGAGGTGCGGTAGGCATTGACGCCGAACTTGCCCCCGGTGATCGAGAACCACCCCGGTTCCAAGCCGATGGTTTTGCCCGGCTTCAGCGTGATGTACGCCTGATCGAGGTTGATCGACTTACGCGTGAACGTGTTCGAGAAGCTTTGGTTGGTGGAGATCGGATCGTTCGAATCGCCGGTGGCCAAGCGAAAGCCTCCCGACACCTCGTCGCTTGGATTGATGTTCAAACCGATACGCGCACGGAAGCGTTCGCGGTTCCGCGCGTCCACGTCGTTCTCGTAGAAGCCTTCATCGCGGATGCGAATGTCGCCGAATGGAGTGATGGCGTCCAGCCACTTTGGAATTTTCGCGGTGATCGCATCGCGTCGCGACTCGTCGGCTGCCGCCTTTTGCTTCTCCTCTTCCCGGGCTTGCTTGAGTTCGTCCTCGGTGATCAGTCCTTTCTTCAACAAGACGTCCCCGAGGTCTTTTGCCGCGCTCATGCGGGGTGTCCACAGCCCCGCGCCCACGAGCCCGGCGCACACCGCTGCCTTGAAGATTCCCTTCATCATTGCGTGCCCTCCTTAAGGGTCGTTTGCCGGGCCCCAATGCCCGGCGGTCTTCCCGGAATCGGGTGTCCCCCCCTTGGCGGGCACTTTTACTGGTTCGGCACTACCGGAGTATGAAACTCATGTTACAATTCCGTGAAACCAGGCGACCTTCACTGTGGTGGTGGCGATTGCAGCGCCGACGTGAGCGTCGCAATCGTGACCGCGCCCCCCTCGCGCGCGCGATCCATCGCCTCGACCGCAAATCCGTAGGGTGCGGCGTCGTCCGCGTCGAAAAACAACACATGATCGTCGCGCGCGGCGAACATACGCCGGAGTCGGTCCGGGAGTTCCTCGAATGACACGGCCGCACCGTTCACCGTAATCGAGCGATCGGCGGCGACGCGCAGCACGAGTGGCGGCGTGGGATCGTTCGCCAACTCGTCCTTCTTGACCTCTTCTTTTTCTTGCCTCGGGGTGTGGACCCAAAATTTTTTGGTGAGCAGCGGCGTCATCACCATGAAAATGATGAGCAGTACCAACACGACGTCCACCAATGGGGTGACGTTCATCACCGGTACCGGCCCTTTGCCGGCGCTGGTGCCGACGGTCATGGCCATGAGCTATCCCCCTTGTTCGGCTGCTGATGACCGTTCGGGAGCCGGAGCGATCGGCGCCCCCGACTTGTGGCGCTCGCCGACGAGGAACGATACGCCTGGAAAGCCGATTTCCTGCGTGCGGGCCAAGATCGCACGGACGTCGCCGTAGGTCAGCTTCGAATCGGCCCGCAACACCAATCGGCGATATGGGTCGGCGGCGTGCTCGCCGGCCAGGAACTCAATGGCGCGATCGAGATCGTAGCGCTCGGCGCCGATGATGTACTCGCCCGCCTGCGCGATCGTCACTTTGAGCGGATCGCTCACCTTCACCTCGGGGTCCGGATTGAAGATCCCCGGCAACTCAACCTGTACGTCTTGATCCAGTCGCGGCACCACCACCATGAAGATGATGAGCAGCACGAGCACCACGTCGACCAGCGGCGTGACGTTGATCTCGGGCTGGACGCCCGCCGTGAGCGGCGGGGTTCTCACGCCGCACCTTCTGCGTTGGCGACCGCGCTCAATGTCAGGCGCTGGTCGCGCTCGGTTGGGAGCGGTGGGTTGGCGACGCGGGTCTCGCGCTCGCTGCGGCGAGCGACCAATCGTTCCGCCCAGTCCTCGAGCAGATCGAGTAGATGGCCGGAGGCGTGATTGAGCATCAGTTCGTCCCGTGCAATTTGACCCGACAGATAGTTGAACGCCAGCACCGCCGGGATCGCAACCGCCAAGCCGAGTGCGGTTTCAATTAGCGCCTCGGAGATTCCGGCCGACACGCCGGACAGTCCACCGGAACCCGTCGACGCGATCCCCTGGAACGCCGTGATGATTCCCAGCACCGTGCCGAGCAAGCCGACGAACGGGGCCACCGAGCCGACCGTCGCCAATACCGCGAGGCCGCGTCGCAGATCGGTCCCGATCTCCTGCATGTAGCGCTCCATGTGGCGCACCGTGCGCTCGACCGGCGTCAAGCCGGTGACGTCGACGGTTTGTTCGGCGTGACGATAGGTCGCCAGCGCCGTATGCACCACACGCGGCAAGTGACCACGTTGATGCTTCTCAGCTTCCGCCAGCGCGGTGTCGAAGTCGCCACCATCCATCAAAGGCCCGGCGGTTGCCGCGAACGCGCGTGAGATCGCGCGCGAGCGACGCATGGTCATGATGCGCTCCACGAATACCGTCAGGGAGGCGAGTCCCATGATCACCAGGATGGCGGCGACCACCATCGCCGGGACGCCCATGTGTTGAAAGATTTCTGTCAGGCTGAATTGCATGCTCCGCTCCTTGTGTCGCTGCGGGTTAGGCGTTGAGCTTGAATGGAATCTGAATGATTCGGTACACCGTGATCGGTTGACCTTTGTAGCGAGCCGGTTCGTACGTCCACGTCTTCACTGCCTGAACGGCGGCGCTGACGAACGGCTCCTCGCCGCGCATGACTTGCACGTCGGCGACGCGCCCGTCGGCCAAGATGACGACCTTCAAAATCACCGTGCCGGTTTTCCCGGCTGCACGCGCCTCTTGCGGATACGTGGGAACCGCGTTGGACTTGGCCGGCATCGGCGGCACGGCATCTTCGGGCAGTGCGATGGCGCCGACCCGACCGCCGACCACTCCGTCCTTCGACCCACCTTCGAGTCCTGCAGGATCGCCTTCACCGGGTTCGCCGTACACCGCGATGCCCTTGTCTTGGCTCGGGTCAGCCTCCGGTGCGGCTTCCTTGGGCATCTCTTTCGGCGCCACCAACTCTTTGGGTGGTGGCGGCTTATCGAGCTTGCGCACCTTCATGTCTTTGGGAATGACTGGAGCGGCGGCCGGCGGCGGCTTGGGCTTGGCTTCAACCACCGGCGGGGGAGGCGGCGGAGGTTCGGGCTTGGCGATCTTTTCGACAAAGGTCACGTCGACCGGCCTTTCCTTCACCATTTCCTTGGTGCCGAACCCGAGCAGAATCACAGCCGCGACGATGCCGGCATAGAGACCCGACGAGGTGAACAGCGCCGCTGCCCACGTGCGGGGGACTTGTTCAGTGCTCCCGTAGTGACTGAAACTGACGAAATCCTTTTCGACCGTTGATGCTGACTGGTGCCGCATGTCCCCCCAGATCGCGCGCGGGCTGGTGTTAGCACCCAACGGTTACGGTGTGGTGACCGGCGCGTGAAATGCGTACGTCTTCATCTCACTTTTGATTGAAACCGATGAACTTGAAGCGGCCGTTGACCTCGGCGATGGAGCCGGTGCGGAGTTCTTGCTGTTCACCGGTTTCGTATTGCAGCGTCAGCTCGACGTTGCCGTGCGCCTTGTACAACCCGAATTCCCGGCTGCCCTTGGTAAATTTCACGGCGATTCGCTTGGTCTTGTGTCCGCCGTACACCTTGATCAGGTGACGGCCCATATCTTCGCTCTTCTGGTTCAGCATCTGCCAGAACCACATGCTCGGCGTCGGCTCGACCTTGCGCGGCGGCTCGCCGGGCTTGACGGTTCCGGGAATGATGATCTCCAGGTACTCACGTTGGTTCACGCGCAAGCGATGCAGCGCGCGTTCATCCTTGGCGTCGATCGCCGCTTGAAACGCATCCAGCAGCGTGTCGATCGAAGTTGCGCCGCCGTCCAGCCGCAGCCGCACCGCCGGCGTCGGGGTCGCGACTTCATCGGCGCGCACGAAATGCGGGCCGCTGAGGAGCACCGCAACCGCGACAATTGGAGAGACAGACTTGATCACAACGGCTCCTTTGCGTCCTTCTAGAAAAGTGCCGGCCGGAGGTGGGGGTGCCACCTCCGGCCGGTCGGGGGTCCTACCCGGGGAGAACGGGTAGGTGGTCAATGGTCAGTTGGTGTCGAAACTGATCCACCGCGTGTAGGAGTCGGTACCGAAACCGGTGTCGAGCCAGTTTGATCCGCCGGGTTCGAACGCGCCCAGGTAGTTGGTCTTCTCGAAGTAGCCGTCGATCTTGCTGCAATCGGTCGGCTGCGCGGTCATGGTCATCGTCGGCCGGAAATCCGGCAACGTCGACGAGCCCGCACCAACCGCGTTGCACTTGCCGTCCGCGTCGGGCGTGCTCTTGCAGTAGCCGTGTCCCACGACAGCCGATGCCCAGGTGATCGGGAAGCCAGGATTATCACCCTCGTTACCGTCTGCTGGCTGGACCTGGTGATTGGTGTTGGTGTTCCACAGACCGTACAGCTGAGTTGGTGAGCACAGACCGCCGGTGCCGGACTGAGCGATTTGCGTCGTGTTGTTAGACCCGTTGTGGTAGCACTGCGAGTTCTCGACCAACAAGAATGGATCGCTCGTCTTCAGGTGCGTCCCGTCGGTGCACGCCCACTGGTAGGTTTGCGGGTCGTTGATCTTGATGCAGCCGCTGGCCCAGTTTGCCGCGATGCCGTTGGCCACCAAGCCGGCGGTGCCGCGGCGGAAGAACCAACCGCCATCGGAGCCGATGTTGACGTCATTGTCTTTGGCGCCGATGTTCGTGATGTTGCAGAAGAGCGGATTCGATCGCGGCAAATCATCGAATCCGAATTCGCTATTGTCGGCCTCGATGCCGCGGCTCTGCGCACCCACTTGCAGGAACGGCCCGAACTGGATGCCAATGCCGTACTGCCGTGCGCCCGTGGTTCCGAGCTGCCAGTCGAACTGGTCGTCGGCGCAGGCCGAGGATACGAAGTACTTCACGTTGACCGTACCGCCGAACCACTCGGTGCAATCGTCGCCGCCGGAATTGGATTGGAGATGCTCGATCTTGGTCTGGTTGCCGACGCCGTTGAGGGTGGTGACGTTCAATTCGTTGTTCGGCGTGAACTCGATGCCGGAGAATTCGATGCGGGCGTAAGTCAGGATGCCACTACTGTCGGTCGCATCACAGCCGCCGTACGGGGCTGGAATGCCTTCCGCCGTGTTGATGCAGTTCGGGCGATTGACGGTCGACTTACCGTTGAGCAACAAGCCACCCCAGTCGCCAATTGAGCGCGAACCCGTCGGCTGACCGCTCGTCATGATGATAGGCTTCTGCGGAGTGCCCTGCGCGTCGATCTTCGAGCCGGGCAGGAAGATCAACACCGCCGGGTTGGTCGTGCCGGCACCGATGCCCTTGACGATCGCGCCTGGCTGCAGCTTCACGACCACACCAGAGGCGACGTAGACGATTCCGGTGAGGTCGATGACGCAGCCGTCTGGCCACGTCTGGTTGCTGGTGATCGTCCCCGCCGGGATCGTGTGGATCGGCAGCGGAGAACGGACGCCGACATCGGAGTCCGAACCGTCAGTGCAACTCACGATCGGGCCCGGGCCGGTGCAAGCCGCGTAAAGCGTCTTTACACCGGCGATCTGATCGACGAGGTTGGTCAAGTCGCTGGTGCTGACCTTGCCGTCCTTCAGCACGTCGAGCACGTCGCAATCCGCCTGAACGTATGGCGCTCCGGGGCAGGCGTGGTTGTCGCCGTTCGCGGCAATCTTGCCCGCGAGATTCAACGCGTCGCCGATGTCGACGGCGCCGTTTCCGTTCGCGTCGCCGCACACCGCATGCGCCACTCGTGCCGTACTTCCGAGCACTAGTGCAGCCGCGAGTGCGGTCATCATTGCTTTTTTGAGATATCTCATTCTGTCCTCCTGTTGGGGCATCACTCGTTGTCCTTCGTTCACAGGATGATGACGTGACAGGTCACGTCGGTGAGCGCACCGCCGCCGCTGTCGGTTGCCGATTCGACCAAACAGCGGAACTGATCGCTGGTCGCCGGCGACGCGCCGGTGCACGTATCCATGTTCACCGCGAATGCGACGGATGGAATCGGTGCTCCGACGTTGGATAGACGGATCCCATAGTTCAAGTCGTTGACCGATTGGTTTCCGCCGCCCGATGGGAAGATGACGCGGTTAACAACGGAGGTATCGTTGCTCTGGCCGGGGATACCGACGGTTCCATCGGGATACGTCACTAAAACCGACAACCCCTCCAGGTCCGTTCCAGCCGGTGCGGAGACGGTTACGATCACCGTCCGCGTGCTTCCGCTTGGCGCACACGAGGCGATGTTGCAGCTTGCGGGGCAAGTATCGCCGCTCACGGAGTTGCTGTCGTCGCAGGTCTCGATCGGCGTGCAGATGCCACCCGGACAATCGAGCGAGCTGAGGCACGCGTTGCCGGCGTTGCTGCCGCCGGTGCAGGTACCGTCGATCTTGCCGTTGCCGCAGGTCGGATTGCAGAACGCCGGCAGGGCACCGAGCGACGGGGTGGCAATGCGATCGGTGCAATCGACCTTGAACTCGACCAGGCAGTCGAGACACTTGGCGAGGTCCTCCGCGGTGTTGATCGGTTGTCCGGCTATGCTGGTGCAGGAAGCCGGTCCCGGGAGGTTCGGGCAGGTGAACAAACCACTGGCTTGATCGGGCTTGAGGTCCAGGTTGATCGCGCCCGGCTTCGCGTTTGGATCGCTTTCGAAGAGCCCATCCTTGCCGCCGCAGCTCTTCGCCACGGTGGTGAGCAACTTGGTCTCCGCCTTGCCGATCGCGGTTGCGGTCGGGGTGTCGGGGCACGGCGGAGTTACCGTTCCCTTGACGATGCCTTCTTCGCACTTCTCCAGGATCGCTCGCTTGGTTTGGAAGAAGGTTGCCGCCGCGGTTGCTAATGCGGACCTGCACTTGTCAACCGCTGGATCCATTGCCTTGCACTTGCCCGGCTTGGTGCCCGGGCAGTCTGAATCGGACGCGCAGGTTTGGCCGGGGTTATCGCCGCCGACGCAGACCTTCGCCGCGGGTTTCAACTGGCCGGCAACGATGCTGTCGATCTGATCAACCGACGCTTCACCGATGCACGCGAGGCAATTGCCGATATCGGTGGCAGCGGTGGCGTTGTTGATCGGGAAACCGCAGCCCGGCTGGCAGCGATCGACGCACGCGCCGGTGCCGCAATCGGCATCAGTGGTGCAGTCGGCGAAGGTGTTGTTGCACTCCTTGCCATGATGTCCCATCCCGTCGGCGCAACTTCCCGCGCCGGTGCAGGTCTGGCCGTTATTCGGACCGCCGTCGCAGGTCATCACGCCCGGCTCTTTGTTGTTCTCGAAGGTCGGACAACGATCGACGGCGGCACACAAACCGGTGGTCGCGCGCGCGTGGCCGTTCAGATTGCCGGATGCGCAGAAGCCGCCACTGCAGGTACCGGTGGAGCAACTCGTGGCTAACACGGCGCACGCACCGACGGTGCCGCCGCAATCGCTATCCGCCTTGCAGGGGAGATCGGCATGCGCTGCTGCCGTGTGCGAACACACCTTGCCGCAGTCCGAGTCCCCCGCGCACGGCTCGTTGAAGTTTGGCGGGAGGACGCCACTGACGGCGTTGCAAATCCCGCAGTCCTTGTTGGAACTGCACAGCGCCTGGTCGCAGTACCCGGCTTTGCAGTCTGCGGTGCTGGTATTGGCACCGCAGCCCGCGTCGCACGTGTTGGCCGGCGCAGCGTAGTTGCAGTCGGCAGTCGTCGAACAACTGTGGCCGGGGTTCGGCGACGTCGGGATACAGGTTCCCATGTTGCAGTCGCCTGCCACAGCGTTCTTGTTGCAATCGGAGTCGCCGGTGCAGACCTTGCTCACCAGCGGACCGGCGTTGCAGAGTCCCGGACCGCCCGGCTGGCCGCACTCGTAGCCGAACGGGCAGGCGCCCAGCGCGTGAACGACATGGTCATCGAAGCAGTCGGCGTCCGACGTGCAGTTCGTGTTGAGCTTATCCATATCCCCGCTGACGCATGACGCTTTGGTGCACGTGCGGTTGTTGCAACTGCTGGTGAACGAACACGACTGAGTGTCTTTGGCGCCGCCGACGCAGATGCCGGGGCATTCGGATTCGAGCGCGCACGGGCCGCCCCAACGGTCACCGGCGCTACAACGCTTCACCAGGCCGCTGAAGCCGGTGCTGGACAACCCGACGGCGCTGCAGTCCTTCGTAATGGACGCCTTCGCCGTCGTGAGGGCTTTACTTATCAGCGCCGCAGTGGTCGTGTCCTGATGACAATCGGTCCCTGCAGCCTTCTTGCCTGAGAGCTTGGCCGCTTCACACTTCTGCAGCGCCGCCAGCTTGGTCTCCTCGAACTTGGCACTCGCACTGGCGATCGTCTGCTTGCACTTCGCGATCGGATCGCCGGCTTGGACCGGCGCCGCGACGGCCAGCGTTGCCGCGACCAGTCCGGCCATGAACCATTTTCGTCGTGGTGAATGACTATGGTACATTCGTCGTCTCCTTCCGTTGTGACGCGTCATCGCCTGGTGGCGCGACGCGGTTGAGAGGCCCGCCGCACATCGTGGCTCGCAATCCGTGATGTGCGGTGGGCAGTCTTTTCCTGCCTCTTCCTCGACGCCTTCCCGTTCCTCCCTCCACAAGGTTCGTGCATCTAACGCCGTCGAAATTTGATATCCGCCTCCTTTCTCGCCGCTCTCGCTACGCGCAGCGTCTTGCAAGATGACAGGCGGTGCACTCTCACTAACTGCATAGAATAACCACCTGCACATAGTTCGGGTTTACGCGTTGGATGATGTGATGAAAGATGTGTTGCGCATACGCCCCCCGAGACGAGACACCTTGTACCGCACGGGTATTACCACCACATTTCGGTTCGCTGATGCTTGCGTGAATCATGGGGCGTGCGATCATCGAACCTTCACGCCCACGTAACTCGATCGCAACTTAGGTGCGATATCACCCGACCCACGTTGCGCGCCCGGCCACGGATCGGCGATCCGGGATGGTTCGGACGCGGCGACATAGCCAACACGTGGGAAGGTTATGGGTCTATCGGGGGGGATCGCTGGAGTATCCGTGTTTGCGGTGGTGTCACTCTTTCTCAGCGTCGCCAGCGGAGTCGGCGCGGAAGATCAGGGGGCGGCACCGGCTGCGAGCGGAAAAATCGCCGGGCGGGTCATCGACAAGTCGACGGGCGATCCAATCATTGAAGCAGGGGTCGAAGTGATCCAGACGGGCAAACGCGTTCGCACCGATCTCGACGGCAAGTACTCGTTCACCGTGCCGTCGGGCACCTACGAACTGCGGATCTTCGCGCCGCTCTACACCGGCACGCGTCTCACCAACGTCGTGGTCAAACCCGGCGGCGTCGCGACCGCCGACGCGAATCTCGCGCCCGAAGGCAAGGCGGCGGTCGAAGTCGTCGAGGTCGTTGCCCAAGCCGACAAGTCAGCGGAGGCGACGCAACTGATTCAGCGCAAGAAGAGCGCGGTCGTCAGCGACAACGTCGCGGCTGAGACCATTGCCAAGTCGCCCGACAAAAACGCCGCCGAGGTCGTCAAGCGCGTCCCCGGCGTGACCGTCAACAACGAAAAGTTCGTCTACATTCGCGGCCTGGGCGAGCGCTACTCGAGTGCGCTGTTGAACGGCAGCCGCCTACCGAGCACGGACCCGAGCAAGCGCGTGGTCCCGCTCGACCTGTTTCCGGCGGAATTCATCGAGTCGATCTCGGTCATCAAGAGCTACACGCCCGATCTCCCCGGCGACTCGGTCGGATTGGTCGACATTCGACTCAAGGAGTTCCCCGAGCGGTTCACCTACACGATCGGCACCAGCACCGGCGGCAACTCCAACGCCACCTTTCAGGACTTCCAGACGTACAACGGCGGAGCGTACGACTACTTTGGCTTCGGGAAAGACTACCGTTCGATCCCCGGATCGGTCCCCGACTTGACGCACCGCACGTCGATCCCTGGCGCCCAGGATCGCGCGTACGCCGCGGCGTTCAACAACATCTGGAGTCCGGAGACCAAAACCGCACCGCCCAACTTTGGCATCAACTTCTCCGCCGGCAATACCTTCGGCCCGCTCGGGGTGTCGCTCGGCACGCTCTACACCACTGAGTATCGGCTGCGGCGCGATGAATTGACGGAAGTCTTCACCGGCGCATGTAACCCGCCCGCCGCACCGGGGGAGCAGTGTCCGCCGGGTCACGTCATCATCATCCGCGACGGCGGCGGGGAAAATCTCAGATTCGACCGCAGCACCTTCAAAACGCGGCTGGGGGCGGTGCTCGCCAGCGGCTATAAGCTGGACTCGAACAACAAGTTCACGTTCAACGCCCTCGTCGACCGGAACTCCAACGACGAGGTCATCGACGGTACCGGCCATGATCGCAACATCTCAGTACCGATCAGTCAGTCGGTGTTGACCTACGACGAAGAGCAGCTCGGCTTCGGGCAACTCGGCGGAGAACATCACTTCCCGACGCTTGATCTGAACTGGCACACCGCGTTGTCGCAAACGACCGAGAGCCAACCGGATCAACGGTTTGTCACCTACGCCCTCAATATGCCGCCGACCCTCTTCGCGGCCGGCGAGGGACCGGAGTCGGGTGAGCGGTTGTTCTCGGATTTGGATGAACACCTCACCGATTCAGCGGTCGACGTGACGATCCCGTTCAAGACCGGCCTGCCGTTCACGGATGTTTGGTCCGATCTGCCGGCCAAGTTCAAGTTCGGTCCCGCGTACGCCTATCGGCACCGAACGTTCGACTACCGTCGGTTTCTCTACGAACGCAACTCGTCGCAAGGCCTCGATCTTTCGGCGTCCCCCGAAGTGCAGTTCAGCCCGCTGAACATTCCGACCAACTTCGAGTTTGTTGAGCGCTCGCGTCCCTCCGACTCGTTCACCGCCACACAGGATATTGCGGCGTTGTACGGCATGTTCGATCTCCCGATCATTCGCGATCAATTGCGCTTGGTAGCCGGCGTGCGCGTCGAATACTCGTACATCACCACCAACGGCGCCGACGTGGCGACCAATGAGCCGCTCACGACCCATGTCAACGACCTGGTGCCGCTGCCAGGCGTAAACCTGATCTACAGCTTGCGCGAAGACATGAACCTCCGCTACGGCTACGGCCGCGCGCAGTCGCGGCCCGAATTCCGCGAGCTGACTCCCACGCGGTTCGTTGTGCCCAACGGCACGCGCCCGGTGACGGGGAATCCGTTTCTCGTCTCGTCCGACATCGAGAGCCACGATTTACGCTGGGAGTGGTTTCCTTCGCCGGTTGAAGTTATCGCTGTTAGTCTATTCTACAAAAAGCTGGACAAGCCCATCGAGGCGACGGTGAAGCCGGAGAGTGCCGGCGAGTCCGATAGCTGGGACAACGCGAAGGACGCGGACCTCAAGGGCTTCGAATTCGAAGCGCGCAAGAATCTCGGGGTGCTGTCGCCGCACCTGTCGCCCGTCAACTTCAGAACCAACGTGTCCTACATCGATTCGACCGCGCACTTGTCCAGGGGAACTCTCGAGGTGCAAACCAACACCAGTCGCGCGCTACAAGGGCAACCGGACTACGTCGTGAACGCCGGGATCGAGTACGTCCATCCGACGTGGGGCTCGGCGCAGCTGCTCTACAACACCGTCGGCAGCAAGATCGTCGCCGCTGGTTCCGACGGCTTGCCGGACATCACCGAAGAGCCGCGCAACGTGCTCGATCTCGTCCTGCTCTCGACGATCAATCCGTTCGGGACGCCGCTCAATGCGAAGTTTGCCGTCGAGAACTTGTTGGACGAGGCGGTGGTGCAGAAGCAGGGAGACTTCACCACCCACGACTACAAGACCGGCCTCAAGTTCACGTTTGCGCTTTCGTACACCTATTGAACAGGAGCACGCATATGGTTCGGACACCGTCGCGCTGCGCGATCATCGTCGGCCTGCTGATCGTGGCTTCCGTGAGCCGCGCGGCGCGCGCGGCGACACCTTGTGTCGGCGATTGCGACGACAGCGGTACGGTGACGGTCGACGAGTTGGTGCTGGGTGTCAACATCGCGCTCGGTAACCTCCCAGTTGACCGCTGCACGGCGTTCGACCGCGATGACAGCAGGACGGTCAGCGTTGACGAGTTGGTCGCCGGCGTCAACAACGCGCTCAACGGCTGCGTCGGCGGGGCGACCCCGACGCCCACACAGACCGCAAGCGCAACTCTCACTCCGACACCGCCGCCGGGATGCGGCAACGGCGTCGTCGACTTCGATCTTGGCGAAACCTGCGACGACGGCAACACCATGGATGGTGATAGCTGCCCTGCCAATTGCCGGATTGCTTCATGTACCGCGACCGATACGGAGTTCATCGTCCACGTGGACTTCACGCCGCCGGCCGGCGTCGATGTCGCCGGAGTGACGGCCTTCGTCCGATACCCCGACGGCGTCGTGCGTATCCCGGGATCGGGCAACGATCAGCAAGTGCAAGATCGCATCAGTGCTCTCCCCGACAATTCGTTCAGTACTGCCAACGATCTCGACTACGCGCTGCGGGTCGCGCTCCTGACCACCGATCAGTCGCCCATCCCACCAGGGCGCCTATTTACGATCACGTTCGATACCTGCGTCGGGGCTGCATTGCCCACGACTGCGGACTTCTACTGCAAAGTAGACAATTCTGCTGATCCGCAAGGCCAGCCGGTCCAAGGCACCACGTGCCGCGTGACGTTCGAATAGGGAAGTCCGATGACTCGGGGACTGACACGCGCGAACCGCATCGCCAGTTGGATCGTCGCCTTCGCCATCTTGCTGGCTGCCGCTCCAGCACCGGTCGCGGCCGCCGCGTGCGTCGGTGACTGCAACGAGTTGAACGGAGTGACGATCGAAGAAGTACAACACACCGTGAACATTTATCTCGACACTGCGGATCTCAGTGGGTGTCCGAACGCCGATCGCGACCACGACGGTCGGGTGACCATCGACGAAGTGCAAGCGGCGGTACTGTCGTATTTGGGAGACGTCACGACTTGTCCGACTGTCGTGCCGCTCACCCCAACTGCCGAGGCGACCACCGCCACACCGACCCCGACGCCAACCGCCAGCTCCACGGACACTCCGACGGCGACACGTAGCAGCACTCTCACGCTCACGCCCACCCAGTCGGACACTCCGACCGCGACGCCGATTCCCGCGGATACGGCAACGCCAACACTGACCAACACGCGTACGCCGTCGCCGACGCCCACAAAGGCGCCGGTATGCGGCAACGGGTTTCTCGAAAGCGGCGAGACTTGTACCAGTTGCGCTGCGGACTGCGTGGTGAAGGCGTGCACCGCCACCACGCCGCTGCGGACCTTCGCAGTCACCTTTGCCGCGCCGGCAGGACAAGATGTCTCCGGAATCACCGTCTTGGTCGGCTACAAGAGCGGCACGGTGAGTCTGCCGGGGAAGGGAAACGCGGCGACGGTGTCGGCCCGCATCAAGAACAAGCCGTCGAACGTGATCTTCTCGGCGTTCGACCTCGACTATGCGCTTCGAACGGTCTTGTCACGCTCGACGCCAATTCCGCTCGGCCTGCTCTACACCATTGATTTCGATAGCTGCACCGGAGCAACCGCGCCGACGGCAGCGGATTTCGGCTGCACCGTCGAGGGGTGTGCCAATCAATTCGGCGATGTGAGCGGGTGCACCTGCGCCGTGACCCAACCGTGATCGCGGCAGTCTGATTGGTGGAAGATGCAAGTCGCATGAAGCTCTCAGTGTGCAGCGTTCTGGCATTGGCGTTCGTGGCCGCCATCGGCCTCGCGATCGCCGGCTGCGGCGGCGGCGGTTCCGATCCGTTCGCGCTGTGCGGCAACGGCCGGCTCGATCCGGGCGAGCAGTGTGACGACGGCAACCTACGTGACGACGACGGCTGCCTCAGCACGTGCGTCATCGCGCGCTGTGGCGACGGATTCGTCTATTCCGGCGTCGAAACCTGCGACGGCAAGGATTTCGCCGGCCAGAGCTGCGCGAGCTTCGGCTTTGCTGCCGGGACATTGCGCTGCTCAACGTCCTGCCAAGTCGACGCCTCGGGATGCAGCGTGCCGTTTACGCCGACGCCACCGCCGCCGAATACTCCGACTCCGACCGCCACACCGTCGCCAACGCCGCTGCGGTGCGGTAACGGCGTCATCGAGCCCGGTGAGACCTGCGACACCTGTCCCGCCGACTGTGTCGTGCGGACCTGCTCGGCCAGCACGCCGATGCACACGGTGGCCGTCAGCTTCACGCCGCCGGTCGGACAAGTCGTGTCGGGCTTGACGGTGCTCGTCGGGTATCGCAGCGACGTGGTCAGTCTTCCGGGGTCGGGCAGCGACAGTTCGGTATCGAGCCGCATCAAGAACCGCCCGTCGAACGCGATCTTCTCTGCGTTTGATCTCGACTACGCGCTGCGCGCGGTGATGTCACGCTCGGGTGGTCTGACCCCTGGCCAAGTGTTCACGATCAACTTCGACGGGTGTGCGGGAATGAGCGGCCCGACCTTGGACGACTTCGGTTGCACCGTTGAAGGCTGCGCCAATCAGTTCGGCGACGTACCGGATTGCCAGTGTTCAATCACCATTCCGTAGAACGACTTTGACGACGAAGAGAGAGAAGAAAAATGAAACGAATCATCCGTACCATGACGCTGACCGCTGTGACCGCTCTGCTTGCGCCGGCCGCGCACGCAGGAGCCGACCCATGCATTGGAACCACGCCGATCCGCAGCGCGGCGGTCGACCTCGCCATACCCAAGGACCAGACCGTTTCCGGACTCGCCGTGCTGATCAAGTTTCCCGCGCAAGCGGTGACCTTGCCGAACACCGTGAGTGACCGCGCAGTCGCTGAGCGGGTCACGAATCGACCCGACAAAGCGATCGTAGCCGCGCACGTCAACGAGGACACGATCCGCGTGGTGCTGGCGCGCGCGGAGGTGTTCGCTCCCGGTCAACTGATCGGCATCGATTTCGACAGTTGTCGCGGCGCGTCCACTCCAGTCGCCGCAGATTTCTCCTGCAGTGTTGAAGGTTGCGCGAATCAATTCGGCGCGGTCGAGGGTTGCACGTGCGCCGTGCGTCTCCCCTGACTTTCAATGACGCGGCGACCAGGAGGCAGGCATGAGCACATCGCGTGGGTGGCCGCTGGCGATCGGGATCGGTTCGATCGCAGTGGTCGTAGTCCTTATCACCGATCGTCAGCCCTCATGGATGGACGATGAGCGCCAGATGCCCCGCACGTCTAGAGTCGAGCAAGGTGCTCTGTCCGCATCGAATCCGCAGTGGTCGCCAGCAACGGATTTTCCGCAAGCTGGCCGTGGGCCGCATTCGGTCGGAGCGTCGTCCGGTTCCGCAGCGCGACCCGACTGGACCACCACGAATGCCTTGCAACGCCACCTCGCCCCACTTCAGCACGATACTGAGCCGGGCAACGCGGCCGATGAGGAGATCGCGGAATTTGTTGAGGCGGCCCAGAATGCGCCCGACCCCGACGAACGTGCCGTCGCACTTCTTGGGTTGCGGGGCGCAGCGGATCGCTCTGTGGCGGAAGAATTACTCCATTCGCTGGGCGACCCAGACCCGGAGGTCCGATCCACGGCGCTCGAACAATTGGCATTGGATCGGATTCAATGGTCGGACGAGGATGACGACGACGAGTTGTTTTCCGCCCTCAGCTCGAGCGTACAAGACCCGTCGCCGATTGTTCGAATCACCGCGCTGCGGTTGGCGAGTCAAAGCGATACCGATCGCGCGCTGGGGTTGGTGCGGCAAGCAGAGCAGGACTCCGAGCCGGAGGTCCGCGACTGGGCCGCGATGTTGTTGGCGAGCGCCGACGAGGCCGGCGATGCTGCCAAGAAACAGTGAATGACTGTTGAATAGGGCTGGGCGGCCCGCCGTCTCAACTGCCGTGACGGCGGGTACGGTCAGACTCTTGCTGCCCCGGTTCATTTTGGGCGGGTTGGTGGTCGTAGCGGTTTCAAGCGGGCCGGCCGTCCGCAGCACCCGTTGGCACCGTCGGTCCGTTCCGCCGGGTGGCGTCGCACGACAGACCAGCACGAGTGCCGAGGTTGATGAGCGCCAAGCGAGTGACGCGGTTACGCCTCTGGTGGCTCACCGCTCCGGCACGTCGTTTGTTCAGGCAACCCAAAACATTCTTGCACCGCCCGCAGTCGGAACACTCGTAGTATTGCCGATCCACCATCCTCTTAAGCTGCTACCTGCAGACTCCGACCCTCTGTAGCGTCATCTTTCGGTCGCGCGTTCGTTTCACGCGCTGTCGCCCGGCTGTCTTGCCAGCGGGGGCTTCCCCCCGAGCGCCCGCTGGCGCCGGGTCTCAACTCAACCGAACCTCAACGGAGGGGCCGTAGAATAGGAGGCGGCCATGTTGCACGCTGTAATACGTTCCGCTCGTGATGCATTGCATTTTTTCGGCGAGGTCAGCCCGTACAATCTCCAGACGTTGCGGGATCACGCGCGCCAAAGCGCACGCGACGCGGAGGCACTGCACTTGCGCTTCGAGATCGCGCGCAGTGATCGTCGGGCGTTCAACCGTTACACGGAACGGTGGCTTCCGAGTCTCAAGCAATCTGGTGTGACCGTCGAGGTCGCGGTTACCCGCGACCAGTAAAGAGATGGGCCGCAGGCGATGTGCCGTGGCCCAGTCCATCACAGGGGCGGCTCTATGCCCCCCGAAACGTCCGCCGACACCTGAGGCGCTCGGCGGACGACCATAGGGTCGCCCCTGTGATGCTGAACCATCGCGGCTGATCGAATTGACTTGGAAATGGCCGAACCGTATCGTTCCCATACGGTTCGAGCTCGATGCGTCGTCCAATCGCCTGCAGCCCGATTGAGTTGATCGGGAACACACCGGTGGTCCGCCTCAATCGGCTGAGCGGCCCGGGCGACGCGGAGGTGTGGGGCAAGCTTGAAGCCACCAACCCCGGTGGCAGTGTGAAAGATCGCATCTGTCTGGCCATGATCGAGGCGGCCGAACGGGATGGCCGTCTCAAGCCGGGCGATACCATTATCGAGCCGACGAGCGGCAACACGGGCATCGGGCTTGCGCTGGTGGCGGCGGTCAAAGGCTATCGGCTCATGCTCACCATGCCCGACACGATGAGCGAAGAGCGCCGTGCCTTGTTGACGGCATACGGTGCGGAATTGATCCTCACGCCGGATACCAAAGGCATGCACGCAGCCGTTCGCAAGGCCGAGGAACTCCGTGAAGCGCACCCTGACTATTTCATGCCGCAACAGTTCAGCAATCCCGCAAATCCCGACGCGCACCGACGAACAACCGCGGAGGAAATTTTGGCGCAGTTCGAGCGCATCGATGCATTCGTTGCGGGTGTCGGAACTGGTGGCACCATCACGGGAGTCGGCGAGGTGTTGCGAGAACGAATGCCCGGGATCAAGATCTATGCGGTCGAGCCCGAGTCATCGGCGGTGTTGTCGGGCAGGGATCCCGGCTTCCACAAGATCCAGGGCATCGGGGCCGGCTTCATCCCGGAAAACTTGAACGCCGACATCTACGACGAGGTCATTGCCGTGAGCGACGAGGACGCCGCGCATTGTACTCGCCGATTGGCGCGCGAAGAGGGTCTGCTGTTGGGGATTTCCTCGGGTGCGAATTGCTTCGCGGCGTTGCAGATCGCCCGCGAACTTGGGCCGGGAAAGGTCGTCCTGACGATTTTCTGCGACACCGGTGAGCGATATCTGACGACCGATCTCTACCAGGCCGAAGGGATATGACCGAACTCGATCGCAAACTCGATCGGTTGCGTGAAATCCTGCGCGGCCTGCAGCCGGTGCTGGTGGCTTACTCGGGCGGCGTGGATTCGACGTTTTTGCTGCAGGTGGCCGCGCACGAGTTGGGGACGAATGCCGTGGCGTTGACGACCAAGTCGCCAACTGCGGCCGACGACGATTTCGATCTCGCGGTGACCCTGGCACGCGAGTTCGACGTTGCGCACATCGTGATCGAAGCAAACGAGTTGGACATCCCGGGCTACGCCGCTAATCCCACCAATCGTTGCTATTTCTGCAAGACCAACCTGTACGAGATTTGCGCCACAGAAGCCGCCAAGCGCGGGATTCCACACATCGTCGACGGCGCGAACCTCGACGACCTCGGTGACTATCGACCCGGGCTGACGGCGGCGAGTGAGCACCGAATCCTCCATCCCTTGGTCGAGGCGGAGTTGACGAAGCAGGACATCCGCGATCTGAGTCGCACGCTCGGCCTGCCGACATGGGATAAGCCATCGAGTCCGTGCTTGTCGTCGCGCTTCCCGTATGGAACCACGATCACGCTCGAATCGCTGCGGCGCGTTGCCGGCGGTGAACGCGTGTTGCAGTCCCTCGGCTTCCGTGAATGCCGGGTCCGCTATCATGGCACGATCGCGCGCCTAGAAGTGCCAGCCCAAGAGATCGGCCGTTTCGCCGACGAAGCCGTGCGTACAGAGATCGTGCGACGGTTTAAGAATCTTGGCTTCTTGTATGTTGCCGTCGACTTACAAGGGTTTCGATCGGGTAGTCTCAACGAGGGGCTGCGCAAGTCTGCAGATACCATTCCGCCCACCGCAGATCGTCGGGAGTCGTAATCTTCAGATTCGTGGCGTCACCTCGGACCACGCGAACCGCGTGGCCCAGGCGTTCAAGCAACGCTGCGTCATCGGTCGCAATCACGCCCTCGCGTCGCGCTCGATCATGGGCCTCGCGAAGGAGTTGGGCACGGAACACTTGCGGGGTTTGCGCCAGCCAAACACTCTCGCGTGGCGGAGTACCGGTCACGATGCCGTGGCTATCGACCAGTTTGGCGGTGTCCCGACTCGGCATTGCGAGCACGGCGGCACCGTGACGGGCGGCATCGGCGATCACGTCTGCAATCTGCGCCGGCCGAACGAACGGGCGGGCGCCATCGTGAACCGCGACCAAATCGATCGCCGGCGGCAGCGCCGCGAGCCCGGCCGCAACTGAATCCTGTCGTTCCGCTCCGCCGCTGACCACCGTCAGCGGGCAGCGCCATGGGCCCGTGGCAGCGAGAAGCTCGCGAGTTCGATTGCAATGGTCTTCGGCAACAACGGCCACAATCGAATCGATCGAAGCGGTCGCATCGAATGCTCGCAGGGTATGGAGTAGTATCGGCGTACCGGCAAGTGGGATCAGTGCCTTCGGCGTCTGACCGCCCATCCGCTCGCCGCGACCGGCCGCCACAACGATTGCTGCAACAGTCATGGATGCAAAAAGAAAGGGCCGGGGAGAGACTCCCGGCCCTTTTTCGCCATACCTTCCTCGCGCCGACTGCTTAGTGCGCGAAGATGTCCTTCAACTCCTCCATGATCTTCTCTTCGGGATGCGCGCGCGCGATCGACAGCTCCTTCACAAGCAAGTTGCGTGCGGTGTCGAGCATCTTGCGCTCGCCAAAGGACAACTCCTTGTCGCCTTTGAGCACGAACAGGTCGCGCAACACCTTGGCGATCTCGAGGACAGACCCAGTCTTGATCTTCTCCGTGTACTCGCGGTAGCGGCGGTTCCACGTCTGCTGGTCGATCTCGACCCGCTTTTGACGCAGGATCTTGTACACCTTGCTGACCATGTCCTTCCCGATGATCCGCCGCAGCCCCACCGACGCCACATTTTCGGTTGGGATCATGATGGTCATGTCGTTGTCGAGGATCCGAAGCATATAAAACGTTTTTTCGGTCCCCGAAATGACCCTGACCTGTATACTTTGGATTACGCCAACCCCGTGAGCCGGGTAGACGACCTTCTCACCCACTTTGAACATCGTCCGGACCTCCCTGGCTCCGAAAAAGTAAGTGATTATTGCACGCGGGCGCGCGTTCGTCAAACCTACGATCTCCTGCCGATGGTCAGCAACCCGCTGAATTCCCGGCATTTTGTCTCTCTCGTCGGCCGGTGCTTGTTTGCGCTCGGACGATGGACTAAGCATCGCCTCCATGCTCAAGAAGATTCATCATGTGGGAATCGTGGTAAGAAACCTCGAAGAGTCGTACGTTTTCTACCGCGATACACTCGGACTCCCCGTGCACAAGGTTCAGACGGTCGAGGATCAGGGCGTGAAAGCGGCTTTGCTCACGATCGGCAACAGCGAAATCGAGTTGCTCGAGCCGATCAATGCCAATGGGGGGGTTGCGAAGTTCCTTGAGAAGCGAGGCGAGGGCATCCACCACATCTGCTTCGAAACCGACGATGTCGCCTCTGAACTTCAGGCAACCGTCGCCAAGGGAATCCCCGTGATCGACAAGGCACCGCGCAAGGGGCTCGCTGGTATGATCTGCTTTCTCCATCCGAAGGCCAGCCACGGAGTCCTTGTCGAGTATGCCCAACCGTTCCCAAAGGATCACAAGGATCACTGAGATGGCCCTTGCCAAGAAGATCGATCACATCGCCATCGCGGTGAAGGATCTCGACACCGCCGTGCAGACCTTCACCGCCACCTTCGGTTTCCCGGTGGCGCGCCGGGGTCAGAATGCGCAACTCGGATTGCGCAACGCATTTCTCCAAGTTGGCGATGCGGAACTGGAGCTGTTCACGCCCACTAAGCCGGAGAATCCCGCGACCAAGTTTCTCGCCGAGCAAGGCGAAGGGATGTACGTGTTGTCGCTCGAAGTCGATGATCTCGATCAGGCAATCAACACGCTCACGGCGCGAGGCATCAAGGTTGGCGCGATCATGCCGATCCCGAACGGTCGCCTGGCGTTCATCAGCCCGAAGGCCACTCACGGCGTGCTGCTGCAGTTCATCGAGTGGAAGCGGTCGCATGGGCAAACTTGACGGGAGGATCGCTTTGGTGACCGGCAGCTCACGCGGAATCGGGCGCGGCATCGCTCTCGCATTCGCTGCCGAGGGTGCCAACGTGGTGGTGAACTATCGTCGCGATGAACCGGCGGCGCGCGAAACCGTTGGCGCCATCGAAGCGCTCGGCCGCAAGGCCGTCGCCATCCAAGCCGACGTCGCCGAATGGCCGCAGGTGCAGGCACTGGTCGGGCGAGCACTCGACCACTTCGGACGCCTGGACATCGTCGTCGCCAACTCCGGTGTCGCCTCTCGCGTTCAACCTGTGTGGGACCTCGACGTCGAGCATTGGCACAAGGTGATCGGCGTCAACCTTCACGGCGTGTTCTACACCTGCAAAGCGACAGCCAAACACCTCGTCGATCGCCAACAGGGCACGATCATTCTGATCTCCTCGATCGGCGCGGATGCATGTGGTCCACTGGGCGCGCCCTACTACTGTGCGAAGGCCGCGGTCAACGCGCTGACCAAGTCTTTGGCGAAGGAGTGCGCCCCGTCGCGGGTCCGGGTCAACTGCATCGCGCCGGGGCTGGTCATGAGCGACATGGGCGAGCGCATGGTCAAATTTTACGGCGACGCCCTGATTGCCGGCATCCCGCTCGGCCGCCCGGGCCAACCTGAGGATATCGGGAAGGCCGCAGTCTATTTGGCCAGCGATGATGCCGACTTCGTCACCGGGAAGATTCTTCGTGTCGATGGCGGCGCGTGGATGTGACCGACGTTTGTCGGCCCACTGTCCACTGTCCGTTCCTACTTCAGCTCCTGCATCCACTGATACGTCGGGTGATTCATCCAGCCCAAGATCTTGCGCGGGTTGGTGGTCACCTCGACGTCGGCGAGGACCTTGCTCTGGCAGGCGAGACGAAACTCGGGACCTTCCCAGCCGTTCTTTGCTTCATCGCTCGGAGTGCGCGCGGACAGCGCGTTCGGATCGCTGACGTGGACGCGACAGGTGCCGCACAAACCCAAGCCACGGCAGTTGGCGATGTTGTTGGGGAAGACGTAGAGATCAATTTTGTGGGCGCGTGCGAGCTGCCGCAAATTGGTCCCCGCTGGACACTGGACGGTGACGTTCTGCTTGACAAAGTGCACGGTCGGCATGCGTTCCGATTCCTCCGGTCAGCGCTGCATACCAAAGCCGGTGCGACGGAGCAAAGTCAGACGCCTCCCGCGCTGATTCCGGTGCCGGCGGTGTCCGAAGTCGGGTCGCGGTCCGGTTGACGCTATCCCGAGTGAGGCTATAATCCCGCGCGTTTTGAAATCGAATCGGCCACTCAGCGCGATCGTCATGGCTGCCGGACTCGGCACGCGGATGCGTTCGCGCCGCGCCAAGGTGCTCCACGAGCTGGCTGGGGTGCCGCTGATCCAATACCCGTTGCGCATTCTCAACGCGGTCGGCGCGAAACCGATCGTCGTTGTCGTGGGACACCAAGCCGAAGAGGTGATGGCCTGCTGCGGTGGTGCCCAATTCGCGCAGCAGCGAGAGCCGCGCGGTACCGGCGATGCGGTCCGCTGCGTCGATTCGTTGCGGCGCTTCCCCGGCGACGTGCTGATCTTGCCCAGCGACTTGCCGCTGCTGCGCTCCGAGACGTTGCACGCGTTGGTCGCGGCCCACCGGCAGGCGAAGGCCGCGCTGTCGCTGTTGACCGCGACCGTCGCCGACCCGCATGGATTCGGTCGCGTGATGCGACGGAACGGCCACATTGTTCAGGTCGTCGAGCAGCGCGACGCCACCGCCGAGCAGGACGCGATTCGCGAAGTGAACGTCGGGGTGTACTGCGCCGATGCGGCGTTCGTGTTCGGCGCAATCGATCGGCTCCAACCGAACAACGCGCAAGGAGAGTTGTACCTCACCGACATTGTGGCTCAGGCGGCCGAGGCGACGTTACCGATTGCCGATGCGTCGGTCGCAGCGATCGATGTGATGCAAGTGAGTTCGCGCGCCGATCTCGCCGGCATTAGTGCGGTGTTGCGGAAACGGCTCGCCGAGCACTGGATGGCCAACGGGGTGACGCTCGAAGATCCCGAGACCACGTACATCGGTCCCGATGTGACGATCGGCGGCGACAGTCTCATCGGACCCGACGTCATCCTGCGCGGCAAGACGCAGATCGGTGCCGATTGCGTGCTCGACGGCAGTGCCCGGCTCGTCGACGTGATCATTGGCAACTCGGTGCACGTCAAGTTCGGGGTGGTGGCAACCGAATCGCGCATCGGCGATCGCTGCCTGGTCGGTCCGTTCGCGCAACTTCGCCCCGGGACCCATCTCGCCGCTGATGTACACATCGGTGACTTCGTCGAAACCAAGAACGCCATCATCGGCGCCGGCACCAAGGCGAACCACCTCGCCTACATTGGTGATGCCGAGATCGGTCGCGATGCCAACGTCGGCGCCGGCACGATCACCTGCAACTACGATGGATTTCGCAAGCACCGCACGATCATCGGCGATCGCGTTCAAATCGGCAGCGACAGTCAGTTGATTGCCCCGGTGAGCGTCGGCGACGACGCCTACGTCGCAACCGGCACGACGGTTCGCGAGGACGTGCCGCCGGGCGCGCTGGTGTACACGACCAAGGAACAGCGCCACCGCCTTGGCTGGGTGGCGGCACGCCGCAAGCGAGAAGCCGCCGCCGCGTCCCTCCCACGTTCGAAGAGCGCATCGCCGTCGACCAAACGGAGCACCGCGGCGAGGCTGCGCCGGTCGCCCGCCGGCAAGAAGCGTCGGTAGACGTCCGCGGATCTCTTCCCCGAGGCGCTCGATCATGTGCGGCATCATGGGATACGTCGGTGACCGCGAGGCCAGCGCCATTCTGTTTCAGGGACTCAAGCGACTCGAATACCGCGGGTACGATTCCGCGGGCATCGCCACCATTGCCGACCACACCATCGACGTGCGCCGCTGCGTCGGCAAGCTCGACAATCTCGGCAAGCTCCTGCGCGAGTCGCCCGTGCACGGAACGATCGGCATCGGGCATACCCGCTGGGCGACCCACGGCGGTGTCACCGACGAAAACGCCCACCCCCATCGCGCCGGGCACGTCGTGCTGATCCACAACGGCATCATCGAGAACTACCTGGCCCTGCGGGCGGCGATGGTGGCGAAGGGTCGCACCCTCAATTCGGAAACCGACACCGAAATCATCTCGCATCTGATCGACGATGCGATGAGGCAGGGCCTCGACTTTGTCGCGGCGATGCGCCGCACGCTGCAGCAACTCGAAGGCTCGTTCGCGATCGTGGCCATGTGCGACCTCACCCCGGGTACGCTGCTCGCCGCCAAGAGCGCTACGCCGATCGTGATCGGGTTGGGGCAGGGCGAGAATTTGATCGCCTCCGACATTCCCGCACTCCTCGATCACACGCGCGACGTGCTCTTCCTCGAAGACGGCGAGCTGGCCGAAGTCACCCGCGATCGGGTGCAGCTCTCGACCTTTGCCGGCGCACCGGTCGAGCGCGCGCCACGACGAATCACCTGGGACCCGGTCACCGCGCAAAAGGGCGGCTACAAGCACTTCCTCGCGAAGGAGATCCACGAGCAGCCGCAGGCGATCATCGACACCACACGCGGGCGCCTGGAATTGGAGATCGGCGACGTCGCGTTGCCGGAGATCGAGCTGGGTGTAGAGTGGTGGCGAAGCATCGATCGTATCACTTTGGTTGCCTGCGGGACCGCGTGGCACGCCTGCCTGGTGGCGAAGTTTTATCTCGAACAACTGGCGCGTATTCCGTGCGACGTCGACTACGGCAGCGAGTTTCGCTACCGCGACCCGGTTGTCGACGGCCGCACGCTGGTGATCGCGGTGTCGCAATCAGGCGAAACGCTCGACACGCTCGCAGCGCTCGAAGCCGGGCGCGACCATGGCGCCAAGACATTGGCGGTCTGCAACGTCGTCGATTCGTCGATCGCCCGCCGCGCGAGCGCGGTGCTCTACACCCATGCCGGGCCGGAAATCAGTGTCGCGTCGACGAAGGCGTTCACGACGCAAGTCACTGCACTGTTTCTGCTGGCGCTGCACCTCGGCCGCCGGCGCGGCACGATCGGCACCGACATCGCGCGCCAGTTGTTGCAACACCTCGTCGAAGTGCCGCACCACATCGAAGCCACCTTGCAGCTCGATGGCGCGATTGAGCAGCTCGCGCGCAAGTACGAACACGCGCGCGACACGCTCTACCTCGGTCGCGGCATCAACTACCCGATTGCGCTCGAAGGCGCCTTGAAGCTGAAGGAGATCTCCTACATTCACGCCGAAGGCTATCCGGCCGGCGAGATGAAGCACGGACCGATCGCGTTGATCAACGAAGACATGCCGGTCGTGCTGTTGCTACCGCACGACCGCGTGTTCGCGAAGACCATCGGCAACATGAAGGAGGTCGAGTCGCGCGGCGGACGGATCATCGCGATCACCGACGGCCCCGATCGCGACCTCGAGGCGGTCGCCACCGATGTCCTGCAGGTGCCGACTACGCATCCGCTGCTGATGCCGGTGGTGCTGACGATCCCGCTGCAGTTACTCGCCTATCACGTCGCCGTCCGCCGCGGCACCGACGTCGATCAGCCGCGAAACTTGGCGAAAAGCGTCACTGTCGAATAGCCGCGCCAGTCCGAGCCGCCATCACCCGTCACGTCGAGTCCCGCGTCACCAGGGCCAGTCACCACTACAGCACGTAGCCCTTCGGTCCCTGCGCGACGATCACCGGCTCGGCGTACTGCAACGAGTGGTCGGGATGGATCTGAATCTGCTGGAGCGTGATCTCGCAGCGCCCGATCGGGCATTCCACTAGCACTGCGAGGCGCGCGCCGTGTCCGCCGCGGACGACCGCGGGTTCGTAGGCCTCGACCGGATGGATGACCTCCCAACTGTCGGCGGCGGTGATCTGACTCAATTCATCCGCCGACGCGATCAGATGCGAGTGCGCCCATCGCGCGCTCGCCCACAGCTCCTGCATCGCCAGCCAATACTCGAAGACACCCACGGCGGTGTCGGGAAAGAAGAAGTGACGATAGAGGAGGTCGACGTCTTGGGTCGGCGCGCTGGCGCGCGCGGACGCGACGGAGTCGGGTGGCGCGTGCCAATCCAACAGTTGGCGCACGGTATCCACGTCGGTGCCGGGTCGGGCGATGAATGGCCGCACCAGCAGGTCGCGGTTGCGTTGTTCGTAGAAGCGGTAGCGGACAACGTACCCGGCGGCGAGTTGGACGGACGGAAGCACGGCCAGCACTTCGGCCGCGTTGGCCTCGAACAGCGGCTCCCAGTAAACGGCGGTTGGCGGTTGGCTCGGCGCCGGCCCGATGCGGTCGAGCGCGCGTTGCCGCGCTTCCTCGATGCGCTTGGTGACGGCACGGACGTGTGTCGCCGGGACGAACTCGACCGACATAACATGCACGATGGCGAGACCGAACGCTCGCCGCAAGACGGGGGGTGAAACTTTCTTTAGCGGCCGCGGCGGCGGTTGAGCGTGCGACGCTTCGCGGCGTACTCGAACGAGACGACGTTGCCGGTCGGTCGTACGTTCCCGTTCGCCACTTGCTCGTGCGGGGCAGCGCTGCGCGCCGACACCGGTCGCTCGGGATGGCGCAAGATCAGCGCAGCTTCCCGCTCGCTGATGGGACGGCCAAAGATGCAGGCCGACTGGCCACCGTCATGCTGCGCGTTGGCCCAGGCCGCGAATTCCTTTGGTGACGGCGCGTGTCCGAGCGCAACCGTGCAGCGGCGCACGACGAACCCGAGCATCATCTTGGGTAGCGCCGGAGCAGCCATTGGCCGAGCGTTGTCGCCGATTCACTCGGCAACGTCAAGACGGTCCGCGCCGAGCGCCATGGCCGGCCCCAAACTTCCAATACCGCGACATCTTTCGCAGGCCGGATTCAACGCGATGCGCACCAGCCACATGATTTGATGGCGCTGACCGTCTTCATCATGGGCGCCATCGTCGCCGCCCTCGGCATCGCCGTGCGCCACGGGCATGTGATCTTGGTGCTGATCGCGTTCGGCATCACGACGCTGCCGCTGCCGATCATCATGCGGCCGGCCGACGCGGCGACGCCGACGTTCACGCCGCCCGGGGGCCCGGGCGAAACCGGCGTGTTCCACTACCACCTCGATCACCTCGGTTCGGAGCAGGTGACGACCAGCGTGACTCGCCCGACTGGGGCATCGGCGGTGCAGTTACCATTGCATGGAATCCCGACCGCACGCGGTGAGTAGGGTCTCTTTGGCCTCTGTGGTGAGTTCTCTTCTGATAGATGAAGGTTGAACCAGACTGCTCCGACGCCACTGCCTACGGGAAGAGACGCGTGCCTTCCACGTCGACGCGCTGCCGGAAGGTCTGCACGTGCGCGCTCGTTGACGTGCGAAACTCGTCTGCGACCTTGAATTGCGGGGCAATCTGACGGCCGCATTCGAGGAAAAGGGGATACGTCTCGTCGATCAACTCGTCTTGCGCGGCGGGTGCCACAGCGTCAGCCGTCAGCACCAGCACGTCGATGTCGGAGTGCATCGGCATGTGCGCACCCCACATGTCGCCGCGCGCCGCCGATCCGAACAGCCACACGTCGAGCAAATTGCTACCGAGTCGTTCGGCGACGAGGGCCACGTAGCGCTCGACGCAACTGCGCTCGACGTTGCTCAGGTGCGGCGCGGCTGCGGCGAAGTTCGCCATGCTCACACCACCTTTTGGTGCAGCGCTGGAAATACCTTCGACACTTTCCGCAGGATGTAATCGCCGTAGGTGCCGCGGAACTCGTGGACGCTGGCGCGGTCCCAGCGTTCGTCCTTGTCGTCACGAATCGCGCCGCCGAGGTCGATGGGTCGGACCTCGGCGTTGAAGTTCGGATCGAAGAAGAACGGGAATGACAAGCGATCGCGAGCCGACTCGTTGCGCACGCGATGGGGAGTCGAGCGGTAGCGTCCCCCGGTCATGCGGTCGAGCATGTCACCGATGTTGCACACGAACGAGCCCGCCAGCGGCGGCGCATCGATCCAGCGCGAGTGCGATTTCACTTGCAGGCCGCCGCGATCGTCTTGCTTCAAAATCGTCAGCACGCCGTAGTCGGTGTGCTCGCCGACACTCCAGGTCGATGCGGCTGCAGGTACCGGCGGGTAGTTGAAGATGCGGAACAGCACCAGCGGGTTGGCGGTGTAGCGGTCGGAGAAGTAGGTCTCCTCCAAGCCGAGGCTGAGCGCGATGCCGGCCATCAACGTGTGACCGAGCTGCGTCATCGCGGCGATGTAGTCGAGTACGGTTGCGCGAAAGCCCGGGATGCTGTCGGGGAACAGATTGCGACCGTGCATCGGTGTGCGGGCGCGCACGAGTGGGTGATCGTCCCCCAACTCGGTGCCGAAGTAGAGGCCTTCCTTCCGGTCCGGTTGGCCGGACGTGAGTTCGCCGCCGAGCGGGAAGTAGCCGCGCCACGCGCGACCGCCGCGCGCCATGCTGATCGCCTGCTTGCGGGCTTCGTCTTGCGCAAAGAACTCACGACTCAAGCGTTCGAGACACGCTTGCAGCGCCTCATCGACACCGTGGCCGACGATGTAGAAGAAGCCGCAGCTCCGGCACGCCGCGCCGATTTGTTCGGCGACCGACCGCCGCTCCGGGTTGCCTGCGACCAACGCGCGGATGTCGATGATCGGGAGGTCGGACACCTGAATCACGGTTTCGCTCGCGTGGCCGGCAACCGTTGCTCGGGCGGCGCATGACCCTCGAATCGCGGGAGTCCGTCGTGAATCTCAAACCATGGCGCCTTGAGTCCCACGAAGATGTGGCGCAGCGGCGTAATCTCCGGATGGCTGTCGAGCGATCCGGCCGGCACGACGACGAACGGACGCTCGGGATCGTACAGCGGCAGATCCGAGCCGCAGCGCCGGCAAAACGCCACACGATAGGGCGGCGGCGTGTCGATCAGCGGCGCGACGTACACCTCGACCAAGTCGGCGCCGCTGATCCAGCGAAGGGCCTCCATTTTCGCCGCCACCGCGGCAACAAAGGCCGAGCCCGAGGTTTTGCGGCAGCGCGTGCAGTGACAGTACTGGAGCGGGGTTAACCGACCATCGATGGCGAACTTGACGCCGCCGCAGAGACAGCTTCCTTCAGTCATCGCGTCCTCCACTGTTCCACGCTGCCGAGGTAAGACGATACAGAACGTGCGGCAGATCCGCGTAGAGCAAGTCGCGCTCGTAGCGGAAGCCGACCTTCTCCATTACGCGTCGCGAGGCATCATTGGTCGCGAGCGTGAATGAAACGAGTTCGGGCAGATGCAATTTCGCGAAGCCCACGCGCGCGCTTTCGCGCGCCAGCTCCGTCGCCAAACCGTGGCCCCAGAATTCCGGCAGGAAGCTGTAACCGACTTCGACCTCGTCGCGGCCGCCGATCGCGAGCCGGCGCAGACCCCCGCGACCGGCGAAGCACTCGGTTTGCGCGTCCCGCGCGATCCACCAGCCGAAGCCGTATCGCTCCCAGTGGTCCAGTTGGCGCTGGAGGTACTCCTCGGTTTCGGCGCGCGAGCGAACTCCGCCGAGCGTCGCCATGACGCGCGCGTCTTGATTGAACCGGATGAGATCGTGGAGGTCGCTTGTACTTGGGCGGCTCAACAGCAAGCGCGGCGTACGTAGTTGATCGAGGGCCGTCACGACTTGCCTTATCGCCGCGGGGACAACACCATTTGCGTGCACCGGAAGAGCGCGATCACCTTGCCGGTCGCTTCGTCCGAAACCTCCACGTCCCACACTTGCGTCGTACGCCCGCGATGCACCGGCACGGCGCGGCCGAAGATCGCGCCGCCTTCGCGAACGGTGCCAAGGAAATTGGCTTTGAGTTCGATGGTCGTGAAGCTGGCGCCCTCGGGGAGATTCGGCCCCATCCCGCACGCGCAAAGCCAGTCGGCGAGGGTGATGACCACCGGCGCCCACAGAAACCCCGTCCCGGCCACCAACGGGCGCGTGACGGCAAGTCGTCCGGTGACGAGATCCGGCTCGCAGCTCAACACCTCGACGCCGACCAAACCCGGATGTCTATCCTTGGCGAACTCATTGGCGCGAGCGACGCGCTCGTTCGGCATTGTCTGCTCCCGTCTGATGGCGTTTTGCCTGCCGAAGTTCTTTTACCGAGTTGCTCGCGCCGTCGCCAGCGCATCACCCACACGAGCGTGGGCAGCTTGTCGCCGGCCATGCGTGCGGGCATGATCCGGGTCGGGAGGAGAAATGAGATGGCACTCGCGGGTCGCATGGCTCGCCGCAAACGAATCGCGCTGATTGCGCACGACAATCGCAAGTCCGACTTGCTCGATTGGGCGCGATTCAATCGCGGCACCTTGGCCAAGCACGAGTTGTTCGCCACCGGCACGACCGGCGGTCTGCTGGCCACGGAACTCAACTTGTCCGTCACCCGGTTTCTCAGCGGGCCGCTCGGGGGCGATCAGCAAGTCGGCGCGCGGGTGGCCGAAGGCGGCATCGACTTCGTGATCTTCTTTTGGGACCCGCTGGAGCCGCAGCCCCACGATGTCGACGTGAAGGCGCTGCTGCGCATCGCGGTGGTCTACAACACGCCGATCGCGTGCAATCGCGCGTCGGCCGATTTCATTCTCTCCAGCCCGTTGATGGACGAAGAGTACGAGCGAACCGCGATCGACGTCGGTCGCTTGACTGCGTAGCGCACACCGGCGCGCGCCGCATTTACAGGGCGAGTTGCTTCGGTGGCCGAACCACGATCTCGGCGACGTTCACGTGGATCGGCTGGGTGACCGCGTAGTAGACCGCGTCCGCCACGTCGTCCGGGCTGCTCAGGACCTGCTTCATCATCGGCTGCAAGCGATCCATGACCTCGTCCGGCAGGCGTTCGCCGCGCTTGACCTCGATCTCGACGCCGGCGGCGCGTGCGAAATTGGCCACGAACGCCGGGTCGAAGTTGCGCGCGAAGTTGGTGGCGATCGCACCCGGCATGATGTTGACCACGCGGATCGAGTCCTCTTCCAGCTCCTTGCGTAGCGTGCTGCAGACGCAGTTCACCGCGTGCTTGGTCGCGCCGTAGACGCCCGAGTCGTTGCGTTGGGCGGCGATGGAGGAGATGTTGACGATGTGGCCGTCGGCCTTACATGCCCGCATCGCACGCACCGCGGCTTGGCAACCGACGAGCAACGCCAACACGTTGGTTTCGAGCATCGACCGCCACTCTTCCGGATCGCCGTCGATGATGGCCGCCGGGAAGGACAAGCCGGCGTTGTTGACCATGATGTCCAAGCGCCCGGTCTCTCGCTGCGCACGCGCGACCAGATCTTGCACGTCCTGAACCTTGCGAACGTCGAGCGTGACCACGGCCGCGCGTCCGCCGCCGGCTTCGATCTTGACCTGTGAGGCTTCCATCGCGTCCCGGGTACGGCCGGCGAGATAGACGTGCGCGCCCGCGGCGCCCAACTTCTCGGCGATCGCGCGACCGATGCCGCTCGACGCGCCGGTTACGATCGCGGTTTTGCCCGCGAGTGGATGCGTACTCATGCTGAGGTCTCCTCGTGGTCGTGGCTACGCCGGTTGATGGCAGACCGCTTCGATGTTGTTGCCGTCGGGATCGAACACGAACGCGCCGTAATAGTTGTGGTGGTACTGCGGGCGCAATCCGGGCGCGCCGTTGTCGCGGCCGCCGGCGGCGGTTGCCGCGCGATGAAACGCGTCGACGATTGCGCGGTCTTCGGCCGCGAACGCGATGTGCAACGAGTGCGTCGCCTGGCCCTGCCCGAGCCAAAAGTCGGGCTTGCCGTCCGCGCCCAGTCCGGCCACGCCGGGAAACTCCATCATGACAGTGTAGCCGAGAGGAGCGAGTGCCGCGGCGTAGAACCGCTTGCTGCGGTCGAGGTCGGCGACGTGAAGCGTGATGTGGTCCAACATGATCCGCCTCCTGTGTGACGGTGCTCACTACTGAACGAGTTGCACGGCTATGGCAACGACCGCCGGCACGTTATTCCGAGCCCCCGACAAAGATCCAGCGCGTCGCGGTGCCGGTCAGCTCGGCCTCGGTGAAGCCGAACGCGCGCTGCGGGCGGACGAGGTAGACTGGCTCGCCCATCGCCTCCATGTCCCACTGATACTTGGCCTGATACGCCACGAAGAACGGCTGCAGGCGAGCGCGATCGGTGACCAATTCGGCCACGCCTTCGAGGATCACCGCTTCGTCGGCGCGTTCGGTCGACACCACGCAGTTCGGATTGGCGGACAGGTTGCGCGCTTTACGCGACCGCTTGCCGCTGCTGAAATAAAATCGCTCGTCGAGCCAGACACCCCACACCGGCATGCAGTGCGGAACGCCATCCGGTCGAGTCGTGGACAACCAATAGTTGTGGCTCGTGATCAATCGCTCCACCGCCCAACTCCACGGCAACAATCCGCGCCCGCCGTTCGCGTCGAGCAGATTGTAGCCCGGCATGTGGGGTCGACTGGATCGCGGCTGAGCGGGACGAGTTTGCTCCATGCACGTCACCTCTGGTCGTGGGAGGCCTCGTTGAACTGGCTTTGTTCGACGCTACCACACGCGGGGAATCAATCGCCAGCGCACCCGTCGCCGATACTCGCAATACCCAGAGAGCTTTTCGACCAGCGTGCGCTCCTCCCGCACGCTCCGCAGCGCGAGCAGCAGGCCGCCGCACGCCGCCGGAATCAGCGCCCAGAGAGATCCCAACGCGACCGGCAACGCAAGGTGCGCCGCGAGTGCACCGGCGTAACCGGGATGGCGGACGTGCGCGTACGGACCGCTGTCGATCACGCGATGACCGCGCTCGCCCTGAAAGCGCACGAAGGTCGAGAAGAACGCGTTGACCCGCATCGCCCACAGTCCAAAGCCATAGCCTGCGGTGAACACGGCCAGAGCCAGCCCCTGCACACCCACCGCGATGGGGGGTGACCATCCGAATCGTCGGTCGAGTCCGCTGACCACGAGTGTTGCGGGATAGAGCAAGATGAAGAACGCTGCGCCGAGGGCAGCGTCGACCCGATCGATGTCGGGCGGGACGCTGCTGCGCTCGGCGATGAGGGCGCGATCGACGATCGCCAGCGACGTGACCGCGACCACCGTGTACACTGCCAGGAAAGCCCAAGCCGCAGCCCAGGCCACCGTGTTGGCCGAGGCAAACAGTGCGACCGCCAACATCGCAATCAAGCCAATGGTCTCGCTGATCGCCCTCCGCATGTGCCCCTCGCTCGCCGCGTTCAGCGTCCTAGACGGTCCGCGGCCAGCAAAATCGCCAAAGCGCTCGGGCCGTCTTCCATCTCGCCGCGCCGCGCGGTCTGCTGAAGTTCGGCCAGCGGAATCAGCACGATCTCGATTTGCTCGGTAGCTTCGCGTTGCACCACGCCATCGCTGCGCAGATCGGTGGCGAGAAATATGTGGAACTGTTCCGTGCTGATGCCACTGCTGCCGTAATAGCTGCCGAGCGGGGCCAGTGTGCCGGCGCGGTAACCTGTTTCCTCTTCGAGCTCGCGCCGCGCGGCGATCTCCGGCGCCTCGCCGTCGAGACCGCCGGACGGGCATTCCAACAGCGTCTGCTGCAACGTGTGGCGGAAAATGCGCTCCATCACCACCCGCCCGTCGGCCAGCACCGGCACGACCATGGCGTAGCCGCTGTGCTCGATCAGCGTGTAAGTGATGTCCTCGCCGTTCGGCAGCGTGAGCTCATCCTGGCGCAACGCGAACCACTTGCTGCGAAACAGATGGCGCGAAGCGCGCCGCTTCCAACCGCCGTCGTGATGCATCGCTGAACTCGGTGCCTTAACGCATCGACTTCGGCGGCGCGTTGTAGCCGGCGTCGCCGTAGGGGTGCAGCTTGTCGAGCCACAGCGACTGCAGTGTGTCGAGGTCGTCGCGGTAGTCGTGGTCCGTGTCGTCGCTCGGTTTCAATTCGTCCAGCACCTCGAACGAAAAGTTGTCGCCGCCGCACGCATTCCAATCGTGTTGGAGCGTCGCATTCTGGTGCGACCCCATCTGCAACTGAAAGCGCGCCCGATTCAACGCTCCCGGCAGGTTGAGACTGGCGCCCAACAGGATCTTCCCGTTGACGCGATTGCGAACGGCGAACACGCCCATCTGTGGCGTCGTTTCCTTGTATTGTTGTTTGAGGTCGTGTCGCGTGGCCATGCAGAGCTTCTATCACTCCAGCATTGGCACATGCCACGGGCGGTGGCGCGCGACCTCCGGGCGCGCGTCCGAATCCGAAAGGAAGAAGACGGCCGGAGGTCGCCCATGGCGTTGACATCCGGGCGTCGTATCGGCGAGACAGAGTGAGCGGAGGTTCCCGATGGCGACGGCGTTCACTGATATCGAGGCTGAATTTCGCAAGCGGACAGAACGCATCGTGTGGTGCAACGTCACCACGATCGATGCCAAGAATCGCCCGCGCTCGCGCATCCTCCATCCGCTGTGGGAACGATCGACCGGATGGATTGCCACCGGCCGGCACTCGACGAAAGAAAGGCATCTTACGCACAATCCCTACGTCTCGTGCTGCTATTGGGACCCGCAGCACGAGCAGGTCTACGCCGAATGCACGGCGCAATGGATCGACGACCTGGCGACCAAGCAACGCGTGTGGGACCTGTTCAAGTCAGCGCCGCCGCCGCTCGGGTACGATCTGGCGATGTTCTGGCCCGGGGGTCCGAGCGATCCAACCTGCGGAATCTTGCAGCTCACGCCCTGGCGCATCGAACTCTCGTCGTTGGCCGACCTCATCGGTGGGAAGCCCGCGCAAGTGTGGCAACCGGCGAAATAGCTCACGGCGGACTGATTGACGTGCCAAATCGTGGAGGCACTGTGGAACTCCGACAACGATCGCGCTTCCGTCACGTGGTATCGGCATCCGTGCTCGGACTCGGTCTTGTATGGGGCTGCGGCGGCGAGGTGCCCTCATCATCGGACCCCAGCCATCTCGATTTATCGCGCGCCACGCTCGCGACATTCGTCGCTCATTCCAGCGTCGAGCAGATTTACGTGACCGACGCGCAACCGGACGCCGATCTCGACCTCGTTCGAGCCGACGGCACGGTGCTGCAACGCGGGTCCGCCGACGACGAGGGTACGCTGATCTTTCGCGATGTGCCGGTGGGGAAAGGGTACCGTGTCGCAAGCGACGATGGGAACAGGTTGGTCGCATCGGCCGCGGTGAGCGCGCTCGACCGCTCCGACGTGCCGCCCCAATCGTTCTACGAGAGCCAACATCTTGGAGCGGGGTACCAATACATCCAGACCCGCGACGGCATCACGCTGGCCGTCAACGTCATTCTCCCCGGCAACAATCCTACCGGGTCGTATCCGACGGTGATCGAATACTCGGGTTACGATCCGGCGAATCCCGACTCGCCGCAACCGAGCAGCCAGATTGCCAGCGCGTTGGGCTACGCCGTGGTCGGCGTCAACATGCGCGGCAGCGGCTGCTCGGGCGGCGCGTTCAACTTCTTCGAAACCCTGCAGTCCACCGACGGCTACGACGCGGTCGAGATCGTCGCGGCACAGCCGTGGGTGAAGAACCACAAGGTCGGCATGGTGGGGATTTCATACCCTGGCATCAGCCAACTATTCGTCGCGCAACTGCAGCCGCCGCATCTCGCCGCAATCGCGCCGCTGTCGGTGATCTCCGACACGTACAACGGTACGCTCTATCCGGGAGGTATTCTCAACAACGGCTTCGCGGTGTCGTTCGCAATGGATCGTCAGCACGACGCCATGCCGTTCGGTCAGCCGTGGTCGCAGAAGCGGCGCGACCAAGGCGACCAAGTGTGCATCGACAATCAGAAGTTGCGCGGGCAGTCGCCGGACCTTCTCGCCACGATCGAAACCAATCGCTTCTACAATCCCGCGGTGGCTGGCCCGCTCGCTCCGGTGACCTTCGTCGATCGCATCAAGGTGCCGGTCTTCCTTGCCGGCGCCTGGCAAGACGAGCAGACCGGCGCCTATTTTGCCACGATGCTCGATCAGTTCACCGGGACGGACAAAGTCCACTTCACTCTGACCAACGGTGGGCACACCGACTCGTTGATCCCGGCGGTGTTCGGCCGCTGGGTCGAATTCCTCTCGCTCTACGTCGCTGAACAGATTCCGCAGGTCACGCTGCAAGAGCAGGTCGTGATGTCGGTCGTCGGCAAGGCGGTGTACGGCGTGGCCAATCTGCAAGCCCCGCCCAACCGCTTCGCTGGCGTTCACTCATACACGGATGCGCTGGCGCTGTTCGAATCGGATCCCACGGTGCGTGTCCTGTTCGACAACGGAACCGCCGGCGCCCCGGGAGTTCCCGGAGCCGGCTTCGAGCACTCGTTCACGCAATGGCCGATTGCGACCGCGCAACCGAG
>Ga0335069_10001507_pt1 | contig 37433 bp, 35 predicted proteins | sample Lox_Sample_11_FD_206714 | JGI IMG/M metagenome (GOLD analysis project Ga0335069, IMG submission 206714) | Soil microbial communities from Loxahatchee National Wildlife Refuge, Florida, United States - Lox_Sample_1.1 | ecosystem: Environmental > Terrestrial > Soil > Wetlands | place: USA... | reverse complement strand
GAGTCGGTGCCGATGGTGATCGAGCAGGCGGAGGGGGAGCTTGTGGAGGTCGATGGCGGAGACGGTGCGGGGGATCAGGAGGATTAGTATGGCTCAATGTTGGAATATACCGCCCACGAAGAAATACCCGAAGGCTATCGTGATCGTTTCAGACGAGCGAGGACTGGTAGCTCTAGATGACTCTTCAGATGGCTATCACAGCATCACCCACGAGGAACTTCTTAGGCTCACGATGTTCAGGATATGGCTGTATGGGCAGAGAGGTCATTGAGTGTATTGCCAGCGCCACGTTGACCGCCGCATTGCCATCGCCGAGCAGATGCTCCGCGAGCAGGGCACTCCCTTCTCCCTCCTCCAGCGCACCGTCCCCGAGGTAGACGAGTTCGAGGAGCGTCTAGCCCGTGGCAACAAGTACATCTACGGCCCCACGGGCCTCCCCATCGACACCCAGAACCTCTCCCCCGAGGAAGCCCACTGGATGCTCAACGAGCAGCTGATGGTGCAGTGCGATGCGGCCTACGCGGTCACCCGCTACGGCTGGGTTTCGGACGAGGAAGGCGTCATCCGGCGCTTCCGCTTCCGCCTCGCCCAGCAGCTTCTCTTCGATGTGATCTCGGACCTCGAAGACCTCGACGCGGCCATCGAGATTATGATCCTGAAGGCCCGGCAGCTCGGCATGACCACGCTCGTCGAGCTGCTCATCATGTTCCGCATCATCTTCTCGAACGGCGTCAACGCCATCATCGCCTCCGCCGACCGGCAGAAATCCAAGATGATGGCCAAGAAGCTTCTGATGGGCTACGACCGGCTGCCGATCTGGTTGCGGCCCCAGTACACTTCTCGGGTAGAGACCGAGCAAGGAGAGCTGACCTTTGGACAACTTAACTCCGGTGTATACGTACAGCACGGCAATCAGATGTCTGGAATTGCGCGAGGCTCTACGCCTACTCTGTACCACCTATCTGAGTGTGCCTCATTCACCAATGCCAAAGAGCAAATTGAGGCGTCTTTATTCAAAGCTGTACACGCTTCACCGTCGATATTCGGAATCCTTGAAAGCACTGGAGAAGGAGATGAAGGCTGGTGGGCCGAAACCTGGCACTACTCGAAAGAAAACTGGCCGACCCGCACCTGCCGCCTCTGCCCGATCTTCTTCCCGTGGGTGATCGGCCGCGACCTCTATCCCAAACCTTCTTGGCTGCGTATGCGCCCCGTGCCCCTTGGGTTCTACGAGCGCCGCCTGCCTGACACCCGCGAGCATGTCGCCCGCGTTGAGGCCTACATCGCCATGACGCCCCTCCTGCGCCGCCACCTCGGCCAAGGCTGGCGGATGCCCATCGAGCAGCAGTGGTTCTGGGAGGTCGGTCACGAGGAGCACAAGGCCAAGGGCATGGAGGCCATCTGGTATCAGGAGATGGCGGGCGACGACCTCGAAGCCCTCCAGCGTAGCAGCGAATCGGTCTTCGGCCACGACACGATGGTCGAAGTCGAGACCCGTGCCAAGCCCGACTTCGAGGTCTACGGGCTCTCCGGGCAATCCATCGAGGACCACCACGAGCCGCCGCCCGAGGACATCGACTACGGCACCCCCGACCATCCCCGCGAGCGCCTCCCGGTGGTCTTCAACTCCCCGCGTGGCGACTCCTACCGCTGGGAGCTGATCCCGCTGAAGCACGACCCGGCCTTCGTCAACTCCCTCAAGACCAAGCCCGACGCCTTCCGCGACTACGCGAACGGCAAGCTGATGGTGTTCCACCCGCCCGCCCCCGGCATCGACTACTCGATCGGCGTGGACACCTCGAACGGCATGGGGGCGGACTCGACCGTCATCTGCGTCACGGCCCCCGCTCAGCGCCGGGGCCAGCCGGATGTGCAGGTCGCCGAGTTCCGCTCCGCCTACGTCTCGCACGTCGAGGCCTATGCGTTCATCATGTGCATCGCCGCCTTATACGCCCGCTTCATGGAGGACTCGACTGCCCACCGCCAGCCGATCGTCGGCATCGAGCAGATTGCCTCGGTCGGCGACGTGGCGCAGGTGCAGATGCGCAAGATGGGCTGGTCGCGCTTCCACGCCTTCATCCGCTACGACGGCAAGGACCTGAAGAAAGTGAAATCCCGCAAGCTCGGCTGGTACACCAACTCCTGGTCGCGCCCGATCCTGATCGACTCCTTCGTCCACTCGGTCCAGAACGGCTGGTACGTCATCAACTCCCCGTGGCTGATTGACGAGTGCAAACACTTCGAGGTCCACTACACGGCCTCGGGCAAGGAGAAAAAGGAGCACGAGGAAGGCGAGCACGACGATGGGCTATTCGCCGGGGCCATCTCGGAGATCATCGTCAACGACATCAAGACCATGACCGAGCGCTCGAAGAAACGCTTCACCGACGCCGCCAACTCCGCCCTCCCGCCGGTCAACGTCGAGCGCTACACGGGCCACACCTTCTCGTCGAAATCCTCGGGCGAACATGCTATAAGTATTCAGGACATGCTTTATTCGTCCACGGCGGATCTGGAAAGGTGGCGCTGATGAAATGCCCCTGCGAATATCGTATTCGACATCAGCGGATAGGAAAGGATTCCAAGGGTCGCAGGCGCTGGGCGCAGGAGACCAATCGGTGTATCCGTCCTCGTGGCCACAAGGGAAGCCACTTGGCCAAGGTCTGGGATGGAAGCAGGCTTTACTGGAGGACCTGCTGAGATGGCCATTCACCTCTACTACTTCAAAAATGCCGCAGGCGACATCCAGCTCCCGCCGAACGACGAGTGCTACTTCTCCTTCTGCCCCCAGGGCTACGACCGCTTCGAGGCCAACACGCTCGACGAGGTAGACCGGCTCCAGAAAGCCCTTCAGCAACAGACCTACGAGCGCCAGCACCGCGAGTGGGAGCATGACGACCAGGCGTGGGCAGCGGCCCGGCGGCGCGTCATCGACTCTCTGCACTCGACCTTGGCATCTTCGGCTACCACGGAGTACGAGCGGGAGTTCATCCGGGCCTATATCCAACTGCGGGAGGAGAAGCGGGCCAAGTACCGCCAGCGCTTCATCTGCGACCGGGCGTTCCTCGAAATGCGGGAGATGGACAAGCCGCGCAACGCCGAGGAGACCTTGGGGGAGTCGCTATGACGCGCCAATACAAAGGCTCCTACAACCTCTCGATCGGCGCGGCCCTCTACTTCTGGCGCACCCTCGACGGCCTGAGCCAGCGCGAAATCGCCGAGCGGGCGCACATGAAACGCCAGAACTACTATCGCATCGAGAACTCGCGGGTGGATCCTCGTCTGCCAAGTTTCACCCGTCTCGCCAAGGCCCTCAACGTCTCCCCTTACATGCTGGCCCTGACCATGGAGGCCCTATCGTGAACCTCTGCTGCATCACCCGCGACCTCCGGGTATTCGCCCTACAGCATGACGACGCTCCTCCCCACTTAGAAATGTCATGGGAGCCGGACCCCTCCGACTCCCCCTCCAGCGCTGTCACCTGCTGCACCGGCATCCGGGTTTTCGAGCGCCTGACGGCCACCGCCGACCCCGTTCACGGCATCGTCCTCTACGAAGAAGTGCCACGCTGATGCCCGACGAATCCATCTCGCCCTATCGCCAGTGGCAGGCCCCCATGGCGGCCTCCGTGGAATCCACCAAGCTCGGCTGGATCAACGAATGCACCGAGACCGGCCTCTCCTGGCTCCGCACCCAGCGCGGCACGACCGACTGGAAGCGGGCGCTCGACGTGATCTCCGGACGGCTGATGGCCGCCGACATCCCGACCTACCGCTCGCAGCTGAACACCAACCACCTCAAGCGCAACATCCGTGAGATCGTCGGCGTGCTCTCAAAAATCCGTCCCCTGTGGGGCTACTCCTCGGACAATCCGGCTTTCGCCTCCGAGGCCAACCAGATGAACCTTCTGACGCGGGCCATCTTCCTCGAACAGGACTTCGACCGCTCGATCAAGGAGGCCCTCCAGTACGCGGCAGCCACCTGCACCGGCTGGGTACGTCCGGTCTACACCCGTGATCTGGTCTCCGGTGCCGGCTCGATCCAGCTCCTGACCTACGGCGCGCCGTCGGTGCTCCCCACGCAGCTTCCTGCCAGTGGGGACTTCCAGAAGGCCTACGCCATGACGATCCTCGACGAGATGCCGATCTTCATGGCCCATGCCCTGTTCCCGCTCTACCAGCACCGCCTGCATCCCACGACCTCCCTCTATTGGTACTCACCGGAGATCCGGCGCTCGGCTCAGGGCAACATCTGGAAGCGGGTATTCGGCAAGGCCACATCCTCCGGCCCCTCGAACCTCCCGGACCTGATGATCCCCATCCGCTACACGACCGTCATCGACCTCACGCGCAACACGACCGGCACGAACCCAAAGACCGCCCAGATGATCCCCATGGGCGAACCGGGGTCCACTTGGTACTACGAGGTCCCATACATCGGCCAAGACATCCCCGACGGCTCGGGCGGCACCCGCAAGGCCGACGAGAACGACGCGCGGCTCTACCCGTACCGCCGCCTGATGATCTCCTCCGAGTCCTGCGTCATGTACGACGGCCCGGCCTTCAACTGGCATGGGCGCTTCGACGGCATCCCGTTCTCGACCGACCGCTGGCCATGGGAGCCCCTCGGCTTCTCCATGGTGCGCGACGGCTACGACATCCAGCAGACCATCACCGAGCAGGAACGCGGCATGGCCGACAAGAAGCGCGTGCAGCTCGACATGCCGTTGGCCTACGACATCAACTCCGTCTCCTCACGCGAGGCTAAGGCCTTCGACCCCATGCAGCCCCGCGCCCGCTGCGGCTACGACGGCTCGCAGGTGGACAAGCCATTTCAGATGCCGATTCCGCCCGAGGTCATTAAGCTGGACGCGACGGACTTCACCTGGCTCGAATACCTGACCAACACCATGGACGAGCAGCACGCGCTCAAGGATGCCCTCGCCCTGGCCAAAGCCCGCATGTCGGGCGAGGACGTAGAAAAGCTCCTCACCGCCATGGGTCCGATCGTCGAGGACATGTCGCGCTCGATGGAGCCGCCGATCCGCGAGATGGCGAACCAGGTGAAATACCTGATCCTCCAGTACCTCCCGACCGCCCGCGTCATGCAGTACATCGGCGACGACAACCTCAGCCGTCAGACCTTCGACTACGACCCGGCGCGGCTGGTTCCCTCGCACATGCCCGGCGAGGACCCTGGCACCGAAGCCGAGCCCAAACGTTCCTCCTACGACATCATTAAGCGCTGCCGGATGTTCGCCTCGAACCTGAAGTTCATGGTCACGCCGCACTCGGTCCACGAGATCACGCAGCTCAAGATGCAGCTGGGCCTGATCCAGCTGAAGAAGGCTGGCGTCAAGATCGACTCCCAAACGCTTGCCGAAGCCTGGAACGTCTCGAACTACGGCCAGATCAAGGGCTCGACGGTCATGGAGAAGTGGCGCGAGGAGCAGGAGGAAGATCTGGAGTTCGCGGCCCGGATGAAAGCCATCGGCGTGGATCAGCTGGCCTCGCAACCCGGTGCGCCCGCCCCCGGCAAGTCCGGCCCTGAAGGCCGCCCCGCGTCGGGCAACCAAGCCCCGGCCCTCAAGCAGCGCACCGACGGCTCATCGACCATCACGCAATCAGAAGGCGGAGGAGCGACGGTATGACGACCATTGGCCCCACGACAACCACCCAGCCCATCATCGAGCAGCATCGCATCGTGCGCCAGCGGGCGTTCGCCGTCTCCGGGCGCATCAGCCCCCCGGTCATCCTCTCGATTCTCGACGAGCTGGCGAAGGAGCACGTCACGGGAAAGATCATCATCCATCTCGCCCAAGGCGCGCCGATCGCGCTGCAATGCGAGGAGTCGGCGAAAATAAACCTTGACTCGACAGGCAAGGGTATGCGTAATATGTGATTGAGATTCTGACGTGGGAGACGGAGTAACGGTCTCCGCTCCCTTACGAAAGGCTCCTGAGAGCGGTCCTATCCTCCACTGTGGACCTCCTTCTCAGGAGCCTTTTGTCATTCCCGGCGGAATCTGATTCTGAGGAAGGAGGACAACCTGATGATCGACAACTTCGGCCCCGTAGCCAATCGCAAAAAGCACAAGAAGGGCGGCAAAAAGCGGTAACCCGTCCCTAACCAGGAAACGAGCTACCGCTGCGGATTCTGCGGTGGGCTCTCCTAGCTAGGATCAACCGAGGTAAGGGACGGACGCGCCGTTCGCCGTCCCATCCATTTTCAAAGGAGCCACAGATGGCTTACGGACGCAGCACGGGATTCAAAGTCGGCGGAGCGGGCAAGCACGGCTTCTCCCTCAAATCCGACATGAACATGGGAGCCAAATCCGGCCAGAAGCGTCCCTTCGGCAAAGGTGCCGGCAAGGGCATGGCGGGCTCTCTCATGGGCAAGTCGAAAGCCCGCAAGCAGGCGAGGGCCAAGGTCTAATGGCTGCCGCCTCCCCCACGATGCCTCCTCCTCCGGGAGGCCCCACGGCTCCGACCTCGCCGGTCGCGGCCTCGCCCTCCTCAGCCACGCCGAACCCGAAGCTGGAGCAGGGATCGAAGATGACGATTCAGGTGGTGCAGGGGTTGCGCTGGATTGCCCAGAACTTCCCGGCCACCTCGAAGCCCATCTCGGAGATCAATAATCTTATGCGGGAAGTACAGATGGGCATGATGAAAGGGGCGCAGCCGTCAGAGCCGCAAGCCCCACCCGTGAACGGCTAAGGAGAGGACTATGACCTACGCAGAATTTCTGAAAGCACAGGGCGCGACCGAGGACGAGATCAAGCTGCTCGACACTCCTACGGCCCAACGAGCCTTCGCCAAGTTGCAGGCCGACACCACCGCTGCGCAGGCCGCCGCCGACAAAGCCTCGAAGCAGGCCGCCGCCATGCAGAAGTGGTACGACGAGCAGGCTCTGCCCTACGTCACCGAGACCGAGAGCAAATACAAGATCGCCGAGGCCAATCTGGCCGCCGAGCGCGCTCGCACCAAAGCCCTCCAAGAAGCCGGCCTCATCGAAGTCGCGGCTCAGGACGACGCAGCCAAAGCCGCTGCCGCAGCCGCTGCCTCCTCGGGCTCCCCGACGTTCGACCCGACAAAATTCGTCCCCCGCGAGCAGTTCAACGAACTCGCCGTACGGGCCGCCGACTCAATCACCCTCGTGGCCGACCTCGCGCAGGAGCACCAAGCCCTCGGTCTGCCCCCGGTCTCATGGCGCACGCTGAAATCCGAAGCCGCTGCGGCCAATCAGGATGTCGAGACCTTCTGGAAGACCCGCTACAACGTGGACGCCAAGCGGGCGGAGAAAGCCGCTGCCGAGAAATCCGCCTACGAGAAGAAGATCGCCGAGGACGCCATCGCCAAGTACCGCGCGGAGCATCCGGCCTCGGCAGTGAACCCCGCTCTGGGCTTCGGTCAGCCCTCGGCCAATCCCTTCACGGGCAAGATCCCCTCGGCCTCCGACGCCACCCAGCCGTGGCTGCGTTCGGATTCCGAGAAGGTCAATTCCCGCGTCAACAAAGTTCTGGCAGCCCACCCGGATCTGGTAGGCCAAGCCTAAGGAGAGTCACGATGCGCTTAATGATGTGGTTGTTCTACCAATACTTCTTCCGCTTCATGGCGGTCTTCACTGACCCGGCCTTCGACCAGATCTCGGCGACCACGCTTGCCGACCTGAAGGACGACATCGTGACCGACAACTTTTTCGTCGATACCACGACCCTGCGCAAGCTCCGGCTCTCCGGTGCCCTCGACGACTATGCGGGCGGCACGGCCATGCAGAACCCGTTCCAGTACAACCGCGTGAACGGCGGTGCCATTGCCCCCGGCTCGGACGTGAACGTCTCGCAGGTGCAGATCCTCGCCGCAACGGCCTTCCAGCCCAAGGAATACCTTGAGCAGATCGGCGTGAACCTGTTTCAGGTGGGCGTCATCAACGCCGGGCCGGCGGGCAAGGTCAAGATCATCGACGCCTACATGACCAACGCCGTGCAGTCGGCCAACACCGACCTTGGCATCGACATCTTCCATCACGGCCAGAACATCTCAGGCTCGAACCGCATCGTCTACATCAACGGCTTCTCCGAGGCCATGAACGATGGCGTGACCAACTCCTGGGACGGCAACATCTTCACCACCTACGGCGGGCAGACCCGCAACGGCGTGGTCGGCAACACCCTGAACTCGGTGCCCATCTGGGTCGGCGACCAGAACGGCAACACCGGCCAGATCGCCTACAAGCCTCTGGTCGAGGCCATTCTCAACTGCGTGCAGCCACCCGACTTCGGGGCCTGCAACAAAGCCCTCTACGCCTACCTGCTCGAACGCCTCGATCCCAAGCAACGCTACGGCGAGGAGCAGGACGTGAAAATGGGCATGTCGGGCATCCGCGTGATGTCCGTGCTCATCATGGTCGATAAGCTCTGCCCCTCGACCAAATACGGGCAGCTGCTTCCCTCGGGGCTCTCGCAGACCACGGCGATCAAGCCCGCGACCTTCACCTCGGCGTCCTCGGGCATCTCGACGATCTCGAACCTGCCGTCGAACAAGACCATCAACCCCGGCGAGCCGCTGTTCATCCTGCGCTCGCAGGGCTGGAAGGTCCGTCCGACGACCGACCCCGAGTACAACTTCAACTTCACGCCGTGGGTGCGGTCGCAGACCAACGCCGACTTGGTGGTCGGGTTCTTCAAGATCGCGCTTAACATTTACACGACTTCGCCCCGTGACAACGTTCAAATCTACGGAGCAGGGTTCTAAGGAGACGCCATGTCGGACACTTTCGTAAAGCCGCCGTTTTACTACTCGGGGCCGATCAACTCCTACAACGATTCGACGCTTGGAGGCCAGCTGACCTCCATGCCGACGGGGTTCACCCAGTACCAGCAGAACGTCCCCGGCGACCGCATCATCCTCGACGACGTGACGGCCTCAGCCCTGTCGAACTCGACGACCACCCTCTACGGCGGCATCTACATGTACGTCCATGTGGCGGGCACCTCGACGGCCACGGCGGCCTCCGGCCAGATCGCGTTCTTCACCAACGCCTCGGTCTCGGCCACGGCCACCAACCTCTATGAGGTGACGCCTGACGCGCAGGCTACCACCACGCTCCCGGCGATGATCGCCGGCATCTTCCTGAACGCGATCTCCAAGGGCAACTGGGGCTGGATTCAGGTGGCAGGCGTGGCCAACGTGCTGTTCGACTCCTCGGTGACCTCGACGGTGCTCGGCTCGCTGGTCGTGGCCAAGGCTTCGGCCTCGGTGGCGTCTACGGCCGACAACACGACTGTGACCAACCCCTCGGCGGCGGTCATCGCAGCGGTCATCGGCGTGTCGCTCACCACGGTCACCACTTCCACGCTGGTCAAGGTCTCCATCACGCGAGGCATTGGGAGGATCTAAATGGCGAACAACCCAAACACTCCGCTGCTCGGCTATCCGCAGGCGGTCGGTGCCAAGGTCCAAGACATCTTCGATCACACCGGACCCACCTCGTATGCCAACATCGGGACCTCGGGCGGTGCCGGAGATGTCATCAACGCCACGGACCTGAGCTACGGAGGCTTCGACACCGTGCATCCGGTGTTCGGGGGCTACTCGAACTCCGGCAACTACATCATCAAGGTCGTCACCGGCCATACTACGACCACTCCCACACTCTCGTTGGGCGGGCTGGCGTCCCCGGCCGTCACTTTGATCTGGTACACGACTTCTGCGGCTTTCGGAGCGATCTCAACCGAGGTCACGAACGCCACTAATCTCTCGGCGGAGTCCGTCCGGCTTGAGTGCTGGTTGGTTTAAGGACGGCCGGGAAGGATTCGAGAGGGCGCGGCTTCGGTCGCGCCTTTTTAGCTAGGAGCGGGATTCATGGCCCTGATCGACATGATGGCCGAGCTGCGGGGAGCCGTGCCGAAGCTCGCCTTCTCCTACACCAAGACCCTCATCAACCGCGCCTACAAAGACCTCCGGCGGCAATCCCTGTGGTCGTTCCAGCTCTTTGAGGGTCAGTGGATCGTCCCTCCGCAACTGGCCTCTACGGGAGTCGCTACCGCCACCCAAGGCTCGAACCTCGTCAACCTGGATGCCACCGCTACCACCGCAGTCAACGCCCTCGCATCGACCCAACCTTACTCCCTCATCACCCAGCGTCAGTTCCGCATTGCCAGCGGTGGCATCTATAACATCTGGGGCTACAACCCGACTGGCGCTCCGGGTGGCCTTGGCCAGCTGGTACTCGACCGCTGGTACGGCGAGCCCTCGGTGACCAACTCCCAGTACATCATCTTCCAGTGCTACCTGCCCCCTGTCGTGGGCAACTCCCCGATCCGGGACTTCCGCACCTGGATCTCCGTCCGCGACATGATGAACTTCATCGACCTCTACACCGAGCGCTACCAGATGCGCGACATCGACGTGATGGATCCGCAGCGGACCTGGTATGGCATTCCGTCGGATGTGGTCCCCTATCAGGACGACCAGAATCCGGCCTCGCCCTCCTACGGCTCCTTGCTCTACATGCTCTGGGGCCTGCCGACCTTCAACGTCAACTATCAGCTCTATGGCATTCGCTTCGGCCCTGACCTTTCGGCCCCAACCGACACTCTCCCCTACGTGATCGGCGAGGACGTGGTGATCGCCCGCGCGAAATACTATGCCTACGAGTGGGCGGAGGCCAACAAGGACCTCACCCCACGCGCCACGGGGCCGGACTTCAAGTTCCTGATGGGAGCGGCCAACAAAGAATACTCGGACCTGTTTCGCAAGTACCGCCAGATGGACCGGGACCGCGTGGACAACTGGTTCGCCCTCCGCACCCGCGCCAACTACGCCAAGTGGATGGCGTGGTACAACAGTCTGGGCAACTCAGCGTCGCCCGGCTACTCGGGGGTGCAATAATGCAGGCCTACACGGGATTCGCACAGCAGGGCGATGTGCAGGTGGTCACCGCCGGTCTCTCTTCGACTACGGTCGTCGAAGGCTCCTATCCCGGCTGCTTCGTGCAGGTCAACCTCCACGGCGGGGGCTTGGCCACGATCTACTCCGACAACGGCGTCACCCCCTTGGCCAACCCGTTCACGGCTAACGCCAACGGGCAGTTCACGTTCTACGCGGCTAACAACCGCTACGACGTGGTGCTATCGAATAACGCTGGGTCCGGCCCGGCCTCCCCCATCCTGATCTCCGACATCCTGCTGAACGATCCGGCGGGCGGTGGTGGCACGGTGAACTCCGTCTTTGGCCGTACCGGCACGGTGATCGCCCAGACCGGGGACTACACGGCAGCGCAGGTGGTCGGCGCGGCTCCTCTGGCTTCCCCCGCGCTCACGGGGGTCCCGACGGCCCCAACGGCCTCTCCGGGGACCAACACCACGCAACTGGCGACCACGGCATTCGTGGCTGCAGCCCTCCCCTCGGTGCCAGTGTCCTCGGTATTCAGCCGCACCGGGGCCGTCACGGCCCAGACCGGCGACTACGCGGTCGCGCAGGTCACAGGTGCCGCCCCTCTGGCCTCTCCGACCTTCACCGGGACCCCAGCGGCTCCCACTCCGACCTTCGGCGATAACACGACCAAGCTGGCTACGACGGCCTTCGTGCAGGCGGCATTGCCCTCGACGGGTGTGGTGACCTTCAACGGGCGCTCGGGGGCGGTAGTCCCTCAGACGGGCGACTACGCGGTAGCCAACATTACCGGTGCGGCTCCCCTCGCCTCTCCGGCCCTCACCGGCACCCCTACCGCCCCCACGCCCTCGATCGGCGACTCGTCCTCGAAGCTAGCCACGACCCAATTCGTGCAGCAGGCCGGCCTCTCGCCGACGATCTTCGTGGCCGTGCAATTATCCTCGTCGCAACTGCTCAACCTACACGCTACGCCTGTGACCCTGATCGCCGCGCCCGGCGCGGGCTTCGCCTTGTCCCTCCTCGACTGCATGTTGCACTACAAGTACAACTCGACGGCCTACACCATCAACGGCGACTCCATCAAGCTCGACTACAACAACGCCGCCACGGCCTTTGCGCTCACCTTCTCCGAGGCGGGGTTCTTTGACCAGACCTCGGACCAGTTCAAGTTTTTCAATGGCACGACGGCCAACGGCGCACGTACACTGGTCGAGAACGAGCCGTTCACGATCGGGGCCGCCGGGGGGTCGAACATGACGCTCGGGAACGGCACGGCAGTTCTGTATATCAACTACACGCTGATTACTCTACAGTAGGGGAGGTACAACGCAATGTGGTCCTTCGTGATGGCGCACCAACTGATCTTCGGGGCCGTGGGGATGTGGCTGGTGGGGAATGCCGTATCGGCCATGCCCACGCCCAAGTCTGACAGCTCGGCGTTCTACGACTGGTTCTTCAAGTTCATGCAGCCGGTGGGGGCGGCCATCCCCCGGTTGCTGGCCGTCTACTCACCGAGCACGCTGACGGCCGTCACTGGGCAGTCCACGGCTCCGACGAAACCCAACTCTGGCTCAGGGGGACAGTAAATGTGGGCATCTCTCCTGGCGAGTGGCTCATGGCTATCGTGGGTGCGGTTGGGGCTATCAGTAGTGTGGTCGTTGGCTCTATGCTTTCTGGCCTACGAAGTCAGAATGCTGCGCTATGGGCCGCGATCAACAAAAACCGAGACGACCTCTCGAATACTGGCGCGGAACTTGCACGGCTACAAGGAAGGTGCGACTCGTTCTTCGATGGGCGGTCACACTACAGCGCACACTCCGATTAGGAAAGCCGTATGATCGACCTCTCGACGATCGACGCGAGGAAGCAGCTGGCGGGGAAGTACGCAGCCAAGTATTCCCTCGACACCGCCCTCCTCTGCGCCCTCTGCGACCACGAGTCCTCGTGGAATCCCTACGCCGCGCGCTACGAGCCAGCCTTCTACTCCCGCTACATCCAGCCCTTGCTGAATAACGGCACGGTCCACACCGCCACCGAGGCCACCCTCCGCGCTATGTCCGTCGGTCTGATGCAGCTGATGGGGGAAGTGGCGCGGGAGTTCGGCTACACCGGGGACCTGCTGCGCATGACCGACCCCGACACGGCGCTTGAGTGGGGCTGCCGCAAGCTGAGGAAATGCTTCGACTCCGCCTCGAATGACCCGCATCAGGCTCTGTTGCTCTACAATGGCGGTGGCGACCCGAACTACCCGGATCTGGTAATGGATCTGGTGGCTAAATACCAATGAGGAGGCTAACATGCACTACGCGAATGGACGTGAAGCAAAGAATGGCGACAAGGTTGTGCTGCTAGGTTGGGGCGGTCCTGTCGTTGGCATTCTGTATGACGCGACGGCAGGCAACGACTACTGCAACGGGAAGATCGCGGTGACGAAGCCGAATGATCCCTGTCCCAACCTGAAAGAGTGTCTGCACGTCGATGACTTCATGGCACTATTGCCTGCGGCTACGGATGCGGCAAACAATACCCCAATGGCGAGAAGCGCTTTCGTGCCCGATAGCTCCAAGAATCCAAATCAATGAGGAGGTACCCGATGAAACGACTACTCGCGCTCCTGCTACTCTCGCTGAGCCTCGCAGGCTGCGCCGCGAAATCCCCGGTCACGGCTCCCGTGCCGGGCTCCATCAATTCCTTCGACGCCCTGAGCTATCGCACGCTGATGGACGCCCAAGCAGCGATCCAATCGGTGAAGGGATCGGCCTTGGCCACGCAGCAGAAAGCCGTGGTCAATCAGGCGATTCAGGACTACAACGTGGCTGAGGCTGCATGGCAGGCGTACCACGCCGGAGCGACCTCGAACCCGGCGGCCTTGACAGCGGCCATCAACGCTCTGGTGGCGGACGTGGCGGCCATCACCACCCAACTCCAAGGAGGCAAGTAATGTCCCTAGCACTGCTGATCGCATCGCTGGTGGCTACGGCCATCCAGACCCTGCCGGGCCTGCCGTCGAAGATCGGGACCATCCTCGGCTCGGTCTCGGCCACGCTTGGTGTCATCATCAAGAACGGCATCGGCTCGGGCACCCCGGTGACGGTAACGGTGGTCCTCGCCACCCTCCAGGGGGTCATCGCCGAGCTGAAGACCGTCCCCGGCCTGAACCAGACGGTGCTCGACGACATCGCCATCCTCGAAACCGCGTTGCAGGCGGCTCTGACCGCCGACGCTGCGGCTGCCGTGAAGGTCGATCCCACGCTGTTGCAACCGATCACCCCTGTACCTTAGGGAGAAGGAGATACCGATGGCCAACAAAGAAGGTTACCCGTGGCCCTGCCAGCGCGACGGTATGAACGTCCGCGAGATCGCTGAGCGCCCGACGTTCGCGCAGGAGCGCACGCACGAGGAGTGGCACAACTCTGAGACCGGCAGACCCGAGGAGCCGAAGAAGGAGTAACGCGATGCCTGTCAAGGAATACTACAAAGGTCACGGCTCCGAGGTCATGTCCAACATGAAGAAGGAGTATGGCGAGGAGAAGGGCAAGCGCGTGTTCTACGCGACAGCCAACAAGCGCGGCATGAACCGCCCCGGCAAGAAGTCGAAGAAGAAATCTCGCCGCAAGGGAGGTCACAAATAGCATGGCCTACCAGATCTGCGACCCCTTCGACTCCTACGGCAACAACTTCGGCCTGACCGCCAGCTACCCGTGGACGAACGTCACTGGCTCGCCGACGGTCATCAACACCGACTCCCGGTTCCCCTCGCCGGCGGCGGGCATCCCCGTCGGCTGCCTCTCGGTGAACCCCAGCAACTACGCCCGAGGGAACCTCGTCGGCACCCCCTCGTCCCTGATCGTCCCGGTGGGCGTGAAGTTCATCGGCCTGCCTACGTCCTCGCCCAACGACTTCCTGACCTTCTGGGACAGCGGCAAGTTTCAGGTCTCGCTGGCCGTCACCTCGAACGGCGGTCTTCAGTTCTACCGGGGGAACGGCCTAGCCCCCGGCAGCGGCGGCCAGGCGCTCAACGCCGCCATCGGGACCCTGACCCCGAACGGTACGGTCGTCCCCGGCACTTGGTATGGCATGTTGATCCAGGTGACCTTCAACGGCTTCTCGGGCTCGGTCCAGCTGAACCTCAACGGCAGCTCCTCGGCGGTCATCAACTCCTCGTCGCTCAACACCGCTCCCACGACCAACGCCTACGCCACGCAGGTGGGCCTCGGCAACACGGCCAACGCGGGCTTCGCCGTGGTGCGCTACGACGACTTCCTGTGCCTCGACACTACCGGCGCGTTCCTGAACACCCCGCCGACCAACGACACCCGGCTGATCCAGAAGCTCCCGACCCAAGCGGGTTTCTACACTAACTGGACGCCCACGGGGCTGGCTGCCAACTGGCAGAACGCGGCAGTCGCGCCCCCTAACACTTCCGACTACAACGCCAATAACACGGGCGGCACCAAGGACTCCTACACTCCGCCTACGGCGGGCCTCACGACTAACCCGCTGATGGTCATGGCTCGAGGCAGCCTCTACCGGGATGACGCAGGCCCTCACACGCCATCGCTCATGGTACGCAGCGGCTCAACCGACGGCGTGGGATCGGCCCTCCCCCCGATCACCTCCAGCCCTCTCTATTACGACACGGTGTTCCAGAATGACCCCAACACGAGCAGCGCCTGGACCGGAGCCAACGCGGACGCCGCTCAAGTGGGAGTGGTGGAAGGCTGATGAATGTCCGTTCGACTCAACCAGGACTCGTTGGTCATCGCCACAAGCGAACTGACCTCCTCAGGCGGCAACACCCGGCTGAATCAGGAATCACTGGTCATCGCTGCTCCGTCGCTGAAGTCGGGCGGCGGCAACACCCGGCTTAATCAACTCTCCCTCGTCTTCTGGGTGTCCCTCGGAGGCCCGCAGGCCACGACCAACGTGGTCTCCAGCTCCCTGAACCCCTCGAACTACGGTCAGGCGGTGACCCTCACGGCCACCGTCCAGGGAGGCTCCGGGCCGCAATCCCCCACTGGGACCGTAACCTTCACCTCGAATGGCCAGCCGATCGGCACGGCTACCCTGGCATCCTCCGGCGGCGGCCAGTCCCAGGCCTCGGTCACCACGTCGTTCCTGCCGCAGGGCAATGACTCGATCGTAGCTACCTACGGCGGCGACACGAACTTCCTCGGCTCGACCTCCGCGCCTTACATCCAGGTGGTGCGGACGCAGCCCTGCCCGTTCCCGTTCTCCTTTGCCCTTCAGGAGCTGGCCAACCGACTCTACGACCCCAACATGCAATTCTGGTCGCTGGCGGAACTGATCTACTACTTCCAAGAGGCCTTTCGCACCTGGAACGCCCTCGCCTCCTATTGGCGCGGCGACTTCACTATGCTCTCGACGCAGGGGACGGTGTTCTACGACATCACCAGCCAGACGACGGCCCCGAACACCCTGCGGCCTCTGACCGTCACCGACTCCTATCTCTACACGATCATCGAGTACCACCTGCTGGAGCCGGCTGTCGGCTCGGGGCCGTGGACGGGCTCCGCGCAGTTCTCCCTCGACGACATCCTCAACGCCGTGCAGCGTCGCCACAACGAGATGCTGGGTGTCACCGGCTGCAACGTGGCCCACAGCGTGACCAGCGCGACGCCGGATCGCATCTACCTGCCGAACACCGTGCTGGACCTCCGGCGCGTAGCCTACGTCGCAGGCTCGGGCGCAGTGTCCCCGATGTTCCAGGACGACACTTGGGGCATTCAGGCCTACGACCAGAGCTACACGGTCCAGCCTCCGGGTGTGCCCAGCCTTTATCGGGTATCGACCGAGCCCTTGCTATCCTTCGACGCCGACGTGCCTCCCCTGCCCGGCCAGTACGACCTGCTCACCCTGAACGCCGGAGCCACCCTTACCCTCCTCTCCTCCAGCACGTTCCTGGTGCCCGACGACTGGACGTGGGTGCTCAAGTGGGGGGCCTTGGCGGATCTCCTTGGCCGGGAGTCGAACGCCAAGGACCTCCTGCGGGCGAAGTATTGTGAGGGTCGCTATCGCCAAGGCCTCTCCCTGCTGGCTGCGGCCTCAGCGGTGCTCGCCGCTCGGGCCTCAAACGTCCCGCTCCAGATCGACGCCGTGAGGTCCGCAGACCTCTACACGCCGACCTGGCAGGGGCAGCCGCAGGGAGCACCGGGGACCATGTTGACCGCCGGGCTCAACCTCGTCGCGCTCTCCCCGCCGCCTGACACCGGCGACTACTCGCTCACCCTGACGGTGGTTGAGAACGCTCCGGTGCCGGTCAATTCGACCGACTGCCTCAACCTGACGCAGGATGTCTACGACGTGATGATCGACTACGCGCAGCATCTGGCGTCGTTCAAGATGGGAGGCGCGGAGTTCCTCGCCACCGAGCCACTTCTCCAGCGCTTCATGCAGCTGGCCGCGCTATACTCCTCGAAGCTGGCCGAGCAGGGAGAGTTCACGAAGATCCTCTATGGCCTGAGCCAGCGGGAGGCGGACATGAATCCCCGATACAGCGCCGACGCCGACCCCGCAGCGGGAGGTGACCAGTAATGGCCGACTATTCCCGGCCCAAAGAGGGCTTCCGCTACCAGAACGGCGGCGTCAAGCTGAACTCCGTGCCCGACGCCCTGCCGCCGAACAAGTACCCGGCACTCCAGAACGTCCGTACCGTCAGCGACAATTCCTTCCGCACCCGCCCCGGCATGGCGCAGTCGTTCACCACTGGAGGCTCGGCGGTCACTGACCTGCGGGCCTACGCCACCTTGGGCTCCGATGACCGTCCCCGGTTCCTCGCCCGCGATGCCTCCGACCGCATCTGGCTCGACACGGGAGTCCAAGTGGGCTCCATGGCGTCGAGCGGCGGCCATCCTCTGGGGGCCTCGATGCTGCCCTTCCGGCCTGACGAGTCTCCCAACCCATACATGTACGTGGCGACCGCGCAGGACTACCAGAAGTTCTCCGCCCCCTCGGCTTCCAATGCCGTGACCCAGCAAGCGGCAGGCATCGCCGAGCCTCAGACGGCCCCGGACGCCAGCGTCTCCCAGTTCTTCACGGCTACCATGGGCGAACCCTCAGGCGGCAGCTACACCACGGGCGGCACGGCCAGCGCCTTTACCGTAGGCAACCGCATCACCGACAGCGTGCAGGGGGTGTTCAGCGACCCGACAGGCTCCGGCATGACCACCGTGCAGGTCACTGGGGGCTCGAACCTCGCCGCCGGGGTCTACCTCTCAGGCTCGGTCGTCGCCTACTTCTGGCCAAGGCTCTCGAACGAGAAGGGAGCCTTCGGGCGCTACTACCCGCTCTCGACGGCCTCGGCGTCGGCTACCTCCTCCGGGACCTCGCTGCTCTTCAACCCGCCGCAGTACAACGGCACGACCAACCCTAACGTACAGCCGATCGAGTGGGCCTCGGTCAACGCCAGCGGCACCATCACCGGCTACTTCCAGCCTTGGTCGGGGGCCACGCAGGACTGGGACATGGTGGTCGTGGCCAGCCTGTTCGTGCCCGCCCCCGGCAGTTACACGATCACCATCAACCACGACGACGGGATCGTGTTCGCCATCTCCGGGGCGTCTCTGGTCTCAGGCAACCGCACCGACCCGTTCTTCAATCACACGCAGACGGCGGTCAACGGCTACCAGTTCACCAACGGCGGCGTGGCGGGCACTAACGAATCCGGCCCCGGCGGAGGCGCGGCGTGGGACGAGACCTTCGTGGTCAGCTTCTCGGCGGCGGGTGCCTACCCGATCGAGATCGACTACTCCTCGTGGGTGGACAACCAGAGCCTCTGCGTCTACAACGGCGCGAGCGGGATCTTTAAGCAGGCGACCGGCATCGGCTCCTACCAGCGCGGCATGGAGGTGGTCATCCATGGAGAGGTCTTCACCGTGCAGGACGTGTTCCCGCCGATCCCGCCCTCGGTGCCGATCTCGGCGATCCAATACTTCTCGGGCACCACGGGCAAGTGCGTGGTGGTGCCCTCGGTGCTCGGCTCCGGTCCCGGCATCGACGATACCTCGATCTACGAGGAGGCACTGGTGGCCTCCCTGCGCCGAGGAGCCCTCGTCCAGATCGGCTCCGAAGTGTGCTACGTCTGGGATGTCGAGACCGGGCCCGACGGCACCGTCTGCTTCACGACCTCGACCGCCGGGGCGCATACCACCTCCGACACTCTCAAGGGTGCGCCGGGGATTCAGCTGTTCCTGCCGGGGGCTGCCGTGGGCCAGGCCATCTCCTCAGCCGACGCCCAGTTCTCGGTCAGCGCTGGCATCGGCACCCTGACCTCTCCGCAGACGGTCAACCCGTTCGCCGTGGCCACGGCCCAGCCGCAGGACTACCTCCACCTGTCGCTCAACATCGACAACCTCGATAACCTCGTCGAGGCCAAAATCCTGCTCGACGTAGGCGACTCCAGCTTCGACCAGAACTTCTACTTCAAAGCCATCCGGCCCAATGACATTGCCCTCGGCGTGTCCAACGGCCTGACCCAGCTGGGCGTCGCGCAGATCGTAGCGCAGCGGGCAGAGATCGACGAGGAGCAGGCGGCGGAGACCGCCAACCAGGGTCCCACGTCCTCTTCAGCGCAGTCGGTCACCGGGACCAGCCAGTGGTCGGAGGTGTCGTTCGCCCTGACGGAACTCACTCGGGTAGGTAACGACCAGTCGCGGACCCTAGAGAACTTCAACTCCATGCGGCTGCTCATCAACGCCTCGGGGCCGCTGAACGTGGCGTTCAACTCGGTCTACGTGCAGGGTGGGTACTCGCCTGACGTGGGACCCTCCGGCGCGCCTTACCTCTACCGCGTGCGCCCCCGGTCGAGCGTCACGGGAGCCAAGGGCAATCCCTCGCCGGCCACCCGCTACGGTATCAACCCCCGCCGCCAGCAGGCTACCGTTTACCTCCCGTCGGCAGCCTACGACCCGCAGATCGACACCTGGGATGTGTTCCGCTATGGCGGCAGCGTGACTTCGTGGCGCTACATCGGGCAGGCACCTTCGACCTCCGCGACCTTCTTCGACAACTACTCCGATGCCTCGGCCTTGGCTGGCGACGCCCTGGAGTTCGACAACTACCAGCCCTGGCCCTCGATCGACTTGCCGCTGAACGTCACAGCCACCGCCGTCTGCGGGACCATCGCGCAAGTGACGATCTCGGGCGCGACCAACGCGCTACGCTATCTCCCCGGCAACTTCGTGAAGATCGGAGGGACCAACGTCTATACCCTCCAGACGCGGCCTACGCTGATCTCGGGCAGCAACTACCTGTTCCAGTTCGTCGAGAACGCAGGCGCGCAGTCGAACGTCCCGCTGGCGATCTACGAGCCTGCGCTGGCCCAACAGCGTCTGCCTTATATGTGGGGGCCGGACGCCAACGGGACGGTATTCGCCTGTGGGGATTCCCTGCGCCCCGGCTTCGTCTACGAATCGAAAGCCAACGCACCTGATTCAGCGCCGGACAAATATAACCAAGAGGTCGTGCCGTCCTCAGAACCTCTCTTGGGCGGAGAGATCATGGACGGCGTGAGCTACGTGGCGTCCACCGAGCGCTGGTGGCGGATGTACTTCCAGCCGAATGGCATAGACCGCTACTCCTTCGTGCAGCAACCCGTGGCGCGTGGCCTCGCCGCCCCCTTCGGCCACTGCACCGACGGAGCCTCGATCTCTTGGTGGGCGAAGGACGGCATCTGGGATACCGCCGAGGGATCGCTGACCGACGCGGATCTCTATAACCTGTTCCCCCACGAAGGCGTGGCTGGCGAGTCCATCACCTACGGCTCAGTGACCTACCAGCCGCCGGACTACTCGCGTGCGGGCAGCTTCCGGCTCGAAACCGGCAACGGCTTCCTTTACGCCACCTATCAGGATTCCTCAGGCGTCTACCACACGCTGGTCTACGACCGCAAACGCAAAGCCTGGTCGCTCGATGCCTACGGGACCGCCGTGTCTACCGTCTACCACCCCGAGCAGCAGGAGGGAACGGTGCAGACGAGCACCGCCCTCTACGGGATGCTGATGTACGGCACGACCAACGGCATCGTGGCCCAGCAGCAGGACCGCCACAACGACCTCTCGACGCCGATCTCCTGCGTGGTAGCCACCATGGAATGGGACGGGGGCGACGTGCGTGCCGGGGAGCAATGGGGCGACCTGTGGCTCGACTGCACGCCCGTGACCTCGAACCTGCAAGTCACTCCCATGGCGTTCGGCAATCCCCTTGGCCCTGCCGCTACCGTCCCGCAGTCGAGCACCCGTCAGCAGTACGCGATCTCCCTTGGTGGCGGTCTACTCTCGGACTTCCTCGGCTTGATGGCAACCTGGACCGACGACTTCACGGTCATCTCGTCGCCCACCAAGCTCCACGTGTGGCAGCCGAGCTTCCTCCCCAAGCCCGAAACCATCGTGGACCGCTTCACCGACTGGTACCAGACAGGCGACGGCGACACGGCGGCCCCGGCGGCCTGGTGGCAGGGATTCATCCTCCACTGCGACACCTTCAACACCGTCAAGGGGCTGGCCGTGCGCGATGCCGACACCCTGACGACCCACGCCTTCACGCCCGTGGTGCAGCACAACGGCGAGCAGTCGAAAGCCTACTCGTTCAACACGCCGTTCATTGCCCATCTGGTGCGCATCGAGCCCACGGACTCCATCCCGTGGCGCTTCTTCGACGTGGAATGGATTTCACAGCCGACTCCCGAGGCGGCCGAGACATGGCAGACGCAGGGTACAAGTTTCGAGTTGAACGGGTATTCACATATCCAGAGAGTGGTGATCGCCTATACCGCCGTACAGCCTGTGACCCTGACGATCACGGCGTTCGATGGTACCTCTCCATCGCCTGTAACGCTGCCTGCAACCGGCGGCGCGTATCAGAAGCAGCTCGTGGTCCTCACGTTCAACAAAGGACAGCTATACTTTTTCAAATCTCTGAGTGCCTCGCCCCACCAGATTTACTGGAACGACTGTGAAGTTTTGGTTGGCAACTGGGGGCGGAGCAGTGGATACTTGAACTACAAACAACTCGGCGGCGTGCGTGGCGACCGAGCTGCGGTCTAGACAGGAGATACGATTATGATCGTTCGGCCCATCACCAAACCGGCAGTCACCTCGGCAGTCAAACCCGTCATCGCCCCAATGCACGCGCATCTGAAGCGCGTGGCCAGCCTCGATCAGGTCAAGGAGTATGTGCAGGACGCGATCGACAAGTACGAGCGCTATCGCCGCGATCCTGTCAACTGGGGCGGCCCTACCTATCCCAACTACGACGTGTGGCTGGCGGGCTACAAGTCGAACTCCTACCAGAACAGCCTGCTGGCGCTGTTGTTTCAGGCGACCTCGATCTCGAACATCGCCACCAGCACGGGGCTGACCTCGCTCTACGTGGCGCTTTACACGGCGGACCCCGGAGCCGGAGGCGGCCAGAACAACAACGAGACCGCCTACACCAACTACGTCCGCGTGGCCGTCAATCGCGGCGCAGGCAATGGCAGCAACGGCTGGACCATCTCCGGGTCCTCGCCGACGCAGGTGGTGAATAACGCCGCTGTGGCGTTCGCTCAGTGCGGGGCCAGCGGGGCCACGCTGACCAACGCCTCGATCGGTGCCAACGCCAGCGGGACCAACGGGACCATCTACTACTCCGGCCCGCTCACTTCCAACCTCGCGGTGTCGAACGGAATCACCCCGAGCTTCGCGGCTTCAGCCTTGGTTGTCACGGAGGATTAACATGCCCCACGCGGCGCTGGGCGGCACCCTGACAGCATCCCGACGCAAGCCCCACAAGGTGCGTCGGCTCAAGAAGACGATCTTCACCCTCAACGTTCACGACTACGAGCCGGAGATCACGGCTCTCACCTATCCGTTGCTTCGGCAGTATGCAGAGAAGATCGACGCCGACTTCTTCGTCATCAAGGAGCGCAAGTACCCAGAGTGGCCGATCGACTACGAGAAGCTCCAGATCCATGAGCTGGGGCGCGACAACGACTGGAATATCTACATCGACTCCGACGCCCTCGTGCATCCCGACTACTTCGACCTCACCAACTTCATGGCCAAGGACACGGTGCTGCACAACGGCATCGACATGGCGAACGTCCGCTTCAAGTACGATCAGTATTTCTGGCGCGACGGCCGCAACGTTGGCTCCTGCAACTGGTTCGCTATCGGCAGCGACTGGTGCATCGACCTCTGGAAGCCCCTAGACGACCTGACATTGCAGGAGGCGGTCGCCAACATCTACCCGATCTATGAGGAGCGGGTATGTACTGGGCGCTGCCAGCAGGCCGAGCATCTCATCACCGACTATGTGCTTTCGCGCAATATCGCACGGTTCGGCCTGAAGGTCATCACCACGGCGCAGATTCTCACCAACCTCAACCAGACCGGATACTTCCTGCACCATGCGTACCAGATTTCGACCAAAGAGAAGATCGCCAAGCTGAAGGAAGTGCTCAAGGAGTGGAAGATGCCGGTGGATGAGCCGAAGTCCTACTCCTTCGCGGACACGGGCAGCACCAATGGGCATTGATGGCCAACAATACCTATAACACCTCCGGCGCTGGGTCGTGGACGGCCCCGAACGGCGTAACCTCCGTTCAGGTTGAGCTGTGGGGCGGCGGGGGTGGTGGTGGCGGGTCGAACAGCAACTCCAACAACAACTCAGGTGGAGAGGGCGGCGGTGGCGGTGCGTATATCCGTTCCAACCAGACGGTGGTCCCCGGCAATAGCTACGCCTTCAGCGTGGGAGCTGGTGGAGCTGGGGCGAACGCCAACGGGAATAACGGTGCTGGCGGCGGCAACACTACCTTCAACAACACCGCCAACCAGTCGGCGATTCTGTTCACGGCGGCTGGCGGCTCTGGTGGTCCGAGCAACGGCGGTGGTAATACCGGGGCCGGAGGGGCGAATAACAATACCGGGGCAGACGCCAGCTACAGCGGCGGGCACGGTGCAGCCTCTGCCACTAATTCCGGTGGTGGTGGCGGGGCTGGGTCCGGTAACAACGCCAAGGGTGCGAATGCTTCCGGCACGACCGGAGGAGCTGGTAGCGCCGGTGGAGGAAGCGGAGGCACCGGAGCAGCGAATAACGCCAATGCGTCGGTTGCTGGTTCCATCCCAGGCGGCGGTGGTGGTGGGGCTGGCAAGGGCGCGAACGCCCTAAAGACCGGCAGCAACGGAGCAAATGGGCAGGTTATTTTCACATGGACCGCTTTAGCCGCCGGAGCCAGTGCGGCTGGCGTAGCGGCGGTCAGCACAGCCAGCCTGCTTGGCCAAGGAGCGCTGGCATCAACCGTCGCGCCTGTGACGACCTTTGCGGCGACGCCTCAACTGTCCTCGATTATCGCGGCTGCCACTACGACCACCTTTGGGATGGCAGGCGACGGCGTGATGGCGGCTACCAGCGCCCCAGCTACATCGGTCTCTGCGTCAGTGGTGGGAGACGGAGTGCTGGCCGATACCATCGCCGCTTCTGCTACGGCAAACGGCACAATCACGGCGCTCGTCATGCTCTCCGCGACCATCGCTCCGAGCACGAGCACGACCTTCGGAATGGCAGGCACGGGTGCCCTGAGCAGCACGGAAGCCGGGGCCACTACCGTCCGGGGGACGATGTTCAGCGCAGCCTTCATCTCCGCCACCATATCCTGCGCCAGCACCTTCCTCCTTACGCCTCCTCCTGCCATAGTGAACGTGACCGAGACAGGAAAATTCACCATCGGAGGGGTTGTGGACGTGACGCAACAGGGACTATTCTCTACCGGAGAGGTGACCAAGGTAACATGACAACCCTCGCTGTGGACATCACCCACGCATTGGCCGTCGAAGGCTGGATGGCCGAGGAAGAACTCCTGTGGCTGGCTGAGCAGGCTCGCTCGCATCGGGTGATCGTCGAGATCGGGTCGTTCCTCGGGCGGTCCACTGTGGCGTTGGCGGCTAACACCGATGGCGTGGTGATTGCCCTCGACGACTGGCGAGGTCCACGAGATAACACGGCGGGCGTCGAGGCTTGGCGGAAGCGTAGCGGGTATGACTTCTCCGAGCATGGCTACTCCCAGTTCTTGGCTAATGTCTCCGGGCTCTCGAACGTCCAGCCGTTCTCCTGCGACCACGCGCGCCCACCCGAGGTCCAGCAGCCCGACATGGTATTCATCGACGGCTCGCACGAGTACCCTGACGTGCGCCGGGACATCCTCTACTGGCAGGCGCGGCTGGCTCCCGGCGGCCTGCTCTGCGGTCACGACTACAACTGGGATGGCGTGTACCAAGCCGTGGGAGAGCTGCTGCCGTTCGCCAAGTCCGTCCCCGGCACCTCTCTCTGGTACTGGCAGAACAGCCCGATGGTGAAGATGGACATCTCGGAGTTGGCGTCCCGCAAGGGATTGCGTCTGCCTGACTCTCCTCCCCCCGCCACGCCGCCTGTGCAATCCGCGCTTCCCGAATGGAAGATCATCAACCAGATCCCCAAGAACCTCGCTGTGGCCATCGGCGTGGCCTCCTCAGGCCGCTACGTGCCGCTCGAATGGGGGCTGGCGCTCTACGGCCTCGCCGTTCCTCCTGGCACCAATACCACCCTGCTCCCGGTCAAGGGCGTACAGCGCGACGTAGCCCGCGAGGGGATTGCCGAGAAGGCCATCGAGATCGGCGCGCGCAATGTCCTGTTCTTCGACGACGACAATCCGCCGCCGCCCGACACGCTCTACAAGCTCCTCTCCGCCATGGAGAACGCAGACGACGACGTGGCGGTCGTAGCCGGCATCTACTGCACCAAGACGAATCCCCCCACGCCTCTAGTGTGGCTCGAAGAGGGCGAGGGATGCCACTGGCGCTGGAAGCAGGGAGACATCTTCCCCTGCAAGGTTATTGCCACGGGCTGCATGATGATCCGCACCAAGGCCTTGGCCCAGATCCCCAAGCCGTGGTTCCGGGATGTCACCTCCCCGGCGCAGGCGGTCGAGTTAGGCCTGATCCCAGCCGACCACAACTCCGTCCATTTCGAAATGACCGATGACGTGTACTTCTGCCGCAAGGTGCGGGAGGCGGGATTCAGGATTCTCGCCCACGGCGGGGTGCTGCCAGGACACTGGGACCAGGACGGCAACGTCTACTTCCTGCCCGACGACTCCTATCCCATGAGGTCTCGATGACGCAACTTTACTATCCTACTTCGCATCCGGCGCGGCTAAACGAGGACCTGCGGCTGGTGTATGACCAGTCCTACCAGAACTCCGACCGGCTCAGCACCCTGGAGCGCAAGGTCGGCGAGATGGCGAAGCCTGCCCCGGCAGCGCCTTCTTCCTCGGGTCCCTCGAACACCAAGCTGACTGGGATCGGCGTCAAGGCCGTGCCGCCAAGCCACGGCACCTCGCCGTTCTACAACCAGGCGTCCGGGCAATTCGAGTACCAGACCCCCGCCGGGGCCGTAGCGGCTCCTGCGTCCTCAAGCGCTACGGGCCAGCCCGGCCAGATCGCGTTTGATTCTGGTTTCGTTTACATCTGCATTGGGGTAAACTCATGGGCAAGGGCAGCGCTTTCTACGTTTTAAGGAGGCATGATGGCGACACAGAGCGTGATGCAGGATGAATATGGACCGGATTGGCCATTAGGGCTGATCGTGGTGACCTCGCCGGGGACCCCCGTGAGCATCATGTCTCTCGTGGATTCGGCGAGCGTCAATGCCCCGAACACCGCTACCACGGCGGGCACGGCTGGCGAGTACGAATACTCCCCCTCGGTGCAGCAGATATTCTTTCAGGCCGTGAAGGCCGGAGCCTCACACGGGGTCCAGAATAACACCGGGAATATCTACATCGTGCGCAAGGGCGTGCAGGGAGCGGGCAACCGGGACGACTACGGGGCGATGATATTCACCCTGGCTCCGGGGGCCAACCTGTTTCTGTCCTCCGCGCCACTCGAACGCAACAAGTTCTCCCCTTATCGCTACTACATTGACGCCGACAACGCCAATGACGCGGCGCTTGTGACGTTGCTAATCGCATGAAAACCCTTCGCGTTGGTCTCGCTATCCTGATGTTCGCCGCCATAGCCGCTGCCCAGTCCTCAAGCGGAGGCTCTGGGGGGATCACGGTCTCCGGGGCTATCACGGCTGGTCACTGCGCGGCTTTCGCCACCGCCAGCTCTATTCAGGACTCCGGCGGTGCCTGCTCAGGGTCGCCTACCTTCGCCACGGTCGGCACTGGGACCAACACGTCCTCGACCTTCACCATGGGCTCGGGCTCGACCTTCAACGGGGTGGCGGCAGGCACCGAGGTCATGGACCTGTCCGCGTTCTCCGTGGCTAACCTGAAGCTGCCGGGAGCCTTGGTCTCAGGCATCATCCGGGTCACGACCTCGACCGGGGCGATCACCAGCGCCGAGCTGTCGGGCGATGCCACGACCTCAGGATCGAATGCCGTGACCGTCGTGCGACTCAACGGGACATCCTTAGCAGGTCTCGGCACGGGTCTCCTGAAGAATACCACCGGCACCGGCGTGCCCTCGATCGGCGGCGTCACCGACATCACAAGCCTATTCTCGGGCTGCTCCGGCACGCAGTACCTCGGGGCCGACGGCGCGTGCCACTCGGCAGGCACCGGCACGGTCACCAGCCTCACTATCTCGTCCCCCCTGACCGGGGGCACCATTACCACCACCGGGACCATCGGGTGCGCCACTTGCGCCACGACCACCAGCGGAGGAGCTCTAAGCGGGACCTCTCCGGTAGCGATCTCCAGCGGCGGAGCCATCTCGATCACCGGAGCCGCCGGACAGGTGCTGGCCGGATCGAGTCCGGCGTTCACCGCCACGCCGACGCTAGGCACCAATGGTTCGACAGCGGGCACCTTGGGCCTAGCTAATGGCAATGGCGGCGGGGCCACGGTCACGCTGGTGAATAACGCAGCGACCAGCCCCTATAACTTCATCGTCCCCGCAACTCCGGGCGCTGCGGGACAGGTGCTGACATCCCAAAGCGGCTCCTCAGCAATGACGTGGACTGCCTCGCTAACGAACCCGATGACGATCCCCTATCAGATGATCGTCGGCGGAGCTTCAGGAGCCACTACCGCGCTCTCCGCGCCGACCACTCCCAACGGAGTGCCACAGGTGCTGATGTCCACTCCCTCCGGTGGTGTAGCTGGAGCCGAGACATGGGGCCTGATGGGTGTGCCGGTGAATGCCCAGACCGGAACGACCTACACCGTCCAGCTGACCGATCGCACAACGCTCATCACCGCCAGCAACTCCAGTGCCCAGACCTACACGGCCACCAACCCATCGACTTCCGGCTTCGGTAACAACTTCCCCTACATCATCAAGAACATCGGCACTGGGGCGGTCACGGAGAACGCGAGTGGCTTCAACATCAACGGCGGGTCCTCGCTGCTGATCCCGTCGATGTGGACGGCCTTCCATTGGTCCGACAATACGAACCTGCTGGTCTCGCGGCTGCCAGACTTCGGGGCTTTCGGCAACTGCCCCACCGGGGCGCTCAGCTTCACCAGTTCGACTGGGGCTTTTGGCTGCAACAGCCTCGCCTTCGCTTCTCTGGCTCCGACGCCGACGCGGCCTGGAGACTTGATGCTCTGGAACGGCAGCGTGTGGACGACCATAGCAGGAAACAACTCTGGTACGCAGATACTGAGCGAGAACTCTTCCGGCGTTGCGTCGTGGACGGCGTCTTCGACTGGAACCGTGACCAGCGTGTCTGGCACGGCGAACGAGCTGGCGGTCGCGAACTCGACGACCACGCCGACGATCTCGTTCACCAACCCGACGCAGTTTCCCGGGGCGATTTACCCTCCGGCAATCGCCACCAAAGCCTACGTCGATGGCGTGGTCAACACGACCTTGGCACAGGCGGCCTACTCTGCACAGTGCTTCGGGGCCTCAGGCACCAAACAGGGCTGCGAGATCGAAGACGACACGGGCGAGGTATGGCAATACTGGCCGCTGCTCGGCTCGCGCAACTACACGATCAAGTTCGGCAAGGGCACATGGTGGACTACGGTGCCGATCCTCGACGGCAATGACCAGTTCAGCGGAGCATTCCGGCCCCTCAACTCCGATCGGACGGCCTCCACGAGCGGCACGCGGTGGGCGGCCTGTCAGGCGGATACCCAATGCAGCGGCCTCTACTTCCCGACGCAGCTACCCGCGCCTCCGCAGCCCGTAGGGACGGCCCACACCAGCGGGTCACTGGCCTCGGGCACCTACAACACGGAGTTCGAGTGGGTCGTCCAGCTGAACACCGGCCCGGACTCGATAGCCACGGCTAGCGCCCCCAGCTTCCCGACTTCGACGGCGGTCGTAGCTGGCCAGTTCTTCACCGACGCGACGACTAACTGTAGTGGCTCGGCCTGCACCGAAGTGGTGATCGTCGCCGGGACCACCGGCAGCGGCACGCCCTCGTGGAACTCCTCGGTCGGCGGGCAGACGACCTCCGGCGCGACGGTCGTGATGGTCAACGTCGGCAACATCTCTACCGTCTATGGACTGGCTGGCGTGAGCCTGCCAGGGACCGCCCAGACCAGCTTGTCGGTCTCCTCCAGCGGCAACATCACCTACGCATCGCTATCCGTACCAGCCTATCCCACCTGCGCGACCTCGACGGCCTACGGAGGCTCCGGGCAGCCCCGATTCGTCATAATGAACTCGACGCATCTTTACGTGGCGCTGAACGCCGGTACTTCGATCAACTGTGCAGCCGCGACGACCGCTGGCGCGCAATCCGGTGACGCTACGGGCCACCCGGCGTGCTCAGGGCTGACGAGCGGGCAGGTCTGCTGGCAAGAGGTCGGCTCGACCACTAACTACATCTCCCCGGTCGGCTACCTCCTGTTGGCCTCAAAGGGCACGGACCCCTACACGGTACAGACAATCACCAACTACTGCGGCGCGAGCGGGGTCAACCTGAGCGGGATCAGTTACTGCCCGATTGCGACGACCGCCAACCTGACGGCTTACACGACCAACGGAAACCAGCCGCGACTCGAAGACTCCTCGGCCCCCTTGGTCGGCCTTGGCGAAGACGGCGCTGGCGGCTTCACCTCGTTCTCGATTGTGCGGGATATGGTTATCGACGCCCGCGACATCGCCACGCAGGCGGTCTACCGCAGCGGCGATCAGGAGAACTCGACGATCGACAACATCCTCACCAACGGCGGGCTAGAGTCGTCGGTCTACTCGCACGGCCCGAACTCGGTGAACTCGAAGACCGGGACGCTCTACCTGGCGAACGACAACAACGCGAGTGGGCCATACTACATGCAGCGGCTGGCTGGCTACGGCATAGACGGTCGCAGCGGTGAGGCGATCCGTGCTACCGGCGACATGTCGATCAACCTTTACTCGCCGCCGCCTGGAGCTAACGGCACTCTGGTCCCCTACGGCTTGTTCGTCGATGGCAGCAAAGGGGAAATCGACGCCGGTGAGCTACACTGCGAAGACGTGGCGGAGTGCGCCGGAGCCTTCAACACCTCTGGCACCACGCCTGGCATCAGCCTCAACGTCCATACCATCGACGCCACGATTACGAACACCGTCGGGGCGGAACTCGGCGCGAACGTCGGGTCAATCAAGATCGGCAACTGTTATATCCAGGGCTCAGGCAACTGCTACCAAGACGACACGATCGCCGCCGGGACCGGCAACTGCAACTCGAACAACTCGAACTGCTTCGGCACGCAGCAGAATCCCGGCGGGTATCAGATCAGCGCGGCGGACTCGAATGGGAATCGTATGCGCCTGCCGGGCGTGACCGGCCAAACGCTGGAGCTGAACGCCAGCTCGACCTTGCGGCTCGATGGCTCGACCAGCGGGAATGCCTCGATTGGTGTGGCGGCAGCCGCCGGAACTCCATCGAGGATTCTACTGCCGACCACCGACCCATCGAACGGAGCGGTGCTGACCGCTGCGACTCCTGGTGGCGGTACCATGCAGAGTTCGTGGGCGGTGCCGATCAACAGCATCGCAACGACTTCGCCGATCACTGGTGGCACCGTGACCTCAGGGGCCATCACGGTAGCCTGCGCCACATGCATCACTTCGGCTTCCCCGCTGGCTAGCAACGGCTTCGTGCTCGGCTCAGGCGGCGCGCAGGGATCGGCCACGGTGGCAGGCATCACGAGCGACGGCGTGAGCAAGATCACGCTCGGCGTTTCCGGCACGTCCGTCGGCGGCTTCACGCTGAACAACACGACCTCCGGGTCGATCGCCGTGACGCCAGCAGCTGGAGCGCTCGGCACGTCGTATGCTGTCTTTCCATCGAACACGACTCAGTCGAACGCGGTCGTGGCTGAGCTTGGGCTGGCGCAGACGTTCACGGCCAACCAGTCAGTTACGACGCAGGCGCAGGGTGACAACTCAACCAAGGTGGCGAGTACGGCTTATGTCGATGGCCAGAATATGATCGTCACAACCAGTCTGACCGCTGGCCACGCCTACTACATCAGCGCGGCGAATACCTTGAGTGAGGCTGGCGGTGGGATCTCGGCCACGGCACCCGCCGTCTGCGTGGCCATCAACACCACGCAGTGTCTGACACGCGGCACCTACACGACGACCGGGTTGACAGCTGGGGCCGTGTACTACGTGCCAACCGCATCTGGAGTCGTGACCTCAACCGCGCCATCGAGCACCGGCCAGTTCGTGCAGCGCATGGGAGTAGCTCTAAGCACGACCGTGCTCATCATCAATCCTTCTCTGGACGTAGGAACCATCCAATGAGAGACCGCATAATTCTGACAGCGTGGATCGTCTTCATCTGCGCAGTTGCTGTGCTTGGCCAAACCTGGTCCAAGTGGAACGGGATCACCGTTGGCTCGACTTCAGGCAACGTCGGCAAGTGGAACAACGGGACGATTGGGACCACCGCTGGAAACATCGGGAAATGGAACAACTTAGCATCGCCGGGAGGTGGCGCTGGCGGCATCACGGCGGGCGATGCCATTACCTGTGAGTTTGAGTTCGCCAACGCGGAGACGTTCACCAGCGTAACCGACACGCTCAACAGCGCTACGTTCACGGTCGTCAACATCACTAATTTCACCGCTGCCGCTCTCACAGAAAGAGTGGGGCTCTATTACTTCCAGAACAGCGCCCACGGCAGTTCCGATACCATCACTCTACAGTTTTCCTCTGCTCACGGCGGAGCGGCCATGTCCTGCCAGGCATGGAAGAACGCTAAAACCTCCACTGGGCTCGACACGGGCACGGCCAACCCCGGTAACACTGCCGCAGGCGGGACTACATCGACCAATCCGACCAGCGGCAACTTTCAGACCACGGCGAACGGGGATCTGATTATCGGAGTGATGGTCAACGGCGGCGTGGCTACTCCAACCGCTGGGAACGGAACGCTGATAGACACGATTGCCAATGAAGCGATGTATCCCGAATATTACGTGCAGACCACTGCCAGCTCCAGCACGACCTTGACGTATACGGCGGCGTCAGACGTGTGGGGCGAAATCTGGGGCTCATTGCCGAATAATGGCAGCACGCTCTCGCTCGATGGCACCTGCCATGCGCTTACGGATAACGGAGCGACTTCTTCCAATCAGGTGGTGGTGACGATTTCATGCTAAGAGCCGTCATTGCTACGTTGTGCCTGTTTCTGACGGTGAACGCCTCAGCACAATCCACTATCCTTGCCACAAACCGCTACAGCCCGAACTGGGGCAGCGCTGGAGTCTCTGGCGGTATTCCTGACAGCTCATGGGGAAAGTGCGGCTCGACCATCGCCGCTTACGGCACAAGTGGCTCCTACGCCTCTCCGGCAACGATTAACAACGCTCTTTCAGCTTGCAGCGCCAATACTTACGTACAACTCGGCAGCGGCACGTTCTACCTGAACGCTGGAATCTCAATGGTCTCGAATGTCGCCCTGCGCGGGGCTGGGGCGAACAGCACGATCATCCATTTCAACGGAGGGTCCTCCTGTGTCATCGGCGCAGGCAACTGCGTGGTGCAGTTCTCGGGCTCCGGGTCGAATCAGCCGGGGAATCCTCCTTACAACCCAGCTCCGGCCTCAGTTCCCGCCTTGCAGCAGGGCAGCTGGACGGGCACGAATGGTTCCTCGGGCGTCTACACGCAAGGCGCGACTACACTTAACCTCGGCTTCACGCCCAGCGGGTTGACCAACGGCACACTAGCAATTTTGTGGCAGGCCGATACCAGCACGGTGCCGACCGGAGGCAATTTTACTAACGCTTGCAACTCGGCAGCTTGTGCCGCGCCTCCAAACTTCGCTGCCTCGCACGCTTACACGCTCTACGACATCATCAAGCCGACTTCAGGAAACGCAGGCGGATACTTCTATCAGGTGACGACCGCCGGGACTTCCGGCTCGGCTCCCACTTGGCCGCAGACGGTGACCAACACAGTGACCGACTCAGGCGGCGTGGTCTATACCAACGTCGGCAATGGCACACAGATCGCCATCGACGGCTCGCGCGGCACGGGCCAGCAGCAGTTTGTTACTGTGACCAATGTTTCTGGCACAACCGTCACCGTCTCCCCCGGCATCGTTGGCGACTGGTGGGCCAGCAGCAGAAGCCCGCAACTCGGCTGGTGGGGCTCGCCCATCGTGAACAGCGGTCTGGAGAACCTCTCGATCATCGCCGGATCAACCAGCCTGTTCAGCGTGATTGGGTTTTTCAACGCCCTGAACTGCTGGGTTACCGGAGTCAGCACGCAGGAAACCGGCTCACGAGACCATTATCTTGCCTTCCAGTCCGCTAGGCTCACTTGGGCGAACAACTGGCTGCAATACGCCTGCACGGGCGGCTGTGGCGGGGCTGCCACGGGCTACGGCTTCGAGATGTGGGGGTCCAGTGACCTGTTGGTGCAGAACAACATCATCATCGACAATAACGCGCCGTTTGTTGGAAGCTGCTGCAACACGGGGGACGTGTTCGCCTACAACTTCTGGGCCTGCCCTGATAGCGGCACCTATTGTCCTTCAGGGACTACAGGCCTCGACTTCCACGAAGAAGCGGCGATGTTCAACCTCGTAGAGGGCAACATCGGCGACACGATCAAGGCGGACGACTTCCACGGGAACGGCTTGCTGAATGCGTTGTTCCGCAACTTTATGAACGATACTTCGACCGCGCCGATTGACCTCAACAGCTATGACCGATACTTCAACATCATCGGCAACGTGCTGGGCGCGGCGGGCTCGACCAACTATGCCTGCATCGCGCCAAGCTCGACGGCCAGTTGCGGACGCTTCAACGCGAACATCTACCGCTTCGGCTATCCCGATGCGAATGCCGGGCCGGGACCATCTTCAAACATCAATGATGACAAGGAAGTCTCGCAGACGGCGATGCTCTGGGGCAACTACGATACGGTGAACGCCGCGAACCAATTCAATTCCTCCGAGGTTCCGACGACTGACCCCTACTATCCGAATTCGGTACCGGGGAATCACACCTTGCCCAACTCGTTCTATCTGACGGCGACGACGGCAGCCAGCTGTGGTACGGGACTCACGTGGTGGAAGACTCCAGCGACTCCAAACTGTGAGCCGTTCCCGCCCATCGGCCCGGATGTTAGCGGCGGCAGCGTCTCCGGCTACAATGGCCGCGCCAACCCCAACCCGGCAGAGGATTGCTACAACTATTGGTCAGGGGTCATCGCCAGCTTTAGCGCGGCGATCTGCTACCTGAACGATCCAAGTGGGCCGCCGAATACCGCTCCGGCGGCTGTGGTCTTCGCACAGAAGGCCACGGGAGATGATGGGAGCCGATTGACGCCCACGGTACAATAACGCTATGGGATCTCCACTCAGCGCGATCTTTAGCCTGTTCTCCGGCTCCGGGGCCAAGACCGACCGCAAGTATCAGCTCGCGGGCTTCGGGGACCTGTCGAACGTGTTCAACTTCGCCCTGCCGAACGCCGAGGCCGGGTACACGGCTGGGCAGGCCACACAGAAGGATGCGCTGAGTCAGCTGGCGTCGCCCGCGCAGTATTACCAGAGCCTGCTGAGCGGGAACCGGACATCGGCTTTGAATGCCGTGGCTCCAGTGACGAACGTGGTGAATGCCCAGTCGGATGCTCAGAAGCGGCAACTGGCGTCGAGCGGAACGGCTCGTGGCGGAGGAGTGAATGCTGTGGGGCAGCAGCTGGAGACCTCGAAGCAGTCGGCGATCGACACTGCTGTGAATCAGGCGAAGGCCGGGGCGGCGGCAGGGGCTACGAAGGTCGCCGGGGAGACCAGCAAGGTGGGGGATTCGCAGTTGAATGCGGCGCTGAACCTGCTGGGGATTGGAGCCAAGTCCGCAGAGAACTTGACGGATCTGGCGGGGAATTCGAGGGCAGAGTCGAACGCCTTGCATAACCAGAAAGCGGACCAAGCGGCCCAGATCGTGTCCTCGGTGCTCGAAGCCGCGCTATTGGCCTAACCTATGTCTACATCCATGCCACCGCCTCCGACCACGACTCCAACCGACACTCCGGTATCCGGCGCGGGCTCGGGCTCGCGTGGAGACCAGTGGAAGCAGTTCCTCGTAAACCTCACCGGGGGAGGGATGCCCGGCGTCCGGCAGCAACTAGAGGACGCACACGCCAAGCGGGTGGCTGAGGCCGAGCGCAATCACCGCAGCTACGCTGAGATTTCGCAGGTGCTCGCCGGAGACAAGACCGGCAAGTACATGGACCCGCAGGGGAACCTGACGCCCGAGGGCCAGAAGCTGGAGTTGCAGCGCCGGGCAGCCTTTGACGCCTGGCAGAAAGCCGCCGGGGTCACCAAGGAATCGAAGTCGATCATCGGCAAGCTGGGGCAGCTGACCGACAAGCTGGTGCATCATCGGGCTGGGGGGCAACCGGGACAACCCTCGCCACAGCCATCGGGTCAGGGAATGCCTGCTCCGCCCACGCCACAGGCCGCTGCGGGGCCGGGAGGGGGTGGGACGGCCCAAACCTCAGGAATGCCCTTGCCACCGGGCTACACGCCAGCGGGACAGGACCCGGATGCGCTGTACCAGCAGAGCCAAGCGGCGCAGGAGGAAGCGGGGAAGCTGGACTTCGAGAAGAAGAAGTCCCAAGCCGAGGCCGACATCAAGGGGGATGAGCCCAAGCGGATGTACGACAGCCTCGTCAAGGTGCCGGGGATCACCCCCGAGGAGGCGAGGAAGATCGTCTCGGAGAAGTATTCGGGGACCGCCGGAAGGCCTAAGCCTGTCATGTATTCCGATCCCGACGACCCGACGAGGAAGCTGTTCGGGACCGAGGTCGGGGGAGTGGTATACGACCAAGAGGGACAGGTGGTACCCGATGCTGGGCAGGTTGTGCCCTCAATGCTGCCCACGGCCCGTGCCGGTGAGCAAGCGGTATTCAATCCCCAGACCAATCAGTTCGAGATGCAGCCCACGTATTCGAGGTCGCAGAAGGTTGCGCCGGGGAAGGGCGGAGGGACGAGCAAGATTCCCGCACCGCCGAGCGGCGGCGGAGGCGGCAAGCCCTCAGCCTCAATGCCCACAGTCGGCAGCGGAGGCCGCCATGGCATCCCCGCGCGCCAGTTCAACATCCTCCAGAAGCAGGCCACGGCCATCGACGAGGCGCGGAACTCCCTCATCGGCGACGATCCCAGCACGCCAGGAGGGCTCGCGGCGGACCTCGACGTGTTCAAGAGCCCCACGTCGGTCAGGCGGTTGTCAGAGTACCTCGCGCTGGTCAACTCCCAGATGGAGAACGAGGCCAAGCCGATCACAGGCCAAGGGGCCTGGGCGGCAGCCGAGTGGTATCTGGGACTGCCACAGGCGGTAATCGGCCTGCAACAGGGAGCGCTGCGTGAGGCTTCGCAGGGGCTGGATGGAGGGGCTGAGGATGGCCCTGAGCACCGCTTCGTGGCCGACTACTACCGGACCATGGGAACCATCGGCGGCATGAGAGCCTCCACCGGGGCGTCGGCGGCCAAATGGTCGTTTAACACGCTAAGGTCGGAGCTGCCTACGCCAGGGCCGGTCACGTCCTACGCCGAGGCCAAGCGCCGGATCGACAACTACGTGAAAGAGACCAACGTGGTGGCCAAACGGAATCCTTTGTCGTCGAAAGCCATTCCGCCGCCACCCAGCTCCGACTCCGATGTGATCTACGCCAAGGACCCGCAGGGCGTGACGCACAAGGCCAAGAAGGGCACACCGCTGCCGCCCGGATGGAAGCTGACCAATGCCCCCACAGGACAATAACGGCTGGACGCCAGTGAGCACCACGGAGGCTCCCGGCTGGACTCCCGTAGAGCAGACTTCGACGGGGATCGCTGTCCCCCGAGGGATGGTCGGCGAGAGCATCGAGCAGCCAGATTCGTTCCTTGGGGGGCTTAAGCGACGGGCGGTGTCTACGTTCAAGGGCATGGCCGGGTTGGTCGGCCCTCCTACAGAGGAAGAGACGGCCAAGGGGCAGGTGCCGTTGCCGCTGCATCGTCTTGGCCGGGGACTCAAGGAGTCGGAGAAAGAGGCGGCAGGGCAGGTGAGGGAGCAACTGGCGGGAGCCAAGACGGCCTATAAGGCCGGGGACATCACCGCCGCCGG
>Ga0335069_10001506_pt1 | contig 37450 bp, 33 predicted proteins | sample Lox_Sample_11_FD_206714 | JGI IMG/M metagenome (GOLD analysis project Ga0335069, IMG submission 206714) | Soil microbial communities from Loxahatchee National Wildlife Refuge, Florida, United States - Lox_Sample_1.1 | ecosystem: Environmental > Terrestrial > Soil > Wetlands | place: USA... | reverse complement strand
AGCTGGAGGCGAACTTCTTCGGCCTTGTGCTCGTCGTCGTATGCAACCACGATAAGATCACTCATTGTGCGTCCTCCGAAAGCATCTGTTCCTGCTTTTGAGATTTGAGGATCACCGCATCGACCAAGCCGAGTCAACTTAATTCTCGACGATCCGGCGAACCATGCGGGTTAAATCGAAATCATTTGCGCAACGTATCTGCCTTTGCGACGATACGCGGGAAATCGAATCGCGAGGTTTACACGTATGGGAGCCGCAGAAAACAAGGAACTCGTCCGCGGGATGTTCGGGAATGTGGCGGGAGAACCGAACAAATTCCTCGACGCCCTCGCCGACGACATCAGCTATACGATCATCGGCACGACCAAATTTTCGGGCACATTTAAAGGCAAGGAAGAAGTTGTAAATCGTTTGCTCGGCCCCTTGATGGCGAGTTTGGAGAACGGACTCGCAATCACGATCGACAATCTCATCGCGGACGGCGACTACGTAGCGATGCAAGCGCGCGGACAGGGGGTGTCTAAAAGCGGAGCTGCGTACAATAACACCTACTGCCACGTCTTTCGCATCGTCGGAGGCAAGGTTCGCCAAATCACCGAGTACCTCGACACCGAACTCGTGACGCGCGCGTTCGGCAAATGAGCTATCTGAAGCGGGAGAGTCGACATGCCAAAACTTACGCAATCTGAAATGACCACCCTGCTCGCGGAGCGCGGGCATCTGGCGCGAATCGCGACGGTTCGGCCCGACGGCGCGCCCTCGGTCGTCCCAGTATGGTTCATCCACAAGAACGGTCGCATCCTCATCACGCCGCGCAAACACTCAGCCTTTCTTGCTAATGTCCGACGCGATCCTCGCGTCGCCGTCACCGTGGACGAAGATACCGGCCGATATCGCAAGTTCCTCGTAGAGGGTAAGGCGGAGATTCTGTTCGAGGTCGGACAGGATCGGAAATGGGACGATATCTATCGCGAAATCGCCTGCCGCTATATCGACGAGGCATCCGCCGATTACTACCTGACCGAGACCAAAGACCAGCCTCGCGCATTGATCGGTATCGAGCTCGCGAAATCAAAGGTGACGACATGGCGAATGCCCAATGAAGACGAGCCTTACTCGGGAATATGGGCGCAACGCTATTACGAACCGGGGAGCAAGATGACAGCATCGCTCGGCTCGTCGGCCGCAACCGGAAACAAGATAAAAACCAGCTAACGAATGTGCGGGCTGAGCCGTGGCCCGGTCTGAGATTCTACGAAGACGGGTTGCGAGCTTCGCAACCCATCTTCGCGATTTCAGGGGGGTTCTATAGCAAAGGGAGAAGAGTACCGAAGATGCCGTCTTTCTCGCCGTTGGGGCCGGCAGTGAAATAGAGGGTGTTCGGATCAGAAGCGAGTCCACCGCCGAAGACCAGCGACCATAAACCATCGATCGAGATCGTGAGTCCGGAAGGATCGCGCAACTGACCCTCGAGGTGTCCGGCCTCCAGATCGAATGCACCTATTCGTCCATCACCGAAATTACCGATAAGAACATCGCCGGCGAACTTTCCGAACCCGGCCGGCGCGAGTGCAAGTCCCCACGGTGAATTAAGTGACCCATGCCGTGCAAACCGCTGAATCAGATTGCCGCTGGTATCGAACACGTCGACGAAACCGTTTCCAGGCCCGGCGACGTCATCGTGCTTGGCGGAATTCTGGAGTGCGTAGGTGACGAAAAGGTTTCCTTCGATGTTCTTGATTCCGAACGGCGCGAATCCCGCCGGAATCATCTTGTCCTCGAATGCGTTCGGACCAAAAGTGACCTGCGTGAATGTGCTGTCGAAGACGTCGACCGTACCTGCGCGGAAGTTGGTCGCATACAGGAAGTTACCGGACAGGTTCGTTCCCGGCGCAAGCCCCTTATAAACCGCGCCGTCAGCGGCATTAGGGACTTGTGAGTTGTCGATTACAATCTTGGCGTTCTGTCCAAAAGCCGGATTCCAGGCCGCGATGGTCCCATCTTCAGTGGCGAAGATAAAGATCGCCTGAATCTTGGGCGCGCCGGCGATGGCTTGTGGAATGATGAAACCAGTCAGCGTGTCGTTCCATACTATTCCGGTGGGCGCTCCGCCCGGCGAGCCACGGCATATCGATCATCTTTATCGTGTATTCCGAACCTGCGAGCGCTTCCGTCCAGGTGTACAGCAGGCTTACTGCGAGCACGGCGGCGATCCTGAGCACTAACCTGCGATGAATACGTGGCAGGCACCTGGATAAGGAAGGAACAGCTTCGATACTCATTTGCTCACCTCTCAACGAGACTTGTCGAGAAACTCTCTGATTGCCCGTATGTCTTTCGCAGGCATTATGGATTGCGTCCGCATGTGCATCAGAATCATCGTCCATTGCGCTTTGGAGAACTCCGCTCCCGGACGCGCGTTGTGGCATTGCGCACAGTAGACGGGCCACAGTCGTGCGCCTTCGACCATCAAGGCTCGCGACCGTTGCGGGTCATTGACGTCTGACGCGTAGAGCCGTCCCGCGGAAAGGATCATTGCGACCGCCAGTGCGATGGGTCGGATAACCGATGCAAAACGACTTTCAAAGTTCATGACTAAAACCCGATCGCGAGTTGCGTAAGGATCGCCTTGTCATTGGGAGTATGAGCCGGTGAAGAGGTTGAGATCGGGATTGCCCGCGAAGGTTAGCGCAGCTCCACCGGCGCGGGGCAACTCAATATCGAACTCGGTCTGCCACACTATCGAGGGAGCGATCCAATAGTCGGCGCCGAGCGCCACTTCCCGCGCGTGAGGGGTAAACACAGACGCTGAGCCATTGAATCCGAGCGAAGGTGAGGTGGCAATTTCGTCAGTAACTATCGCTCGCTGGTTCACGCCCGAATAGCGGGCAATCAGTTCCAGACGATGAATAACGTTATCTATCTGGTCGCTGATCCCGCTGGGAGGCAGTCCTTGGAGGAAATATCCTGTTTGGACGTACCATCCTTCACGATTGTCGGGCTCCGAGCCGGCAGGCATCTGCCTGTAAGTGCGAAGGAACTCGCCTCGCGCCTGGAAGTTGCCTTTCAGCAGGGCAAAGTCGATACCCCATGTGTTGAGCCACAACCCATTCATCCATTTGCCGTTATAGGTAGAGGCGCCGAGCTCCACTCTGCCTAGCGGGTTGTCCAAGAGCAGGGGATAGACTCTAAGTCGTGCTCCGACAGCCCTGCCGTTCGTGTTGATCGCGACGTTGTTCTGCGGGTTGAGAGTTTGTCCTATAGCCGGAGCCGGAAGGGTCGAGTCGAAAGAGGGCCCATTGGCAAACCAGCTAGTGTAGTCGAAGTCCTGTCCCAACTCTCCCCATTGAAGCGAACCGCGCAGCTGAACTCCTATATCGGTCGGTGGCACTAACGCCTCGGCGCCGTATAAGAGAGGAGCGGTAATCAGCCGGTTCACCCATACAGGGCTTTGGTCTTCGTACCAGCCGCCGAAAGGCTGGTCAAAAATCCCTGCGTTAATCTCCATGTAATCATTGAGAAATATCTGAGCCGTCGCCACCGGCAACTGAAAATCGGCGCTTGAGCCTACCGGCAAGCTTGCTTCGATGGCGCCCTCGAAAAGAAGCCAGTCATTCAACCGGTAAAGAATCACCGGCTCGAAAAGCAGCGAAAATGTGTTTTGTGCGGCGTTGCGGTCGCATATGAAGTCGCCCGCCGCGGCCCCCACCACGGTAAATTGATGCTGGCCAAGATAACGAACGATTGCGGAGTCGAAGGCGCCGACGTGATCGTCGGACTCGCGCGCCCGCAGCTTCGCGTCTATATCGCTTCGAAGACTATTGGTGTTTGGCTGAAGCGTTTGGGTCACGTCTTCGAGAGTGTTATTTCGCTGTTCGACAGCACTAAGCTGCGCTTGAAGACGACGAATTGTCGCTTCGTCACTATCAGCACGCTTGCGCTGTTGCTCTGCGTCACTTCGCAACGCGTTCAATTCGCTCCGAATCCGTTCGAGGTCAGGAGTTGCTTCGGACGCTGACGCGATCGGGCAAGACACAACTGCGCAAATCATCAGCAAAATCAAAATCGCTGAGCAAAGCTGGACATTTTCCCGCCGCATCGTCGCCTACCTAATGAGGGCCCGCCTCTGTAGGGGTCCCGCAACGGCGGGCACTACAAGACGCAAGAGACTTTCGTCGTTTCCGAAAGTTATTGGCGACGCAGGCGCGAAAAGTTACATGGGAACCAATTCGACGCGTGCGGCGTTAATGGCTTGAGGGCGCGATCATTTTCTACGCGCCGGTGTCTCTTGTCGTGAGTCAGCTATTCCATTTTGAAACTGAACTTGAGCAGTTGTTCAATGCTTAAGCACCGGGAAACACCGGACTGTCGAACCGATCGCAGCCGATTAATGCAAAGAGCGCAGGACGGCGATCGCGAAGCGTTTCAGGCGCTTGTCGCAGACGTAGAGCCGTCAGTTATGAGATATCTTCGCAGACGCATACCGGATCCGAATGAAGTGGAAGACGTGTTGCAGGAAACGTTCATGGCCATTTATGAATCGCGCCATACCTACGAATGCGGACGCGCGTTTGAGCCCTGGCTGTTTGCAATCGCCCGTTACGTGGCCGCGCGTCATGCCAAGGTTTTTTTTGCGCGCGTGAAACGCGAGGCACTCGAAGCGACAATACCCGATCATGGAGGGAGGGGGAGTGAAAGCGTCCTGGCTGCCGTGCGGCGAGGCCTGGCACGCATGCCGCTGGCTCAGCGACAAGCGTTCATGCTACTGCGTGTCCAGGGTCTCTCCCCGGTTGAAGCTTCGTTGCTCACAGGAGCCAGCGCCGGCAACCTGAAGGTTCGTGCCCATCGCGCGTACCAATACCTGAAACAAATTCTACTTTGACGAAGGTCATGAGAACCGCTTACGAGATAACCGAATTGGTCGCCCGTTTGGATAAAGGAGAGTTTCGTCGCTCCTCGCGTCTATGGTCTGTCGGAGCGCGACTCGCGTTATGGGTCTCGCTCGAGATTGCAATCGCTTTAGCGGTTGCGATTTTTGCACCTCGAGGCGACCTTTACCTCCGTTTCGGCACTCTGTTATACGCGTCCGAAATCGTTTTGTTCACAGCCGCAGGAATTGTAGCCGCCGAGCTCGCCTTGCGTAGCGCGATTCCAGGCAGACAAATCAGTGCCGGAGAAATAGCTGCTTTTGTGGCGATGACCGCCACGGCAATAGTTCTAGTGGCGACGGGCCCGAGCTCGAAAATGCCTCTGAGCGAGTTTCTGGCAGCGGGAGAACGGTGTCTCTTGTGCACCTTTGCGCTCGCTGCGGCCCCGTGGGCTCTCCTTTTCCTTCTGGTGCGTCGGGGGACGGCGTTGCGGGAGGGAATGACGGGGAGCATGACCGGCGCGGCCGCATTTTTCTTTACAATCGCAGTCACGCGACTCGGATGTCCGATTGACGGCGCCATACACGTGCTTACCTGGCACGTCGGTTCGGCGTTCGTCGCGATCGCCCTGTCGGCGATAGTAGGTCACGCGTACCTGGGGCTACAGCCTCACGCTGTTTCGACAAGGTAGCAGAGAAGAATTGAAATCTCGCGAGCTTGGATTCAAGGTCCGCAGGCTTTGAAGAGTTGACGCGGGCCGTGTTGGGAAGCTAACAAATCCAAGCGTTGGAAAACGACAAAGACATTTCCGCCTCCGCAAGGACGCAATCAACCGCGCGCAAAGGCGGTCTGCTATCGTGGGCGGTCGGACATCCGGCGCGCGATGCGTTTGTCGCGTTGATCGTAATTTCCGTTGCGATTCGTATTCTCATCGCGCTGAACTATTCGTTCGTAACCTACAATGACACGGCAGGGTATCTATACTGCGCAAAATGCATAACCCACCTCGACCTGCGTCATTATGGTGGGATGCGCGCGCCGGGTTATCCAGCGCTTCTTGCGCTGGGAGGACTAAACTTCGACGCGGCCGAGACGGTGCAACTGGCGCTTGGCGTCGCAATCGGTGCGATGTTGTTTGCGATAGGCATGCTTCAGACCGGGAGTCCGTGGTTTTCGTTCGCGGTCGGTGTTTCGCACACCGTGTTCTTCAATGGGCTGTTTTTCGAATTTGACATATTGAGCGAGACCGCCGCGACCTTCTGGCTTATCCTCTCGGTCTTCCTCTTTGCACGAATGTATTTCCTGGACTGTTACGAACCACTCTCGTGCGTCGCGTTTGGAGTAGCATCGGCGATGGCCGGACTTACACGGCCGATGTTCTATTTCCTGCCGGTTCTTTATGTGATCTTTTTGCCCGGGAGTTTAAAGGATTGGGCCTGGTATCGGTCGCCGCGCCTGTTTTTCTCGGCGCCGGCTTTCGGAATGCTCCTACTATGGGTTCTATTCAACAAAGTCAGCGTCGATTACTTCGGGCCAACCACCCTTACCGGGTATCATCTGATGAATCACAGCGGCGCGTTTATCGAACTGGCGCCGGACAGGTGGGCGCTCATACGTGATATCTACCTTAAGTATCGAGCGCAGCAAATCGCCGAGACCGGAGACCAGTTGATGACCATCTGGGCGGCGAATTCAGAGTTGCTCACCCGTACGGGGCTGCGACCGCCACATTTGACCAAGGAACTGACGGCCGTTTCGATTTACCTGTTCACGCATCATCCCGTGCTGTACCTTCACAGTGTCGCTGCCGCCTGGACGGAGTTCTGGAGCGTCGCTCTGTACTGGAAGTGGTCTCTGATGCCGGTTTCGCTGGCATCATCGCTTGCGTCGGTGTGGAGTCCGGAACGAACCCTACTTCGGTCAATTAACGTGGCCTTCATCGCAACCGTCGCGTATGGAGCGCTAAGTTCCGTGATCCGGAAGATGCATTTTCCACGATTCGACGTGTTCGTAGCGGCACTGGTTATAGCGACTTCGGTACTTCAAGCGGTCATGGAGCGGGGCGAGAATGCTCGCTATGCGATCTCCACGCAGCCACTGGTTATATATCTCGTGTTCCTCGTCGGCTGGCGAATCGCGGCTTCGCTACCGAGTACCTGTCACAGCGAGCCTCGGCCAGGGCTTGGAGGTCAACGATAGGTAACGGGGCGCCCAACCGTTTCCTTATACTGCCGTTCCGGTGACAACGCGGCCATACCTGGAGGCCAAGGGATGCCACGATCGATCTTAGAGCGGCTGCGGCTCCGTTATGCGCACGAACAGCGAGCGACCGGCCTGATATAAGAGCCCCGCCGGATAAGCGATATGACATGCGGGAAACAGAGCGAGGAGTGTCGGAAAGCATCGAGGGTCGCCCGCGCGTCGGGCTTCAATCGCGCAAAAGGATAAAAGCGCGATGAAGTATGCGGCCAGCGGAATCAAGCCAACGGTTGTGGCGAATACAGGAAGGCCGATCAGGTACAGGAGAAAGACAACGGGTGCGAGAAAGATCGGCGAAATCGACGACGGAAAGAGCTCGGTGTTTTGCCAGCGTCCGCGACCGTACTTGAATATCTGCCAAAAGAAAGACGCCAGATCGCTGCGCCGGGCGTGGTACACGATGAGATCCGGATCGTAAAGCATCCGCCGATGGCGCCGCGCGAGTTCGGCGAGCATAACGTTCTCTTCGTTGCAGACTAGATGCTCGCGAAATGGCGCATCGAGGTCTTCGAGCGCACACCTCCTCACTGCGAGATTACAAAGGATCAGCGAATGGTCGTCCGTCTCGCGCACGCTGCCAAGCGGACAGTAGCGCGCCCTTACGCCTCCCGAGCCGAAGGGAGAGGCCAGAACCAACCCGGCGCATCGCTCGAACCGACCGCTTCCCGGAGGGGTCAGATTGGGCCCGCCGATGACGTCTATTTCGGGCCGAGTCGCAAGTGCGGCAAGCGCACGCGAAAACAGATCGGGCGCAATCGTTACATCATCATCGAGAAAATAGACGATTTCACCGCGCGCCTGCGACAGTGCGGCGTTGCGTGCCCCTGCCGGCGTTCGACGACTAACGTGGATGCATCCGAAACGCTGGTCGAGCGCGGCGGCCCGGCGCACCTGCGCTTCGCTTTCGCCATCGGCGCCGTTAAGAACCACAAGTACTTCTGAGTCGCCGGGGAGATCGCTCGCCGTAAGGCTTTCGAGGCACTGGCGCAGCGTCGACGGTCGGCCATGGGTGGGAATTACGATGCTGAAGATTGGACGCGCCGGCGTTTCCTGTGCGCCCATCGAGCGAGTGCCCGTCGCTACGGCTGCGCTGCTCATGAGGCCTCTGCAATCCCGCGTTCGCGGCTTTCCGCCCGCATTCGTTCTATCTCGGCCAGTAACACCCGATAACTGCGTATCTGGCGATCGAGTGAAAACCGGCGTGCGCTATGGCGTGCACCCTCCGACAAGAGTGCGAGCATGTGCGGGTTCCGGCGCAGCGTTCGGAGGTGGTCGCCGATTTCAGCGACGGAACTTGCGAGAAGACCATTGCGTCTGTGCTTGACGATCTCGGGAATTCCCCCGCGAGCTTCGGCAACGATCGGAACGCCGGCGGCAAGCGATTCCAGCAAGACAAGCGGGCAGCACTCGACTGCGGAAGAGGTCGCGTAACAAAAAACGTCGAATTGAGAGAGCAGGCGTGGAACATCTCCGGGAGCGATACGTCCGGGGAACGAGAACTTCTTCGCGACGCCCAAACGTGTCGCCTCTGCCTTGAGCGTCCGCAGCATTTCTCCGCTGCCGGCGATCGTGAATCTGGTGGCAGGAAGATGGAACCCGGCCAGTGTCCTTACCCAATTCCCGGGAATCTTCACCTCGCGCATGTTGCTGAGCCGCCCCACGACCATCTCGTGTCGCAGCTTGGGGGTCGTCGATGAAAACCTCGTGAGGTCAACGCCGTTGGGGATCACGTGGATACTATCGGGCCGTGCACTCACCTGCGGTACCTGGGTGTGCGTAACTGGAACGTAAAAATCGTAGCCGCGCGGCGCGGGTATGCCGTGATGATGAATGATGCAAACAAAGGTCGGGCGCTCGCCCGGCGGACGTCGAGCGACGGCTTTGACCCAGTCGCGCCAGGGTGCGCCGCCCCACCAATGGCACAGGACCACGTCGGGTTCGAAGTAGCGCAACATCTCGCGACGCGAGCGCGCGTTACTCAGAAGGTTCCACGGCAGGTCCAGGCACGAAATCCCTGCGCTTTCCAATCGCGAGACCAAGTCGCGGTCTGCTGCGATACCGTTGGCGGCGCTGAAATGGATTACGCGATGCTGGTGTCCGGTGAGGCCGAGCGCAAGGTTTACCGCAACCGATTCCGCGCCGCCGAGCGAGAACGAATCGATGAAGGAGAGAATCTTCATCGCAAAGCTGCCTTCTGCGGGTTCGACCGCGACAGGGCGCCGTCGATAACCGATTCATAAGCGCGGACCATCTCGTTTGCGTCATGGCGGCGCGCGAGCGCGCTGCTGCGTTGACCCATGTAACGGCGCAGTACCGGATCTTCGGACAAACGCACGATCGCGTTCGAAAGCGACGGCGCGTCGAGGGGAGCGATCAGGATTCCGTTGCCGTCGATACATTCGGCAAGAGCGCCGACCTGAGTGGCGACTATCGGCAGTCCCATCGCAATACCTTCAAGCATCGCGATGGAGACGCCCTCGTACAGCGAGGTGATCGCGAACACGTCGCAGGCGCGCAGAATCTCCGGTACGTCGCTTCGCTCGCCAAGAAAATGCACACGGTCGGCGATACCCAGCTCGCGCGCCTGGGTTTCGAGCTCGGCGCGACATCCACGATTGGGTCCGGCCAGCACCAGGCGAATCGAACCGGTGACCGTTCGCAGAGCCCGCGCGTCGGGCTTGAGGACAACGTTTGCGACAGCCCGCAGGAGCATGGATAGATTTTTCTCCGGCGCGAGGCGCGCGACGTTTGCGATCACAAAATCAGTCGCGCCGATGCCGAGCGCGTCGCGCGAGGCGCCGCGATCGTAGCGATCGGGATCGAAGCGCGCGAGGTCAATTCCGTTGGGGATCACGATGATTTGTTCGCGGCGGCAACCGAGAAGACGGCGCTGTGCGAGCAATGATTGTCGCGCGAAGCGAGACTCGCAGATGATCGCGTCGAGAGCCGCCTTGTCCACGACGCGACCGGCAAGGCCGGGTCCGTCGAGGCGTTCGATCATCGCACTGACACCCGCTTTGCGCGCGATTTTGACCGCGTCGCGCCACGCATAGATAAGGCAAACGTCGATTCGATCGATCGCGAGCCTCTGCGTCAGCGTGTCGTCGTAACGAGCCCGCGCCGCGACATCGGTTTCGTCCCACGTCGGATCTGCGCCCGGCTTGTCGTGACCAATAGTGAATGGAATGTCGAGGCGTTCGATCTCCGGGAGCAATGTTCCGGGACGAAACGAATAAAAGTACGGCCGGTATCGCGAGCGATCGAGCCGCCGCATCACCTCGAGACAACTTTGCTCGAGGCCGCCGACCTCAAAGCTGTCGCAGATGAATCCGACGCGGATCACGAAGCCGCCGCGCTCCCGGTCAACTGCGGTTTTGCCGCGCGCTGGGCTTCTTCGTAACGGGACAGAACTTCGCGCGACGCGCCGATCATTCGAACCGCGCCGTGATCGATCCACGCAACGCGGTCGCAAAGCTCGCGCAGATTTTCGGAACCGTGCGAAACCACGAGCATCGTCGCGCCGCGGGCACGAAAACCGCGCAGCGCTTCGGCGCATCGTTGGCGAAAGCCTGCGTCGCCGGCGCTGAGGGCCTCGTCCAGCAACAGCACGTCGAAGTCGACAAATACCGCAATCGAGAACCCGAGCCGCGCGATCATGCCGGTGGAATACGTCCAGAGCGGATGGTCGATCATCTCCTCAAGGCCCGCATATGCGATGATCTCTTCGATATTGCGGCGCACCTCGCGATTGGTCATCCCGAGGATTGTGCCCTGCAGGAAGACGTTCTCACGCCCGCTCAGGAAGGGGTGAAAACCGCATCCCAGCGCAAGCTGCGAGGCGATCCGACCGCACACGCGCACAGCGCCGGAAGTCGGAGTCGTGATTCCGGCCACGATTTTCAACAGCGTGCTCTTGCCCGCTCCGTTGGGCCCCACCACACCAATCGACTCTCCCCGCGCGACGCTGAGTGAGACGTCGTTGAGCGCGTTCACGATTCGCGGCGGTCGGCTGCGACGCATGATCCAGCGTGCGCCGCTGGCGAGAAGCGAATCAGGACCGGTGAGCACCTGATAGATCTTGGACAAATGCTCGGCGACTATCGCGGGGTTTCTTACGTCATGCACGCTTCTCACCCGCGCCGTCCAGTATCGATCGAAGCGCCGCTCCCGAAGACGACGCGATTTCGCGAAGCCAAAAATCACGCTCCGCGGCGGAAAGATCGTTCGTGATATTTCCCGCGCGATGGTAGCGCAGCTTGTAGAGGAACTCGTCGACGTTCCGGAATCGGAAGCGCGCCGCCATCCTCAGCGCGAGGTCGTAGTCTTCTCCAAACCGGATTTCCTCGCGAAAACCGTTGACCGCGAGAAAGTCCCGACGCCTGACGCAAATGAGATGATTGCAGGTAAATCGTTCGGCAAGCAGTCGGAGATCAAACGGGCGGCTGCGATGATGGGTTTCAATGACTTTGCCGGCTTCGTCTATCACCATTCGCGACGAGTAGAAGTAAGAGACATCCGGTTCGCGCGCGACGTAGTGGCGCAACGTTTCGAGCGCGTCGGTCGAGAGCATGTCGTCCGAATCGAGACGACACAGGTATTCTCCGCGCGCCACTCGCGCTGCCGCATTGATGGCGGCGCCGGGCCCGCGATGCGGCAATCGCAGGACGCGTACTCTCGCCGCGCCGCTGCAAGCATCCAGAAATTCGCAAACCTCCGAGGATTCACTCCCGTCGTCGGCGATGATCAACTCGAAGTTGCGACAGGTTTGCGCGAGCGCGCTATCAACCGCTTCGCGCAGCCCGAGCATCCGATTGTAGACGGGGATGATAATCGAAAAGTCCGGATGGCGTTCTGCGCGCCCGTCGACTCGCGGTGCGGCCGCACGAGTTGTTTGTTGCGAGTCCGCCATGAGGCGCGCGCAGAAATCTCTCACCGGCGCAAGCCAGTTTTCGTAGGTGTAGCCTTGGCGAACGATGGCGCGTCCGGTCGCCCCGATGCGCTCCCGCTGTTCGGGATGTGCGAGGTAGTGTTCGATGAGACGGCGTGTGTCGGATCCGCCCTGCGTCAGCACCAGCCCATCGCGAAATTCCTCTGCGAGTCCTTCAGCATCGTCGGTAATGAGCAGGGCGCCACATGCGAGCGCCTCGAAGACGCGATTGTTCCACATCCCCCATTCGCGCTGGGAGCGTTCGTGGTAATTGAGGACGATTTTTGCCGAGCTGTACAAGCGCCCTATGTCATCAATCGGCAGGACGCCGCGGCAGAACTGATGCCATCGATTCGCGGACGGATTGTCGGCATAAACGTCGGACCAGTAATCGCGGTCCCAATGGGAGCCCCAGAGCGCAAAATCGAAATCCAGCGCCGCTTCAAGATAATGCCGCGTGGTTTCCGCAGGCTTGTTCCCTCGCCCGCCGCCGCCGAGATAGACGACATCGGATCGAAAGGCGTCGATAGGTGCGCCCGTGTCAAAGTCGTTTTCGACGGCCAGCGGCCAATAGAGCGTCGGACGGCTTTGCGCGAGCAGGTCTGCCGCGCGCCGGCTGTTGGTCATGTACGCATCAACCGGTACGCGTGTGAATTCTTCGAGAAGGTCGGCGTGATTGACTACGCGCAGCACCGTCGCGCCGGATACGCGGTCAGCGATATCGTCGACACGCCATGGTGGATACGGCCCGGTGTAATAAGAGATAAGCAGGTCAACCCGCGTCGGCGCCAGTTCGTCAATCCGCTCTGCGCCAATCCTCATTACCGTGGCGTTCGGAAACACTCGCTTCAGCAATCGAGCCTCGCGCGCGACGACCAGCTTCTCGCCCCACACATGCCCGGATTCCTCCAGTCCGGGAGAGAAGAGGACGATGCGCAGATCCGATGATTGCGATCGAGGATTCACCTGGAAGACGCGGCCTCGCCTTTCATCTGCGCGAAGATCGGCGCGTAGGCTGCGGCCCGTCGATCCCACGAGTGTTCGCGGACAATGTAATCAGCGATGCCGTTTTGCGACGGCGGCGAAGAGGAGAGTCGAACAGTCGCATCCGCGATTGCTTCGACGTCGTCGTAGTCAACAATTGCGCCGTGGCCGGTACGATCGACCAGCCAGGAATTCGGCACCGGTCGTTCGCATACGACGGGCAAGCCGGTTCGCAGATAGTAGTAGATTTTGCTGCTCTCGTTGTCCTGCACGATTCCTTGCGCAAGCACCAACCCGACGGCGGCGTGCTGCTGCCAATTCCAGAATTCGTCGGCCTCGATTTGTCCAACGTGCCGCACGGCCTCGCGATCGAGGAAGTTGGTTTCGCCGCTGCCCATTGCGACGAGCTGCATTGCTTTATGCTTAAGAAGCCGGCCTATGCGATTAAGACGCTCCTGCCACATCGCATTCACTTCAGGCTGATGCTGGCGGGCATAGAGATTGCCGGCGAAAATCGCGACGGGACATTCGATGCCGATCGCACGGTAAGGATTCTCGCGCGGTCGTGGAACCTCGACGTCGACCCCGGTCGGCACCATCATCAGATGCGCGCGACTGGTGCGATGCTCGCGCTTCCATAGCTGCGCGCTTTCCGACGTAAGAACGGTTACCACGCGGCTGCGGCGCGCGATCTCTTCCTGGATTCGGAACAGCCGCTCACGAACCGGCCCATAAAAATGGACGCCATCGGTCTGCGTAGCGCCAACCACCGAACCCAGCTTGCTGACGATGAAAGGATGATCGCCGCCGCCCTCGATAAGAAGCGATTCGAAGCCGACGTGGAAAGAAGTCTTGATTACGTCGTACTCGCTCCATTTGACGAAGCGGAAGGAAATCTCGCGCAAGCGAGGCTCCAGCATCTGCGGCTTCTGCAGGCGGTTTAGAACGAGATCGACGTTGTGTCCCGCACGCGCAAGCGCCTGCGCCATTCGGACAAAGCGCACGTTGGCCATGTCTGTGATCGCGAAATCCGGGCAGTGGTGCCGGATGTAGACGCACGCGATTCGGAGCCGCCGAGCGCCCGTTGCAAGTTGACCGTTGTCAGATCTTAGAGCGCCCGACTCAGAGATAATCATCGAACCACGGTTCAAGCCTGCGAAATGTGGCGACACCCGCGGCCAGCATGGCCGCCGAAGTCGCCAGCGCCATCGCCAGCGCAATCGCAGACTGAGCCGTCCCCCCAAGGAGAACCGTTCGGTACGTCTCTACAATTCCGGCCATCGGATTCATCAGATAAAGCAGCATCCAACGGCGCGGCACGTACGAAATCGGATAGAAAGTGGGAGTCAGATAGAACAATGCCTGCACCACAGGGCCAAGAAGGTGCTCGACATCTCGATAAAATACGTTGAGGCTGGACGTCAGCAGCGCCGCACCGCTGAGAAACACTGTCTGCAATATGATCGCCGCCGGAAGCCAAGCCATGCGCCATGAAAGGTCGGCGCCGGAGACGGCAATCACTCCGAAAAGGAGTATCAGCGAGACTATGAAATGGACGAGGCTTGCGGCGACCGCAGCGAGCGGGACGAATCCGCGCGGGATGCGGACGCGTTTGACGAGTCCCGACGCGCGTGACAGCGACGACGAGGCGTTGTTGATTCCCATTTGGAAGAAAGTCCAGGGAAGCAGCGCCGTCAATACAAAAAGCGGATAGTGAGGAATATCGAGGCGAATGACGCGGCTGAACACGATGATCAGTATCGTCATCATCAGGAGAGGCTGCACGATGAACCACAGCAGCCCGAGAGCCGTCGATTTGTAGCGAGCGGTTAGTTCGCTCCAGACAAGGTTAACGAACAAGTCTGCGCGCGCCGGGAACGCCGCGATTCGACCGACGCCGCTCTGGTTCGCGTCAACCAATTGCATCCAGCGCCATCCCGGTAATGTCATCAAGCCAAGGCGTCAGTGCGCCGAGTGCGGGCTTCCACAGACTGTCGCGCACGCTGGGAAGCTCCGACCGTCGGCGTCCCGCGGTGGCTCGATACAAACCTTCGAGTATGTCGACGTTGGGCATCCCCGCCCGGACGCATCCAGTCGTCGCTTCGCCAGGCGAGGTCGCGACTTCGGATTGCGCGAGCACGAGCCACAGCGCTGCGATGCGCCCCAAGACGAGGTCGAGCAGGCGATGCGGTTGGTCAAGATGCAGCGCAGCCCAGATGCGGTTGCGAAGATCCGACGACGCGACAGCCGCGCTGCGTCGTGTATAGTCCGTATCGGCGAGGATGGCGCTATAACGCAGGTCTTCGCCCCAGAGTACGACCCCATGGCGCCTGAGGAATGCGCTTTCTTCAGCCGGACGCAGCGCGTGGAAGCATCGCGCCGAAGCGCCGTAGGTAGACTTTGTCATCACCAGCGGGAAGAATTCCCGGAAATATTCGCGCGAGATGTGTTGATGAACCGTCGGACTGGAATAAACGGCGCGAACTGCCCCGGAAACCGCGGCAACTTCTTCCGGCGTGCTCCGATCGTCAAGAATCAAGTTGATGCGATATTCGTAGGCGCACCCCGGAATTGCACTCAACATCGCGCTGTGAACGATGCCGCGCAAATCATCGCAAAGACGGACGATCGCGTCACGGCACGACGCGACGGCCGCATCCATAGTTTCAGGAGCGATGCATTCCCGCGTCATAGCCATCGCGCTAGAACCGTTCGGCTTTCTCAATGCACATTCGCAAGCCATCGAAAGTTCCAACAATGCGAGCGCATGCGCCCGCGCGAGATCCTCGAACGATGCCTTTCGCGGTCGACCGCGCTCCGATTCGCGAGCGGCTTGCAGCACTCCTCGAAAATCCAAAGACACGTCGGGCGACAAGGGCAGATAGGCTCCCAGCGCGCGATGGATGCGCCCTGCCTTCGTATAAAGCAGGCGTACGGTATGCAAGTCCAGAGTTCCCTGGAACAGTTCGTTGCAGATGAAAGCATAGTCGTATGCGGCTCTGCCGAGAAATTCGTTGGAAGACACCATGGAAGTCGTTGCAGTCGGAGTCGGCGCACCAAACAGCCGATACCATCGCGGGTCTTCATTGAACGATTGCGATTGTAGCCTGCGTTGGAGTTCCAATTCGCGGCTCGGGAAGAGATGCAGGTCGGCGATGCGCAACCACGTCTTTTGAGCGAGCAGAATGTCCGCGAGCCGATCCGCGACAGCGAAAAATTCTTCGGTGGTTTGCACTGAGACGGACGCACGAAGGTCCAGATCGCTGCTCCCGAAACAATGCCCAGGGCGCGGTTTTTTCAGTTCAAGCGATTCGATTTGCGGTATGCGCCTAATCCGAAGAGCAATCGCCGCCAGAAGCGCGCCATATGCTCCGGCATAGGCGACTCGAAACGGCACATACGGTGAGGTTCGAATCACGGCGTCGCGTATCGGGCGCAAAATATCCACTACCCGAGCACAGAAACGACGGCGCGCGCAGCACCTTCGATATCGCGTCCCATCGCGAGCCGGAAACATCGCGCTTGCGCTGCGATTCTAATCGCTGCCGCCGCACGCGAGGCCATAATTCCGCCTTTGCGAAGCGTGTCCCCGATACCGCCGCGCAAGAAATATTCGATTACTTGCGGCAGACCGAGACCAAATACGAGGTTTGCGGCAAGCGCCGGACCGGCTTTCATTTTCGTCATCGGTTCGATCCAGGACTCCGCGCCGCCGTGACGCGTGCCGACAATGAGCGCGAACGGCTGCGCATCGGACGCGATTCGATCGCGAAACCAGCCCACGTCGACGAGCGTCTTGGTCCCATGCTCGCGACGATGCATGGTACGCAGCCACGCCGGATCGATTCCCCTCGCCTCGCCCTGCTTCAGTCCGATCCTCGTCGGAAACGCCAGCATCTTGCCGCGCGAAATCAGAGGCGTGTCGTCGGAGAGGATGCGAATGCCGTCGGTGGCGAGCAGGCGAATTGCGAGCGTCGATTTGCCTCCCCCCTCGGGCAGCAGCACGATAGCACCGCGCGCCCCCCTGGCGATTCCGAGCGCGTGCGCTCGATGAATCCCGCGCAGGTCGTGAATTTCGCCGATTCGCGAAAGCGCGGTGAGATAGGTCAGTTCATAGAGAAGGTCGAAATCCTCCGACCAGATTTCGCCGAATTCTCTTTTGAAATCGAAGATGGCCAGAGCGCGCCCGCCGTAATCGTTGTAGCGAGTCGAGCCATCGTCGTACGTGACGGCTTTGGGCGTCATCATCGATGCGAATTTCCTCGGAATACGATCGAACGGCGGCGCGCCAGTTGTGGCCGAAATCTTGACGATAGGGCTCGATGCGGTGGGCGCGATGAAGTATTCGAAATCGCGGCGGATGCCGTCGAGAATCTCGGGCGACGCGCTCGACAGTGATAGCCCAGTCCCATAGAAGTCGAAGTTGACCGATTCTGACGCCATCGGGCCATAACCGCTCCCGCATTGCGATGAAAAGCTCCCCGAGGGTCGGCCGGGGGGGCGCGAGGACTCGACAGTCACTGTTGGATCAACGGAACCCATGACAGCACAAGGGCACTCTATCAGGTCAGCCACTGAACGTGCGAGTGTGCAGCGATTAGAGGCGGTACGATCCAAAGTTTTGCCGGCTCGATGGTTTCTTTTCCGGCGTAATTTGCAGGTCACCGAGAATCGCGATTTCGCGCTGGACCTGCTGAGCCGCGCAGCGAGGTCCGGATACAACGGCATGGTGCTGGCCGATTACAAGCTCCACATACTCGATCACGTCACACCCGAATACTTCCAACATCTCGACAGCGTAAGATCGGCGGCAGCGCGGCTCGGCATCCGGATAGTACCCTCCGTCTTTTGCGTCGGTTACTCCAACGGCCTGCTGGCGCACGATCCGAATCTCGCGGAAGGCGTTCCCATCAGCGACGCTCCCTGCATCGTTCGCGGGCGACGGGCAGCAGCGGAGCGCGGCGCGGCGATTCCGCTTGGAGCCAATACGGAAGTCGTAGTTCAAGCGCGTCGACAGTATCGCCTGGTTGCCGAAGTGAAAGCGCCGGCGCGATTGAACGTTTTCGGCCGCGACGGTCGGATTCTATGCTCGACAAGGGCTGTCGATGGCGAAAGAACCGGCTCAAAACGATGCGTGGCAGCGTTCAACAGCCTCGATAATGACCGCGTGCGCATAACGTTGTTCGCTGACGGTCAAGATCAAGTACTGAGCGACGAATTTGTACGAGGCGAGCTTGCGCATGCAGGGTTGCTGAACATCGTCCGGCGTAACGGCGCTCCATTGGTAGTGCGGTCGGAAACCGGCTTCATCTATGAGGAGGGTCGGGACTTCGAGTTTCTGCGCGATACGATGCTCGGTCTGATTCCGTGGCCTGGCGAGTACAGCGTCGACCACCAATCGCCTGTGATCGAGCTGACTCATCATTCGCGAATCCGCGAGGGTGAGCGGCTGCTGGTAAGCGCGTATCACTCCTTGCGAATTCACGATGAGCAGGTCGTGTGCTGTCTGAGTCATCCAGGCGTGTACGAGCTTATGCAGGATCAATTGACTCGGATTTGCGAATTGACCGATCCGGAAGTTCTGTTCCTGGAGATAGACGAAATTCGCGTTGCCAATTGGTGTGAATCATGTCGGCGGCGGGAGCTCTCTCCCGGGCAAATTGTCGCCGACGCCACCCGACGCCTGATAGCGATGGTCCGGCAAAAGCGTCCCGGCACTCTTGTATGCACGTGGTCGGGGATGTTCGACCCGCATCATCTCGCTCGCGACGCGTATTACGCGATCAATGGTTCCTTGCGAGACTCCTGGGAAGGATTGGATCGCGACGTGCTCGTGTGCAACTGGAATCGATGGCAGACACGGGAAAGTACTCGGTGGTTCGTCGGGCGTGGCCATCGACAGATTTTCGCAGGCTATTACGACGAGGAACCCGCAACCTACACGCGCAACCTGGAAACCGCTCACAAGGCCGCCGCACTCGACGGCGCGATGTATACGACTTGGAACGATGACTACTCACAGCTCGAGGCGTTCGCGCGCCACGCCTGGGATGGCCGCTCATCGTTGGCGTGAACGACGCGGGATAAAATCGAGCGTAACGGGCTCTTGCGATCCAGTTGCGTGCGACTATCGTAAGGTGCGCGCCGCGATACGATCTGAATAACGATAGAGCGTTGAACTGATGCCGAAGACTAAAGCAAAAGCAACCGACACTGCGCTTGCGGGCGCGCCTCGCGAACCACATATCGAAACGATGGAACGTGAGTCACTGGCCGAGTTGCAACTCAAACGCCTGCGCGAAACGATCCGGCGAACGTACGATAGCGTCGAGCCCGTTCGCAAACGCTTCGCCGACGCGGGCGTCGCGCCCCAGGATATAAAATCGCTCGACGATCTTCGCCGGCTTCCGTTCACAAGCAAACGCGATTTACTCGACAACTATCCTTTTGGCCTGTTCGCGGTTCCTCGAGGCGAGCTCAAACGAATCCATGCCTCATCAGGCACCACCAGCGCGCGTCCGACGGTGGTCGGATACACCGAGCGCGATCTCGATGCGTGGGGCAATCTGATGGCGCGCTCGCTCGCGTGTATCGGCGTGCATAGCGGCGACGTTTTGCATAACGCTTTCGGGTACGGGCTTTTCACAGGGGGACTGGGATTTCACTACGGAGCTGAACGCCTGGGATGCACCGTGGTTCCGATGTCGGGCGGAAATACCGAGCGGCAGGTGGCGATGCTGCGCGATTTTCGGGCCACAGCGATTTCGTGCACCCCGTCGTACGCGATGCATATAGCTGAAGTTGCGGAGCATAGCGGCGCAAACCTGCGCGGCGGACCGCTCCGGATTGGGGCGTTCGGCGCCGAACCGTGGAGCGAAGCTATGAGGGCCGAAATCGAGAAAGGTCTCGGCATCGAGGCGTTCGATCTCTACGGTTTGTCCGAAGTGATGGGGCCAGGCGTTGCGGTCGAATGCGTTTTGCGCCGCGGCATGCACGTGTGGGAGGATCACTTCATCGCCGAAATCGTCGAACCCCAAACCGGCAAGCCGCTTCCCTGCGGTGAAACCGGAGAGTTGGTCATCACGACGCTGACCAAGGAAGCGCTGCCGATTATCCGATACCGCACTCGAGACATCACCCGCGCGAATGCCGAGCGATGCGAATGCGGACGTACTCACGTGCGAATTTCCAAGCTCTCCGGACGCACCGACGACATGTTGATCATCCGCGGCGTCAACGTCTATCCATCGCAGATAGAAGAGGTCCTGCTCACGTTCAGCGATTTGACGCCCAACTATCAATTGATGGTCAGTCGCGACACCTCGATGGATACGCTCGCCGTTCAGGTCGAGGCGAATGCTGACCTCGATGCTGCTTCTTACGCGGGTCTCGCAGAAAGAGTTCAGCATCTGATCAAGTCCAAGGTCGGCGTTACGTGTGCGATCGACGTGACGAGTCCGGGGAACCTTCCTCGGTCCGAAGGAAAGGCGATACGCGTGCGCGATCTGCGTGCGCAGCACCGCTCGCGCTAACCTTAGTAGACGCTGTCGGGCCGCCACTCTCAATTAAGCGCTCCGACGCAGGCCGACAGGCCCTTCATCGTCGCTGCGATGCGCAAGTTTATTGACCTGCGCTCCCCTTTACTTGCATAATGGAAATATGCCGAAACGGAAACGTCCGGGCGACTGCTATGCGGTGCGGCAAAGCTCAGACCTCGATTCGGAGGCGAGCGAACTGATTACCCATCTTGACCGAGCGATGCGGCAGCTCGTTCTGGCCGGCGAAGGCGATGACGCGCCGATGCGATTTCGCCGTTCGGAAATTGGCGTGATCGACACCCTGGGGGCCGAGGGTCCTATAGTCATGGGCCAACTGGCCCGGCGCGTCCGGCTGCCGCTCAGCACGGCGACACGGATCGTTGATCGGCTGGTGGAAAGGAAAATGGTGCAGCGTGAACGGCTCGAGGACAATCGGCGTGTGGTGCAGGTTGGATTGGCGCAGCTCGGCCTGAGATTCTATCGGGCGGCGCTGCATAGCAGGATTGCCGGGGCACAGCGCATGATGCGAGGACTTGATGCGAGGGAACGGCGTGAGCTGGTGCGCCTTGTCCGGAAGATTGCCGACTTCGCTTCCGCCGGGCCGAACGAATGATAATGTCCGCTTCAGTCCGGCGCTTAGTCTTCCGGATTGTGCAGGTCGGAGGGGCCGCATTCTTCTCGAGCTGTTTTCTTGTGGGTCCCGATTACGTCGGGCCCACTGCGTCCGATCTCCGCGTCCCGCGCTCGTGGGAGTCGGCCTCGCCGGCGACGAAGGAAGGCATTGAAGTTGCCGATTGGTGGCGACACCTTGGTGACCCACTGTTGACGAAGCTGGTTGCCGAGGCAATGAAAGGGAGTCCGGACCTCCAGTCTGCGCTCGCCAAGCTGCGCGAAGCCCGTGCGCAGCGCAGGCTGGCTGCCGCGAACCTGGGCCCAACTTTCAGCGGGTCAGGGTCCGCCCAATATCTCTATCAGGGCGCTGGATCGGTTGCTGGTGGCGCCTCAAACTCCGGATTTGGCGCGGCGTCTCTCGGTGGTTCCCAGGAGTTTTATGATGCAGTGTTCGACGCATCGTGGGAGCCCGATATCTTCGGAGGGCAGCGCCGCGCTCTCGAGGGGGCTCGCGCCGATGAGCAAGCTGCAGTCGCGAATCTTCACTCCGTTCAGGTTTCGCTGGCGGCGGAAGTGGCGCGCAACTACGTCGAGGTGCGTTCCTACCAGACAGAAGTCCAGATCGCCCGGGCCAACCTTGAGAGTCAGACAGAGACCCTGAACCTTACCAATTGGCGCGTGCAGGCCGGCTTGGCGACTTCCCTTGATTTCGAGCAGGCGAGAACTAATGTCGAGCAGACCCTGGCGTCAATCCCGGTTCTGGAAACTTCTTTAGCTGAGGCGAGGCATCGAGTCGCGACGCTGCTCGGCTTGGCGCCTGCGGCCCTGTCAAATGAGCTTGCTGACAAGGTGGCAATTCCGGAGATCCCATATCCGCTGACGGTCGGCATTCCAGTCGACATATTGCGGCGACGGCCCGACGTGGCCGCCGCCGAGCGCACCCTGGCCGCGGAAACCGCGCGTATCGGGGAGGCAAAGGCAGCGCGCTACCCGAGCTTCACCTTGTCAGGATCCGTCGGCGCAGAATCGATGACGCTCGCCGCGGTCAGCAGCGGCTCCTCGATGGTGGCGAGCGTGGCGGGGAGTGTTGCGCAAACAATCTTCGACAGTGGACGCATCAGCTCGCAGATCGAGATCCAGAACGCCATCCAGGGACAGGCGTTGGCCACGTACCGGTCGACCGTCCTGACTGCGCTTGAAGACGTCGAGAACGCGCTGGTCGCACTGGCCAATTATCGCTCGCAGGCCGACGCGCTTGCCCGCGGGGTCGAATCCGCGCGCAATGCCGCGCTTTTGGCCCGCCATGAGTACAGCGCCGGAATCGTGGATTTCCAGAGCGTGCTCGACACCCAGCGTACCGTTCTCGCGGTCGAGGAGAGCTTGAATACCGCTCAGAGCAACAGCGTCATCGCAACTATCCAACTATACAAGGCGCTCGGCGGCGGCTGGTCTGCCGCCCAGGATCATGTCGCCGAGAAGCAAAACCTCCCATGAACACGTCATCATCTCTCCGGGACCCGAGCGTCGTTGCGATTGTCGAAGCAGCACATGCACGCGGCCGATTCACCTCGCGAAGGTTGTGGATTTCGGTTGTGGCCCTAACAGCTATAGCTGGATCCGGCTACCTGTTTGCGCGCTCGCGCGCGGCGGCACAGGGACCGCGCTACGATACGGAGGCGGTTTCGCGCGGGAATCTGGTGGTAACCGTCTCAGCCACCGGGACGCTGGAGCCGATCAACAAAGTGGATGTAGGTAGCGAGTTATCGGGCCTGATCGCAGCGGTATTTGTTAACGAAAACGACCGTGTGAAGAATGGGCAGGTGCTTGCGCAGCTCGACCTCTCGCTGTTCAAGGACCAAGTGGCCAAGTCGCAATCAACGCTGGCCTCGGCTGAAGCGAACGTGCTCCAAGCTCGCGCTACGACGAAGGAAACCCGTGCCAACCTCGAGCACCTGCGCGTCGTCTCGCGCTTGTCCGGCGGCAAAGTGCCCTCGCAATCGGAGATGGAGTCGGCAGAGGCTAAGCTGGCCCGCGCGCTCGCGGACGAGGACGCGGCGCACGCGGCGGTGAAGCAAGCACGCGCGACGCTGAGTTACGATCAGATGAATCTGTCCAAGGCGACGATCCGCTCACCGATCAACGGGATCGTACTGGAGCGAAAAAAAGAGCCTGGTCAGACCGTGGCGGCATCCTTCGAGACTCCGGTTCTGTTCACATTGGCGGAGGACCTGTCCCAGATGGAGTTGCAGGTAAAGGTGGATGAGGCCGACGTGGGTCAGGTGCGGGTAGGTCAGCCCGCGACGTTCAAGGTGGATGCATACCCTGCACGCCGATACCCGGCGCGGATCAGCCGGGTCAATTTCGGCTCGGAGACCACGGACGGCGTCGTCACGTACAAAACCATCCTGACCGTCACCAACGACGACCTCACGTTGCGACCTGGCATGACGGCGACGGCGGAGATCACGACCGCCACCCGCGAAAATGTTCTGCTCGTGCCGAATGGGGCTTTGCGCTTTACTCCAGGGACGGAATCCGACCGCGACCAGAAACCCTCGGCTGGCATCGTGAACAGCCTGATTCCACATCCGCCGCCACCGGAAACAAAAAAGCATGCTGCCTCTGTCCCGCAAACGGCTCAGCAGCGAGTATGGATTCTGCGCGACGGAAAACCGAAGCCGGTGACGATCATCGCCGGGATCAGCAATGGACGATATACGGAAGTGGCGGGTGGAGGGTTGGCCCCGGCGGCCCGAGTTATCACTGACATTGCCGAGAGATCGGAGTGAGCAGGACAAGACCGGCAGCAGAAGCGGCGCCATTGATCCTCCTGAACGGAATCATCAAGGCATATGGCGGCGGGCAATCGGCGTTTCATGCTTTGCGCGGAGTGGACCTGCGCATCGATGAGGGCTCGTTCGTGGCGATCATGGGGGCAAGCGGCTCGGGAAAGTCGACGCTGATGAATATCCTCGGCTGTCTCGATGTGCCAACCGCGGGCGAGTACGTGTTCCGTGGCGTGCACGTAGAGAATCTGCAGCGTGATCAGCGCGCGCTGCTGCGGCGTCATTATTTCGGATTCGTATTCCAGGGATTCAATCTACTTGCGCGGACATCCGCTCTCGAAAATGTAGAGCTGCCGCTGCTCTATCGCGGTGAGCCGGCTGCAGCACGGCATGCATCCGCGCGCGCCGCGTTGGAGGCCGTAGGTTTGGGCGGCTGGGAAGGGCATACGGCGTCGGAGCTCTCGGGGGGTCAGCAGCAGAGGGTCGCGATTGCACGCGCAATCGTGACCAAACCGGCCCTCCTGCTCGCCGACGAACCCACCGGCAATCTCGACAGCGAACGCAGCCGCGAAATTATGGAATTACTGACCGAACTCAATCGCGACCACGGAATCACCGTCGTGATCGTGACGCACGATCTCGATGTGGCCGTGTTTGCCAAGCAAACGGTCCATATGGCCGATGGATGCATTGACGGCAGTGCACGCGTGGCCGAGGTTGGATGATGCTGTGGAACACGGTCGTTCTGGCGTTTAGGGCGATCCAGCGCAACTTCGCCCGCTCCTTCCTGACCATTCTGGGCGTCGTGATCGGGGTCGCTGCGGTGGTGACCATGGTGACGCTCGGCAATGGAGCGACGCGGTCGGTCTCGGAGCAAATCGCGAGCTTGGGAAGCAACCTTCTGATGGTAATGCCCGGCAAGCGGCTTGGACCGGCGAGCGACGCCGCTGGGGCGCCGGCTTTCAAAGTCGCCGATGAAGCGGCCATCGAGGCTCAAATAGCCGGGTGGAAAGCCGTCGCACCCAGCGCCAATACCAGCGTGACCCTTGTGCATGGAGACCAGAACTGGTCCACCTCGATCAGCGGGACCACGGCGGCCTACTTTCAGATTGGCAACTGGAAGCTTGCAGCCGGCCGCACTTTCGATTCCTCCGAAGAGAAGGCGGGCAAGGCGGTGTGCGTGATTGGAGAGTCGGTGCGACGGGAACTGTTCAGAAGACAGAATCCGGTCGGCAGCGAATTGCGCGTAAAGCAGTTTTCGTGCGCCATTATCGGGCTGCTGCGGGCGAAGGGGCAGTCGGCAATGGGGACGGACCAGGACAATATCGTGATCATGCCGCTGCGAACCGTTCAGCGCAGACTCACAGGGAATCAGAACGTCGGCGCCCTGCTAGTCTCTCTCAAAGAGGGCGTTTCCAGCGACAGGGTCAAAGACCAGATCGAACGACTGATGCGTGAGCGACGAAGGCTCGCAGAAAATGAGGACGACAACTTCAATGTGCTCGACACCAAGCAGATTGCACAGACACTCTCCGGGACAACACGAATCATGACGACGCTCCTCGGAGCGGTCGCCGCGGTGAGTCTGTTGGTCGGCGGGGTCGGCATCATGAATATCATGCTGGTGTCAGTAACCGAGCGTACGCGAGAGATCGGCACCCGCCTCGCGATAGGAGCGCTGGAGCGCGAAGTCTTGCTCCAGTTCCTCGTCGAGGCGGTCGTGCTGTCGGCGTTCGGCGGTCTCCTGGGCATCGCGCTGGCCACGCTCGCCTCGCTCGGACTCGCAGAACTGATTCGGGTTCCGTATTCGTTCGATCTGCAGATCAATCTCCTCGCGTTTCTGTTTTCGGCCATCATCGGTATAATTTTCGGCTACTTTCCGGCGCGCCACGCAGCACGGCTCGATCCGATTGAGGCCCTGCGGTACGAGTAGGCAATTCAAAGCCTGGAAGACTTCCGCGTCCTGTTAGTTTCGCGCACTTGCTATCGGGCCGTTGTCTCGACTACGGATTCAGAAGAACTATCGAAAGCTCCGGCGCAGCCGTTCGGTATCCGTCCGAGGTCGCACCGGTCGAAGGTTAATCATGACCGCGATCGCATTTCCGATTCCCGAGCAAATCCGCGAGCTCGCCGACGGCGCCGAACAATTCATCCGCGCCGAAGTGATGCCGCGACACGATCGGCACGCGCGAATCCTTGAAGAGCCGCGCCTGCTGTTTGCTCCCGACGGCCGATTCTCGCACGAAGTTGAGGAGTTGATGCGCGAGGTGCGGATGGCGGCGAGCAAAGCCGGCTACTTCACCATGTCGGTCCCGCGCGAACTGGGCGGCGCCGGATTCGGGATGCTTGCATATTTCGTCACGTGGGAACGGATCGCTCATATCTGCGGTGGGCGTTACTGGCTGCTCGGTCATCAGACGATCAGCCACTGGGCGTTCGGTCCGAGCAAGGTGCTGTTGGAGCTCACCCCTCGCGCGCGCGACGAAGTCCTTGCGGGCATGATGAGCGGGCGCACCACGATGTGCTTCGGGATGTCGGAACCGGGCGCGGGATCGGACGCGGCGATGATCCAGACCAAAGCGGTCAAAGAGGGCGACGGATGGCGTATCAGCGGACGCAAAATCTGGACGAGCAATGCTCCACACGCCGATTATTGTCTCGTACTGGCGATAACCGACCCGGCTCGCGCGGCGGCGCGAAAGGGAGGCATCAGCGCCTTCTTCGTCCCGACCTCATCGCCCGGGTTTAAGGTCGAAAGCGTCATCCGCGTTCACGGAAGCGTCGGCGGTCACGAAGGCGCGATCGTGATGGACAACGTCTGGGTCGAGCCGCATCAGCTGATCGGGAAACTCAACGAGGGATTTGCGATCGGGTTGCTCGGAGTGTCGATCGGGCGCGTTTACAATTCGGCGCGGGCGTTGGGGATGGCCCGATGGGCATTGGAAACCGCGCTCGAGTACACCAAGCATCGCGAGGCCTTCGGTCATCCGATTTCCGAGTACCAAGGCGTAATGTTTCCTCTCGCCGAATCGGCGATGGAGCTGCACGCGGCGCATCTGATGGGGCTCAACGCGGCGACGCTCATTGACGCGGGCGAACGCGCGATCAAGGAGCTCTCGATGGCGAAGGCTTATACGGTCGAGGTTTGTCTGCGGGCGATCGATCGCGCAATCCAGGCGCACGGCGCGATAGGTCTTACCAACGAGCTGCATCTTGTGAATGCGTGGCAGGACGTGCGGACGATCAACATCGCCGACGGGACGAACGAGATCCTGCGACGCACCATCGCGCAGCGCCTGCTTGGCGGCGACCTTGAGCTCTAGGTTCTCGCGGGTAGGGCGGAACACCGAGTCCGTGAATCGAGATTCTTCGGTTCGTACGAAATGACAAGACAAGGACCACTTTGCTTGTCACTCCGAGCGAAAGCTGACGTTGGAGGGAGAACTCTCATCCTACATAAGATTGCTGGAAATAATTCGCGGTGCACAACACTGGCGCTGGTCACGGGTGCGCCTTAACGAAATCTGCGACGGCCTTGTTGAAGAGGTCGGGATGCTCGAAGAAAAAGAGATGACCTCCCGGAAGTTCCTTGAGCGTCGCGCCGGGAATCCGCTCGGCGATCGCACGCGAGTTGCCCGGCGGAACCAGCCGATCGCCGGTTCCCGTAATCACCATCGTCGGGACGCGAATCTCGCCGAGTCTGGTGCTCGCGTCGAAGCTCATCACTCCCTGCGCCTGACGCGCGTATGAATAGGGCGGCGCAGCGAATTGCGATCGAATCGCTTCGTGCTTTCGGATGACGTCGGGTCGATGAGCGATCGCGTCGTCAGTAAACATGCCCCGTAACTGTGTCTTTTGCTGCTCCGCAGTCGCGAGGGTGCCCGCCAGGAGCGCGGTAATCATCTCGGGATCGGGCTGAACGACGCTCGATCCGCCGCTGTGCGTGCATCCGAGGATGAGAGCGCTAAGGCGATCCTGATACGCGAGCGCGAACTCCTGCGCGATCATCCCGCCCATCGAGATTCCGAGCAGCGCGCATCGCTTGATGGAGAGCGCGTCGAGGAGGCCTGCCGTGTCCGCCGCCATCTGCGCGATCGAATAGGGAGCGTCGGGCTTGTCGGTGCGCCCCGCGCCTCGATTGTCAAAAAGAACACAGCGGAAATGTTTCGAGAGTTCGGGAAGCTGCTCGCTCCACGCCAGGAGGTTGGAGCCGAGGCCGCGGATCATCACGAGCGTCTGCGGCGCGTCGCCGTGGATTTCGTAATAGATTTCGATATCGCCGATGCGCTTTCTAGGCATGAGCGCAATTTAGCGCGCCACCGCATCGAGGACCAAACCGCTTGGTATCTATCTCTCTAGTTATCTTCGCTAAGGCCGGCGCCGTCGAGCTTGACGCGCATCCGATGCCAGTCGCCGTGCGGCGCAGAGATATCGGTTGAGAAAAAGAAATACACGACCGGCGGGGTATCATCCGTCACGCCGATCAGTTTGAACGCGTCGCCCTCGAGCTTCGACGCAAGCGCGGTTCGCTTCGCACTCTGGCAATCGAAGACGAAAACTCCGCCCTCGCCGTAAATCGCGGTCGAGGTGTAAACCAGCTTGTTGTTCTTGAGCCAGGCGAATCCGGTCGCGCCGTTGATGCTCTGGACCGTGCGTCCGTCGCGCGTGATGCTGAGCACGTGATATTCCCCTATATCCGCCGTCGTGAAGCTCGCGCCGCATCGCTCGTTTCGCGATTTGAACGTGCCTTCCGTATCGATCGCCTCGACCGCCAGCGTCGGAGCTGCCTTTTGGGCTGCGCGAGCCGGTGCGAGCGATCCCATCCACGCGATCGCTGCCAGGGTGATCGCGATTCCGATGCGCCACTGCTGTTCAGCAACGCAGCCGACATGCCGCTTCGTCATCCCGAACACCGCGCCTTGGCCGACGCGGCTTCTTGTTTTGCGCAAGACCACTTCAGGACCCCCTTCCTAACCTTCCCCCGCAACTGAATGCGGGGGAAGGGATAGAGGACGCCTTCTCCCGCAAACTTGGGGGCAGGAGAGGATCCGCTAACATGATGCCCGTGCTCTGAGGTAAAAGCATCCTACGGAGAAATTTCTATGGCCAGCACAGTCAAGCTCGATCCTCCCTTTCGCGCCGAGCATATCGGAAGCCTGCTCAGGCCGCGCGAACTGAAAGACGCGTTCGCAGCCCATGCGCAGGGCCGGATGGGAGACGGCGCTTTTCGCGAAATTCTCGAACGCTCGATCCTTGATGCGATCCGGCTTCAGGAGGATGCGGGCCTGCAAACCATCACCGACGGCGAGTTCCGCCGCGTCGCGTGGTCGACGGGATTCATCTCGGGGCTCGACGGCCTCGAATCTCGCCCCTCGCTGTTCGAGTTTCATGACGCCGCCGGCAATCTCCAGCGATGGGATACATGTTACGCCGTGCGACGCATCAGCCGCCCGCGCGGCATCACGACGGATGAGTTCGAGTTCGTCCGCCGCCATACGAAGCGCACGCCCAAGGTCACCATGCCGACGCCCAGCTTCCTGCATTTCTTTCGCCTGGGCGATTGCGCTGATCCGAAAGCGTATCGCGATATCGATCAATTCTGGGACGATCTGATCGCGATCTATCGCGAAGAAATCGCCGCGCTCGCGAGGATCGGCGCGACTTACGTTCAGCTCGACGAGGTGCCGATCACGATGCTCTGCGACGAGCAAGTTCGCGAGCGTATCCGATCGCACGGCCTCGACGCGGATGCCCTGCTGAGCCGTTATATCGACGCGGTCAATCGCATCGTCGCGGACCGTCCGTCCGGGATGACGATCGGGATGCATCTGTGTCGCGGGAATCTGCGCGGGCGATGGATGGCGTCGGGCAGCTACGAGGCTGTCGCGGCGCGACTCTTCGATGGAACGAACGTTGACGGATTCTTTCTCGAATACGATTCGCCCCGCGCGGGCGATTTCTCTCCGCTGCGTTTCGTCCCGAAAAACAAGTTCGTCCGCCTCGGACTGGTGAGCAGCAAGAACGCGACGCTTGAGAGTGCGGACGATCTGATGCGGCGTATCGACGAGGCCTCGCGCTATGCGCCGCGCGAAAACATGGGCATCTCGCCGCAATGCGGTTTCGCAAGCACGGTGGGCGGAAATCCGCTCACGATCGACGACGAATCCGCCAAGCTGCGGCTTGTCGTCGAAGTCGCCCGTCGCGCGTGGGGTTGAAGCTCGGAAATCCTGACGCGCGTCGCGCTTGAGGAAATCCCGGCTTGATGTGAATATTCGCCGAAGAAGTCCCCGTCGGCTCCGCGCCGACGCGATCACAAGGAGAATGCAGATGCGCGCCGCAGTGATGCGAAACAAAAAGCTGGTCGTTGATAATATCCCCGTTCCGACGCCGGGTCCCGGCGAAGTGCTGGTCAAAACCCTCGCGTGCGGCATCTGCGGCTCGGATCTCCACGCACTCAAGTTCGCGGAGAAGCTCGTCGAAGGTGCGCGTCGATCGGGCGGCGTATTCGTGATGGACCTCAATCGCGACGTCGTCATGGGTCACGAGTTCTGCTTCGAAATTGTGGACTACGGGCCGGGTACGCAAAGGAAGCTCAAGCCCGGGACGCGCGCGACCTGTATGCCGGTGCTGGTTCGTTCGACCGGCGTCGAGACGGTGGGATACTCGAATGACAACCCGGGCGGATACGCTGAGATGATGCGGCTGACTGAAGGCCTGCTGCTCGAAGTTCCCAACGGGCTTCCCAGCGAGCACGCAGCGCTTACCGAGCCGATGGCCGTGGGATATCACGCTGTTCAGAAGGCGCGTCTCGAAAAACGCGACATCCCGTTGGTAATCGGATGCGGCCCGGTCGGGCTTTCCGTGATCGCCGCGCTCAAGCTCAAGGGTATAGCGCCAATCGTCGCTGCGGATTTCTCGCCGCGCCGTCGCGAGCTGGCGATCAAGATGGGCGCGGACGCGGTGATCGATCCGAAGGAAAAGTCACCCTACGAAAGCTTCAAGCAGATGGCGGTCGATCCCACCGCGCCTCCGCCGGCAGCGCCGTGGATGACGGGTCCGCAACTGCGTCCGGCGGTGATCTTCGAATGCGTCGGAGTGCCGGGCGTAATCGATCAGATCATGCTTAACGCGCCGCGCGACACGCGAATCGTGATCGTGGGCGTATGCATGGAGCGCGACCATATCGAGCCGATGTTCGGCATCAACAAGGAACTCAATCTCCAGTTCGTACTCGGCTATACGGGCGAGGAATTCGCGACTACGCTTCACAATATCGCCGAGGGAAAAGTCCCCGTGACTCCTCTCGTGACCGGCAAGGTGGGCGTCGAGGGCGTGGCGAAGGCGTTCGAGGATCTCGGCTCGCCCGAGCATCATGCGAAGATCATTGTCGAACCGTGGCATAGTTGATTTTTTGAGGCTGTGAACTGCGGAGCGCCGATCGCATTGGGATCGGCGCTCTCGTTTCAAAGGAAGGTCGGGCCACCATGATCGGGTTGATTGAACACACCGTCAAACGCGCAAGCAGCATCGCCGACGCGCACGCGAAGCATCGATGGAACATTCCCGCCGACTATAACGTCGCGATCGATTGCCTCGATCGTCACACCACGATGCGTGACAAGATCGCGCTCTACTACGAAGACGACGAAGGTCACGCCGAGAAGTACACGTTCGGCCAGATGATCACGGCGGCGAACAAGTTCGGCAACGCGTTGCGCGGCATCGGAATCAAGCGCGGCGATGTTGTCGCGGTCCATCTGCCGCAGCGTCCCGAGACGGCGATCGTGCACATGGCCTGTTATCGTATCGGCGCGATCGCACTGCCGATCTCCAAGCTCTTCGGCCCCGAGGCGCTCGATTATAGACTGCGCAACAGTCTGGCTCCCGCGATCCTCGTCGAAACCGAAAACGTCTCCAAGCTCGACAGCCTGCGCAAGGAAATCGAGACTCTCAAGCACGTAATAGTCGTGGGAGGCAAAGGTGACGGTCTCTCGTTTGACGATTTGCTCGCCAAGGGGTCGTCCGATCTCACTGTCGAAAAGAACAGCGCCGAAGATCCTATCCTGCTGATGTACACCTCCGGCACGACCGGCAATCCCAAAGGCGTCCTCCACGCCCATCGCTATGTGCTCGGCCATAACGGAATCGACTACTCCTACAACTACCTGCGCGAGGGCGATCTCTATTACAGCCCCGCGGATTGGGCTTGGGCGGGCGGGCTGCTCGACGGATTGCTCGCGATATGGCCGTACGGGATTCCGGTCCTCGCCTATCGCAGCAAGGCGCGCTTCGACCCCGACGTGATGTATCGCCTCGTCGAAAAGTACGGCGCGACGGTGGGCCTTTATCCTCCGACCGTTCTCAAGGGACTGCGCGAGGTCAGCAAGCCGCGTGAGAAATATCCGAAGATGCGCCTGCGATGTATCGTCAGCGGCGCCGAGCCCGTCAGCCCGGAACTGGGACGATGGGTGGACGATGAGCTGAAGGTCGAGTTCAACCAGGGATTCGGCCAGACCGAGGCGAATTACTTCATCGGCAGTTGCACGGCGCTGGAGAAGATAAAACTCGAGGCGCTCGGCAAGGGATATCCGGGGCATGTCGTGCGAATCGTCGATCCCGAAACGGGAGCGCTGCTCAACAACGGAGAGGCGGGAGATATCGCGATTCGCCGCGACGATCCTGTCGTGATGAAGGAGTACTGGCGCAATCCTGACGCGATGCGCGACAAGTTTCGCGGCGAATGGCTCCTGACGGGCGATCTTGGCCACATGGACGATCAGGGGTTCATTTACTTCCAGGGCCGTTACGACGACGTTATCAAGAGCGCGGGCTATAGAATCGGACCCGCTGAAGTCGAAGCCTCGATCATGGAAGTCAAAGGCGTCGCGTCGTGCGCGGTGATCGGCGTACCCGATGAGCAGCGCGGTCAGGTCGTCAAGGCGTTCGTCAAGGTCCTGCCCGGAACGGAAAAATCCGCCGCGCTCGTCACTACGATCCAGGAACACGTGCGCAAGAAACTCGGCGCGCATGAGTATCCGCGTGAAGTGGATTTTCTGGACGAGTTTCCGATGACCGTCACCGGAAAGATTCGCAGACGTGACCTGCGCGAACAGGAAGAGCGCAAGCAGGCCGGCAAGCCTTGATTTGACGGGGGCGAGAAGAATCGCGGCGGAGAAAATAAGATGACGACCAGAATCAAATTCGGCTACATGTTCGACTTTCGCAATCCTCCCGATTCGAAGCTCGATTTTCCGCAACTCTACAGCGAGATGTTTCGCCAGGCGGAGTTCGCCGATCGCGCCGGCCTCGATTCGCTGTGGGTGACGGAGCATCACTTCACCGACGACGGTTATCTCCCTGCGATGATTCCGGTGCTGTCCGCTCTCGCCGCCCGCACCAAGCGCGTCACGCTCGGCACCTATGTCCTGCTTGCGCCGTTCTATCATCCGCTGCGACTGGCAGAAGACACGGCGACGATCGATTTAATGTCCGGCGGACGCCTCAGGCTCGGCATCGGGATGGGCTATCGTCCCGAGGAATTCGACGGCTTTCAGGTATCCAAGAAGACACGCCTTGGCCGTACGCTCGAAACGATCGAAATCCTGCGCCGCGCATGGACGGGCGAAGTCTTCAGCTTCGAGGGCAAGCACTTCCGCTTCAAAGATGCGCGCGTGCTCCCGCGTCCGGTGAGCCGACCGCATCCTGAGTTGCTGTGGGGCGGGATGACGCCGACGGCGATCGAGCGGGGTGCGGAACTCGGCCTCGGCTTCGCATGCAATCTCGGTGCGCGCGAAGTAGCGCTCTATCGCGAGGCGATGGCGAAGCGCGAAAAAGACGCCTCGAAGGTCAGTATCGTCAACAATCGAATCGTTTATGTGGGCGACAGCGAGCAGCAGGCATGGGATGACATCAAGGGTGCAGCGCTCTACCAGGCGGCGATGTACGGCAAATGGCTCGCGACCGAGTTCGGCTCGGATCAGACGATGATGGGTCCTGACGCGGATCGCATCCGCAAGAATGCCGTGCTCGGACCGCCGCGCGAAGTCGCGGACAAGCTTGCGCAGATTATCGATCGCACGCCGATGACCGAATTGATACTCGCGATGCAGCTTCCGGGACTCGCGCCAGCAAAAGCGATGCGCTCGCTCGAACGCTTCGCCTCCGAAGTGTTGCCCGCGCTGCGCCGCTGATAAATCAAAGGCAGCCGCGCGAATAAACTGCCAGGATGCAACCGCGCGAGAACGCTTTCACGTCCGGCCCGGCGCTCGTCGGATATATCAGCGCGCTCGAGTTCGTCGTCCATCTGCCCAACCCCGGCGGCTACGGATTCTTCACGGACGAACTCTATTTCATGGCGTGCGGAGAGCACTTGAGTTTCGGCTACGTCGATATGCCGCCGCTCACCGCCTTGCAGGCATGGGCGGCACGCGGACTGTTCGGCGATTCGCTCACGGCGGTGCGGCTGTTTCCCACGTTTGCTGCTGCCGGACTGATTCTTCTTACCGGCGCTCTCGTCCGCCAATTCGGCGGCGGTCGATTCGCGCAGGTGCTTGCTGCAGTCGCTGTTCTGCTCGCACCATTCTTCCTCGGGTTCTCCAGCTATCTTTCGATGAATTCGATCGAGCCGCTGTTATGGATGGGATGCGCATACGTGTTGATTCGAATCATCAAAACCGGCGACGCGAGGCTGTGGCTTTGGTTCGGATTGATAGCCGGCATCGGACTCGAGAACAAAGACACGATGCTGCTGTTCGGGTTTGTCCTGATCGCGGGCCTGATGATGACGCCGCAGCGACGGCTGACGGCAAATCGATGGTTCGTGTTCGGAGGTTTGATCGCGCTGCTGATCTTTTTGCCGAACCTGATTTGGATGATTCAGCGTCATTTTCCCCACCTTGAGATGCTGGCCAATATCAGGCGCAATCAACGCAACATAGCTCCCTCGCCCATCGGATTCGTCGGATTGCAGTTGCTCGGCACGCAACCCGTAGCGGCGCCAGTCTGGATCGGCGGCCTTTTCTTGCTGCTGCTGGACGCCAGTTACAAGGAGTATCGCGCGCTCGGATGGGCATACGTGATCGCGCTGCTAATCCTTCTTCTGATGCGTGGCCGATTCTACTATCTCGCCCCGTCTTACCCGATGCTTTTCGCTGCCGGCGCGGTTGGCGCGGAGCGATGGCTGGATCGCTCGCACCGCTATCATTTGGGATGGGCATACGTGGCGCTGCTCGTTGCAACCGGCCTCGCGATCGCAGTGAATACGCTGCCCTTGTTGCCGCCGGTGACCTATATCGCTTACACGCATCTTATCGGCGTGTCGCAGCCGAAGTTTGAACACCGCCAGTCAAGCGAGCTTCCCCAGCTTTTGGCGGACAGATGCGGATGGCCTGAGATGGTCGCCGCGGTAGCGCAGGTTTACAACGCAATCCCTTCGGACGAACGCGCCCGGACAGCAATTTTCGCGCAGAATTACGGCGAGGCCGGCGCGATAGACTTTTACGGTCCGAAACTCGGCCTGCCAAAAGCGATCAGCGGTCACGTCAACTATTGGTACTGGGGCCCACGAAATTACACCGGCGAGAGCGTCATCGTGCTCGGCAACGCGCGTGAAAGGCTCGAAAAGTATTTCTCTAAAGTCGAAGACAAGGGCGCCGTGGGCAATCCGTACGCGATGGCTTCGGAGCACTTCGAAATCTATTTGTGCAGCCAACCGAAAGGCTGGACCTTCGCGCAACGATGGCCGGAACTTAAGACTTGGGACTGACGGATCCGCATCAAGTTCGCGCGATGTTCGCCAGTCGGGCGCTGAGGGCGGCGGCTTCCGCGATGATGCTGTCGAAAATTTCGCGCACGGTGCGGATCTCGCGGATCATGCCCGAGATCTGGCCCGCCGCTCCCGTGTATTCGCCCTCGGCTTTGCTGCTCATCTCGGTGCGAAATCGCTCGCGCAGCTCGGCCTGCTTGTCGGCGGCCGCGCCCGCCAGCTTTGACTTCTCATAGTCGACCAGCGTAGGAGTCGCGAGCGTTCGGACCGGCTTTCCGGTCAGCAATTCTGTGACGACGGTGTCGGTCTCGGCTGCATCTATAATCCGCCGCTTGTAGATCGAAGACGCCTCGCTCTCCGGCGTCGCGATCAGCCGCGTCCCAAGCTGAATTCCGCATGCGCCGAGCGCGAGTGCTGCGACAAACCCGCGAGCGTCGCCGATTCCTCCGGCCGCGATCACCGGAACCTTGACCGCGTCGACTACCTGGGGCACGAGCGCGAGAGTCGTGACCGTGCCGACATGTCCTCCCGCCTCGCATCCCGAGGCGACGATCGCGTCCGCGCCTTCGGCTTCGACGCGCTTCGCGTGCCTGACTGACGGGATCACAGGGATGACGATCGTTCCCGCAGTCTTCAGCATCTCGACAATATTCAATCCGGGATCGCCGCGTCCAGTCGTAACGATCTTCACGCCCATCTCGATGCATATTGCGGCGCGCGATTGTGTGAACGCGCGTCCGATCGGCGTGATGTTGACGCCGAACGGTTTTTTGGTGAGCGCGCGCGTCTGCTCTATGTCGGCGCGCAGCGTCGCCTCGTTGCCGCCGAACGTCGGAAGAACACCGAGTCCGCCCGCTTCGGCGACTGCCGCGACAAGCATCGGGCCGCCGGCGCCCTGCATCGCACCCTGAAGGATTGGAAGCGGAATTCCGAGCAGATCGCAAAGAGCGGTGTGGAACATTTCGGGTGGACCTACGATTTCGCTAATGCGGTTGCGCGTGCGTCACGGTTTGCGACCGGTCACGCGCACCAGCGAGCCGGGGATGAACTCATGAGCGGCGACGTCGACGAAACCGGCGTCGCGCAGATAGCCGGTCGTTTCGGCGCGCGAGTGAGCAACGCCCGTGCTTCTGTAAATTGCCTCGTTGAGCGCCCAAAGCGCGGGACCGATCGGGCCGTTCTTGTCGTTGTCGAGCATCTCGCCGATTACATTCATCTCGCCGCCCGATTCGAGCGCCTCAAAGGCTTTCGAAACCACCTTGCGAATCAGCTCGGGGCTGTATTGCGGAAGATTGCTCGCGAGGATCGCGACGTCTGCGCCGCGTGGAAACGGATCTTTGGTGAAGTCGCCTGGCTGCGCGGTGATTCGATCGGAAAATCCCGCGCGCTCGATATATTCGCGTGCGACCACCGCAACCACCGGGAGATCGAAAACGATGCCCCGGATTTGCGGATACTTCTGTGCCGCCGCGATGCAGTAGCATCCTGAGCCGCCGCCGAGATCGAGGATTAGCTTGCGACTGGACAGATCGCGCTGCTTCGAAAACAGCCGTCCCGCGCCCATCCCGATGCTGAACGTGGCAGCATGCAGTTTGCGCGCTTCCTCGACCGTGAAGTTTTCGTAAATGCCGAGGATGGTCGGCGGCTCCTTGCCGCGCAGAAAGTTCGCGAGCTTGTTCCACTCAACGTAGTCGCTACGGCCCATGGTCGTC
>Ga0335069_10001505_pt1 | contig 37464 bp, 27 predicted proteins | sample Lox_Sample_11_FD_206714 | JGI IMG/M metagenome (GOLD analysis project Ga0335069, IMG submission 206714) | Soil microbial communities from Loxahatchee National Wildlife Refuge, Florida, United States - Lox_Sample_1.1 | ecosystem: Environmental > Terrestrial > Soil > Wetlands | place: USA... | reverse complement strand
CTAGAGTCAGGCCAATGAAGACTACAGCCGTCGCAATCGCTGCATGGGTGCGGTCGGTGTCTTTCAAAGCCGCGAAAAGCCCGAAGAAAAGCACGTAGTAGAAGGGCAGCACCAGGACAGTCGGGAAATCAAGCCGCAAAAGACCCACGGCTTTGTTCTGCTGCAACACCTGAAATGCCTCTGCGGCGGAAGAAGGCGGACCACCAAGTACAGTGATCTGCAGCATCGTGGCCAGCGAATAAACGAGGAAAACGAAGGCTGCGATTCCGCCCGCCCGGCAGAAGTGAGCCCAATCAACGGCGGAGAACGAGGAGGGTCTTCGTGGCGGCGCGGCGGCCATACACGGCCCTCCTTTCTGGCCGTCTGGGAGTGAGGGACCTAAAGCGGATTCTGGTTCCATGTCATCTCAGGATAACCATCCGCCCCTCGAACTGTTCGCCGTCAAAATGACCAAAGACGCCCGACGCTCGCCTCTATCTGTGGCGCCCCGTTTCGTTCCGCGCGCCAGCCGCGCCGTCATTGAACCGAAGGTGCCTCCGGATAGCGACCCTAGTCTGAGCCCTCTAGCTGCATTTTCCCCGGCGCACGATGTGTGCGCCGATCTCATCGGTTGCGGAGTGTGCGATTCGAGGGAAACTATGCGTGAGAGGCAGGTAGTTCAATGTCGGCACAGACCCCAGTTTGGAAACTGGCACTCCGGGCCATCTTCCGCGCGCTTACCTTCCTGCTGCCATTTGCTTTCGCGGGCCGGCTGGATTGGTGGCGCGGCTGGCTCTTCGTCGGCTCATTGCTGTTCATCGTCGGGGTAAGCTTCGTCGTATTGCGGCGCAAAAGCCCGAACCTGATGCGCCGGCGGCTGGAGCGGCGACCGGGCGTCAAGCGATTCGAGAGATTCGTGCTCGCCGCGACGATTGTCGAGTTCCTCGGCTTTTACGCGGTGGCCGGCCTCGACGCCCGCTACCGTTGGTCGCAACTCAGCGCGGCCTGGATATGGCCTGGCATCGCGCTGGAGTTGCTCGGATTCGTACCGATCTACCGGGCGATGGCGGAGAATCCCTTCCTCGAAAGACATGTCCGCGTTCAGACCGAGCTTGGCCATCACGCCATCACCACGGGACCGTACCGCGTGGTGCGTCACCCCATGTATTCCGGGTTGATGCTGTTGCTGCCGGGGTGCGCGCTAGTTCTCGGCTCGGCATGGGGTTTTGCGCCGATCACGATGTTGATGGCCACCTTCATTGTCCGTACGGTGCTGGAAGACGGCGCCCTGCGCCGCGAGTTGCCGGGCTACGAGGAGTACTGCTCCCAGACACGCTACCGACTGGTTCCGGGCGTCTGGTAGGGTCGGACCGCCTGTAATGGCGTTCGGGGAAGCGTCGCCGGGCCGCTCGTGAATTCCGCTTAGTTAGGTCAACTTGACGCGTAACGCCGTTCCGCCAAGTGGACCAGGTGCGGCGTCCGTGGCACAACCCGGAACGTCGGCGGCCGCACGACGCCGTCCAGAATTCCATTGACCTGATTCGCAGCCCCTCTTCTGGCGCTTGCGACCCAGCTCGTTTCATGTCCAAACGATTCACCTCGCATTCATCCGTGCAAAGGCGGCTACATAGTCTGCTAATGTGGATGTGGATATCGAGGTCCGAAAATGCTGGCCGATTCAGGTGGCTCTCCGGCCTCCGCCGCCTCTTCCTGATGAGTGGCGCGGCCGGTTTGATGGCATGCCGCGGACGTCGGGACGAGCGGCCACACGACGCGCCGCTCACGTTGAGTACGGTCCTGGATGAGAGTCGGTCGAAGTTTGGCGTTCCCGCAATGGCCGCCATCGTCCTCGGGGCGAATAAGGTCTTCGAGTGCCAGGTTACCGGAATCGCGCGGCGTGGTCGAAGCGCGCCGGTGCGCACGTCAAGCCGGTTCCATCTCGGCTCGAACACCAAGGCGATCACCGCGACGATGGTCGCCACCTTGGTTGAAGAGAATCGGCTGAGCTGGGATACGACCGTTCTCGATGTTTTTCCCGAATGGAGCAACTCGATTCATCCTGACTACCGCGGGATTAACCTCAACGACCTGTTCCAGCACCACTCAGGCCTGCCGCCGTATAACAACGCTACGAGTGCCGATATGCGGAGGTTGCCGGCCGGCGAATCGGCGGCGGAAGTGGCGGGCTTCATCTTGCACCGGCCTCCCGCCCGGAAACCTGGCTCCGGCGGACTATACTCCAACGCCGGTCCGGCGATTGCGGCCGTCATGGCGGAGCGCATGACCGGCTTGAGTTGGGAAACCCTCATCCGGAACCGGATATTCGGGCCGCTCGGCATCTCCGGCGGGTTCGGCTGGCCCAACGCTGCCGATCCGCTCCAGCCCTCAGGGCACGTCCACACATGGTTTGGCCCCATCCCTACCCCCACCTTCCTGATACATGCGCTGCCTCCGTTCTTCCGGCCCGGCGGAGATGTTCACATGTGCCTTCCCGATTACGCGCGCTTTCTGCAGTCGCACCTCAACGGCCTGCAAGGAAAAGACGCGCTATTGCAAGCGACCACGGTCCGCCACCTCCACACGGCGCGTGGCGTGTTCGGATTGGGCTGGGGCGTAGGTCCCCATGACGGCCGCATGACAAGTGGCCATGATGGCAGCGACGGGACCTTCTACGTGACCGCCGCTTTGTGGCATGAGCGGAACCTCGCGATTGCGGTGGCGGCCAACATGGGAGGCGACTTGGCGTCTAAAGCTTGTCACACTGTGTCGAACGCGATTGCGCGTGTCTATTTGAGCAGGAGCAGCTGAATCGCATGGCCGCCACTTCTTCAGAGCAAGTTCCGATCGAGAACAAGCTCTCGCGGACTGAGATGGTCTGCTGGCTGTTGGGAAGTTGGCTGGTCGCCAACGGGCTGACGCACTCACTGGTATGGCTCACGACCGGCCGGATCTACTACCAGCTACCGCCAGGGCTGTCGCTGTCTGCCGAGGCATCGATCGATCTTCTGAATCTCTTGATTCCGCTTTTTGTCATGCGCTGGAGGTTTCGCGAGAAGTCGATTCTCTCAGTCACGGGCTGGCGTTGGACCGGCGTCGGAATCGTCGGCTGGGCGCTCGCTGGATTTGCAGTCTTCATGGCGATCGCCATCGCGTCGAACTACGCCTTCGGGAACCAGACGATCGAGTATGCGCCCTCGGCTTCGACGCCATTGACGAAGAGCGATCTTCGCCTGCTGGCTCTCATCCTGCTCTTTCTCCCGGCCGCGAGCGAAGAGATGATGTTCCGCGGCTTCCTGCAAGGCTACTGCACCCGAGTCTTTGGCAAGAGCGTTGGTCTCCTGTTGCCGGCCGTACTGTTCGCGATGCGGCACCATCCCTCGGACATTTATTTTGGACTTCTGAACCACGCTTCTCCGGCGGCCTGGGCCAACCGGTTTACGCAGCTCTACCTGGGAGCTCTGATTTTTGGGTTGGTGCGCATGAAAGCCGGCTCGACCTGGGCGACATGGCTGATGCACAGCGGCATCCTCGTCATGATCCTCATCATCGGCCGACTGTGGAAGGCCTTCGTGCCGTGAAACGAACGACCTGTCGCGTCGTGTGATTACTACTTACGCTTATGAACACTCTGGCGGTTGCCTCTTCTATGAATCAGTCTCAGAACCGAACGACCGTAGCCTTTGCGTGGACGGTGATGGTCATGGTTTCGCTTGTTCCGGACATCATCTTTCACGAGTTCCGATTACCAGGCTCCGCCTGGCTCTTCGGAGGAAAGATACTCCTGCTCGTCGGGGCGCTTTTTGCCAGCTTCGCCTGGGACTTTATGTATCCACTGCGCCGGTTCCTGATTGCCTTCCTGGCGCTCAACGCGGCGGAGTGGGCGATCGGACCGGTCAGCCACAGCGCCGGGTGGTCACGACACTTCGCCGCCTCGTTTGTAGGCCGGATGAATTCCTCGCAGTTACTGAAGCTATCGGTAGGCTTGGTGATGGCCGGCATGGTGCTATCACTCGTGCGCAGTCCGCGCCGGGCGTTTCTCACCGTCGCCATACGTGGGGCAAAGGCCAACCCGGTGTGGTATTTGCCTATCCGGCGGCCGGTCGCTTATCCGTTTCGGGCCTACCCTGGCTTTTGTGATTGCGACCGGAACACTTGCGTTCGTGCTGCTTGGGGGCCCCCATCGTCCTCGGCGCTGCTGCACGCCGTACCGCTTTTTCCGCTAGCGCTTGCTTGGGCGGCGATGAACGCCTTCAGCGAGGAGTACTCTTATCGTGCTGCTATCATCGCAACCATCCGTCCCGTGGTTGGAGACAACCAGGCCCTTTTGCTTTCCTCCTTCTCCTTCGGTGGGGCCCACTTCTATGGGATCCCGTACGGGTTTCTCGGCGTTGGCATCGCCGCGTGCCTGGGATACGTGCTCGGCCGAGTCATGCTGGAAACCGAAGAGCTGTTCTGGCACTGGTTCATCCACCTTGTCCAGGATGTAGTGATATTCGCCTTCATGGCGGCCGGCGCCGTGACGCCGGGAGGGAGATAAAAGCGCCATGGCCGGCACGCCGAGAACGGGGGTCTGAAGGCTCGCGCTATTGGGAGACAGTCGGTTGGGTCCCACGCGCGACCAGCAGCGTAAGGTCATCGGACTGAGCACCCGCGCTGAACTCCTGCACTCGGGCGAGAAGGCGAGACACGATCGTGTCCGCGGGATCATCTTTGAGGCGAACCAACTCCCCGATCAGCCGCTCTTCACCGAACTCTTCATCGCCGCAGACAGCTTCCGTCACACCGTCGCTGAAGATCACTAGCAGATCTCCCGCCTCAAGCTGCATGCGGCACGCGGATCCCTGCCAGTGCCCAAACGCGCCGAGCACCGTGGCGGTTGACTCCAGACGTGAAACCGCTCCGTCGCTCCGCAGCCACACCGGCGGATTGTGGCCGCAGTTGACGTACAGAATCTCGCGGGCCTGATCCGAATAGATCCCCAGGAAGACCGTGGCGTAGTGCTCTGGCGCGGTCGACAGGTACAGCATGCGGTTGACTTGCTGCAGCATCACCACAGGATCGAACTGCTCCTTCGAGCTTTGACTGCGCAGATAAGCCTCCAGGTGGGCGACCAACAAAGCGGCGTGCACGCCCTTTCCGGAAACATCGGCCAACACCAGCCCGGTGCGATCGGTTCCCAGATCCAGGAAGTCGTAATAGTCGCCACCAACGGCCCGGGCCTGCACACAGCGTGCGGCGCATTCCATCGTACGAAGTCGGGGTGCCGACTGCGGCAGGAGCCTGGCCTGGACATCCCGGGCGATGTCCATTTCACGCGCTGAGCGCCGTTCGCTCTCAATGCGAGCGGCGATCTCTTCCGCCAAGTGCATGTTCTCCAGAGCCGTGGCCGCCTGGCTTGCAACGGACGCCAGCAGGCGGCGGTCCTCACCTGAATACGGCTCCTCGGAACGACGTGGTCCCAGTAACAATACGCCAAGCGGCTGCCCTTCGCGGCCTACAATCGGCACGGCACACTCGGGGGGCTGTTCCGGCGGCGCTCCGTCCGGCTGTAGCTCCACGCGCACGTAGCTGGGCTTCAACGCTTCGGCCAAATGGACTTCCAGCAGCCGGGCCATTTCCAGGCGGTCCCGTGTGGTGCGGGTCTTTTCGGCCAGGTCCTCGAGGATCACGCGGGCATCGTAGGCGCCGCGGAAGAACGCCCGGTCGATCCTGCCGCTGACACGTTTGTGCACCTGCGTTCCGCTCCACAGAAGACCCGTCCCGAACACAGCGGCCAGCGCGATTCCGGACGGCTGGCTGATCGTCGCGCCGGGCTGCAGGTACTCCGAGAGCGTGGAGGCAAAGAGGAGAGTCAGTGCGATGCTGCCTATTGATAGGAGAATTGTGAATCCGCGCTGCACCAGAAGGTAACGCGCGCTTAGCCTCAACAGCACTGGGAAGTCGAGGACCCGGTGCACCACGACGGCATAAGCGAAGAAGACCGGCGTAAGCAGCAGCAGGCCCAGGAACAAGGTGACTAGCCAATCCGGAAGTTGGATGCGGGTGAAGCTCTGAACCAGAAGCTCGCCCACATTGGGGACGAGGCTCAGCATGGTGCCCCAAAACATCACGCGCATTCTGCGCCGCGACTCGGGGTCGCGCGTACCGAAGAAGTTCGCGGCGAAAGATGCCAGTCCCAAGACCATGCACCCCACCACGAAGAGCAAGGCGATCCGGTCCGACAATAAGTCACCGATCCAATGGCGAAACGGTTCCGGGAAACTCAGTCCGCCAGATCGCAGACTTCCAGTTGAGAAGAACAAGCCCAGACCCAAGAGAATCCACTTTAAAGCGGGCCAGCGGCGGTCCAACGGCGATTGCTTCGGAAAGCGTGCGTAGAAGTGGTAGAAGAGTGGACCCACCACCCCTACATGCGCGCCCTGGAAGGCATGCGCCACCGGCAACCAGCCCGGTGGAGTGGGACCCGGGTATTCGAACCCGCGGCTTGCGGCGACGGCGCCAAATAGAATCGCCAGCAGCCAGGCGTTGAGGTTCTCCATCCTCAAAAACAGAACGGCCAGTCCGACCACCACGAACGGCCAGGGAAAAAGGATGTTCAACTGGCCAAAGAGGGCAGTGGAAGTTCCGCCTGTCCGCCGCCGAAAGACGGCGGCCAGATGCAGAGGGTTGGGATGGCCGGGGCGTTCAATGGTGAGGTCGACGCCGTCGCCGGGTTGATGCAACATCCAAATCTCGTCTTGAAATCCCTCGCCGGTGTAGGGCATGCCGTCGATGGCCACGATCCGATCTCCGGCCAACATGCCGGCCTTTTCGGCGGGGCTGCCCGGAGTGACTCGGTTGATGAACTGGTCGTGGCGGGCAGGTTCGTAATCAGCGCCGAAACCGAGTTCCACTCCAGGCGCGGGCCTCGGCCATACCGAGTACGTCCATGCGCCCGAATACAGCAGCAGCGAGACCGCGTAGGCTGCGGCTAACGCGACCAGTAGCCGCCGTGAAGGGTGGAAGCGCATTTCGGTTCGATGATAACAGGCTGATCAAACCTGCTACATGCCACTTCGAATCCATGCCACCGGCCGCTCGAAGTGCGGCAGTGGAGTCGCTAGCCCTGCGTTTCCGCGCGCCGCTTCAGACTGATGAGTTGCTTCCTCTGCATAATGATGTGCGCGACGGAAAAGAAGGCATTGACGGGCATCCAGCGCCAGGCGGGGGCCGACACACCCCGGGTCCGGACGCGCAGGCGGGTGTCGTTCGCCGCTTCCGAAATTAACGCGAACGACCACGTGGCGCGTTGGGAAACGGATGGCGAGGTCTCAGCCCACCGCAGAGAGTGCACCGGACCCGTGGTCAGGTGGGAGCCCAGCACCAGGCTCGCCTCCGGTTCGAGGTCGAGCACCTCAAAGAAGCACTTGCCGTCCGGCGTAGAGGGAAGGCGATCCCCTCCTTCGAGGCGCTGGAATTCAGGGAGCAACCGATCCGAACTGCGGTGGCCCCAGTTGTCGAGCCGGTCGTGGCTGTACCAGCCGGCGCGACCATAACCCATCTGCACCAGCCAGGGCCAGAGCTGGCCGGGTCTGCACCGGATTGTGATGGCATGCGTCGGTCCACTCTCGCCGTCGAGCAGCGAGTCTCCAGGCATCCTGGCTTCCAAATCTCGATCTTCAGGCATCCATTTCAGGAAGGGCCTGCGCTCCGCCGGCAGGGAAAGGAGCAGCCCAGTCGCCAGTGAGGTGAACGCAATGAGTCCCATCGGCGCCCAAGTACCCCGAAAGCTTTCGAACATCACGAAGCTTCGCTCGATGAATGGCGCGACGATTAGCAAGTCCAGGCAGAAGATGGTTCCGGTCAGCAAGGCCGCGGCGGACACGGCTCGCGGATGGCGGGGACGATTCCAGCAGGCGACAGTCGCGCCGTATGCAATCACGGGAGCCGCGGCCAAATACAGCCACAGCGCAATTTCCATCCCCAAACAAATGCGGGACACGCTGAGAACGAGCCCGCAGGCTGCCCAGGCGATCGCTCCCCACAGCAGGCATGAACCAATTGCCACTCTGCTCCTTCGTGCGCCATCGGCCAGCGGCGGCAACACCAGAACGGCGAGGAGCACCAGTACCCAAAGCCTTCCTTCCCAGAAGGCGTAGTTGCCGGCCAGTTCCTTCCAGGAACGGCCCGCCACGTAGTGGAAGAATAGAAGCTCCCACGTGACGGTCATCAATACCCATAGAACGCCGGTACGCCAGGCATGGGCCGACGACTCAAATGGCCAGCGCCGGTCCACGATCCACACCGCGACTGCAAACAGGGCAACGCCAATCCCGCACGACACCTGATTGGCGCGATGGGCGCCGAGGTAGCGTTCGTAGTAAGCGCGGAAGGCTCCGTTGGCAAAGGCGATGGCGAGCAGAATCAGCCATCCGCACAGCGCCTTGGGGATCGTCATTTTTCCGCCCATAATCGTTTTGCGGTCTCCGCCTTCCCCGAACACTACCGTCCGGATATTCGAGTTAAACAACGGCAGCGAAGCTGCTCAGCCGGCATGAAAAACGCTCCGGCCCGATGATAACAGGCTGATCCTTTCCGGAGGAAGTACTCTGATATCATCCCGGTATGCCAAAGTGCCCGTACTGCAAACAAGGCGTCACACTCGACAAGACCCGTCGGGAATCGGCTGACATGACCGTTCCTGAAGGCGTCCATCGCGAAGTCTCCGGTTTGGTCAAGAAGGAGATCATGTACTCCTGCCCTCACTGCGATTCGATTCTGGGCTTCGGTCTCTTCTTGGGTGGCCTGTTGACTGACCGCCCTTAGACCCGAAGCGCCGCGACAACGGCGGGACTGCCGTAACCAACCGTCGTACAAGCGGCGCATCTAGTGGCTGTTAAGGTCGTTGGCCGCCGTCTGGGGTGACCGCGCTGATCATCGCAGCGAGCTCGAAGGCTAACGATCTCTGCGAATTGGTACAATAGTTGAGCGATGGATCCTGTCTTCCGCCCCATCCGCAGGGAAACCGTTATGTGTACCGTCCAGGGATGTGTGGACGTGGCCGCTTTCTTGGTCACCGTCGGCACGGATTGCGGTAACAGCCGAACCCGCGTAGCCGTTTATTGTCAGCGACACGCAGAGGAAGCCGCTGCCCGACTCGGCGACCCCGGGCCAATTCCGGAACGCCACCCGGCGGAACAGATTGTGCGGACTCGTGTTCTCCGCGCTGGCTAATCTCTAGAAGGCCGTTTTGGGAAAGCCGATGTAAATCGGCGCAGCCCGGCGTAGCGGCTCGTGCTGCTGGCGCCGGCTTGCTGCCCGGCCGCCAGTGAGTGGCTGGACCGAAATGGCGCGGCTTCAGTCGGCGCTCGTTTTCCATCTGCCACTGCCCGGCGCTCGGAATCCTCGCGGGGCCACGCGCCCGGGACCGGCTGCGGCGAGTTCTGGGCGGTTTCGGCGGTGATAGCAATAAGGGCGATATACACCGGAATCTGTCTCAAGCGAGCAGCATAGGACTTGGCCGGCGACGGTCCGATGAATCGGCCGTTAAGGAACCGCGAACTCGACTGCGCCGGCGTGACCGAACGAACCGGTCCTACCGCCCTTGCCACTGACGGCCGGAATCCGGCTCAACAACCGCCGCGCGTCGGCCAGCGTCGGGCGATTGCCTTCGGGCTCCTGCGACATATACACCAGCAGATAGTGTTGCGCCCGATCCAGGTCGCGTTGATCGGCCACGAGCCGCTCCGCGGCGGAATAGTAGGGAAACGCGTCGTCAGGGACGCGCCGGGCCGCTTCGACTAAGATCTCGTCCAGCGCGGCGATGGAGGCGCGGCAGGCGTAGATCGCCGAGAGGATGGCATAGGCGTCAGTGCGATCAGGATACAGCCGCATCGCCTCGCGCGCGGCCGCCTCGGCGCGGCTTGGTTTGGGGGGCTGCGCCGAGAGATCGTAACGGGCCAGCTCGATCGCAGCCCGGTAGCTCACCGGCCGGACGGCGGCTGCCTGCTCCAGCGCTGTCTCGGCATCGCCGGTCCGCTTCTCGAACTGTGCGGTGCGCGCGTCGGCCAGGAATCCCTCGGCAGCGTCAATGGCGTGAATGCGCTGCGCGATCGTCTTCGCCTTTTGCCGGTCGCCCCCCGCGATCCCCGGCGCCAAGAGGTAAAACTCCAGTAGATCTCGCAGCGCCTGCACGTCCTGCGCATCGAGCGACAACGCGATTTCGATCTCCTTCCGGAAGCGGCGCGCGAGAAAGAGTTGTTGCAGCGGGCCGGCTTGTTGCGCCGCCATGCCGACTACTTCCGCAACCTGGCGGTGATACTTCGCCGTCCGTGGGTCGAGGACGACGGCGCGCTCGGCCAACGGCAGCGGCCCGGATCGGTCGCCGAACGCCGCACGCACCTGCGAGAGGAGAAAGCAGGCCCGCGGGTCCTGCTGCGCCTCGGCAGCGCGGCCCTCGACAAGGACTCGCGCTCGCTTCCAGTGCCCCTCTTCAATGAGTTTCTCGGCGGACGTCTGCTGGGCGCGAGAGGCCGCGATCAGGAGGAACGAACAGATCAACGTGCGCATCACCGACCATTAGAGTCTCGTGACAGCCGTTTCAGGCGAGTTACAGCGCAATGAAGTCTTCGCGCTGGCCGACAGGCGCGTGCCCGTTCGAACTTTCACGCGGCATTCACCTCGGCGTAACCGGGCGCGTGTCACCTTGATTCCATGGACGCCGACACGCGCACCATCCCGGTTTCCCTGGCGCCGATCCTCCCCCCGGCGCTGCGCAAGTGGACCCTCCCCATCGAACCCGCCTTGCGGCGTCTATTGATCCCGAACCGGGTAGCGTGCGCCATGGAAGCGGCGCCGCGGTCGGGCGGCGCCGACTTCTGCCGCGGCATTCTCGAATACCTGAACATCCGCTTCGACGCGTCCGCGGCGGACCTGCGGCGAATTCCCGCCAAGGGCTCGGTCATCGCAGTGTCGAACCATCCCTTCGGCATTGTTGAGGGACTGGTCCTGTCTGTGATCCTCGAGCGGGCGCGGCCAGACTGGAAGATTCTAGCCAACTCGATGCTCTCGGGCCTCGGCGATCTCCGGCCGCACCTCGTTTCCGTGAATCCCTTCGGTGGCGCCGTGAAGCAGAACGTCGCGCCCATGCGCGAGTCGCTCGACTGGGTCGCGAGCGGCGGTCTTCTCGCCCTTTTCCCGGGCGGCGAAGTGGCGTCGCTGAATTGGCAGGAGCAGCCCGTTGCCGATCCGCCGTGGAAAGACACTGCCGCCAGGCTGGCGATCCGCTCGCGTTGCCCCGTGATCCCGATGTACTTCGAGGGAAGCAACAGCCTGAGTTTCCAGGTCGCGGGGACGCTGCACCCATCGCTGCGCACGCTGTCCCTGGCGCGCGAACTGGAAAAGCTCAGTGGGAAGGCGGTGCGACTGCGGATCGGCAACCTCATTCCTTCGAGCCTGCTAGCGGCTTACAGCGACGCGGCGACTGCCACACGTTATCTACGTTCCCGAACCTATTTTCTGGCCAAACGGTCCGAACCGAAACCAATCCCACCTGTTTCGACGACACCGGTTCGGACCGTTGCGCCGGCGGACGTGGAGCGGCGCCTTTCGGAGGAGGTAGCCGCTCTGCCGCCGTCGTTTCGCCTGACCGCGAACACCGAGTTCTCGGTCTATCTTGCCCCTGCAGGCGCGATTCCTCGTATCCTTCAAGAGATCGGCCGTTGCCGCGAGATCGCCTTTCAGGCGGTTGGTGAAGGCTCCGGCCGCGCCAGCGACCTCGACGATTTCGATCGCCACTACCAGCACCTGTTTCTGTGGAGCGAAAAGGACTCGCGGCTCGTCGGTGCGTATCGCCTTGCCGTCACGAGCGACGTCCTCCCGCGGTTCGGCGTCGCCGGCCTCTACACGAGCACGCTCTTCCGGTTCGATCCGCGCTTATTCGACGCGACGGGGCCGGCAGTGGAACTCGGACGCTCCTTTGTGATGCCCGACTATCAGAAGAACTATGCGTCCCTGTTGCTTCTGTGGAAGGGAATCACACGAGCCATCCAGCGCCGGCCGGAGGCGCCGCTCCTCTTCGGAGCGGTGAGCATCAGCAATCAATACCAGGCCGCGTCCCGCAGCCTGATGGTCACATACCTGTCGTCCCGGGCGGGACATGAGCTTGCGCGTTTTGTCCAGCCCCGCAGGCCGTTCCGGCATCGAACACTTCGCGACGGGCAGGTGCGGCGAATAGCCGGTGTGGCGGCTGATATCGAGGGCGTATCGCTTTCGATCGCCGATATCGAACCGGATGCGAAGGGCGTCCCGGTGCTGCTGCGGCAATACCTCAAGGCCGGCGGCCGTCTGCTGGGTTTCAATCTCGACCCGGAATTCTCCGATGTTCTCGACGCGCTCATCATCGCCGACCTGCGGACGGCCTCGCCCGCCTTGCTCCAGCGGTGCATGGGCGCCGCCGAGGCGCGCGCATTTTTCGCGTTCTACGGTCGATCGGAAGGGTCGCTCACACTGTGCTAGTGTAACGTTGCCGAGGGAATTCCGCCTTACCGCCGTGCGGGGCTGGCTAGACTGGCTAACCGCAGAGCGACACGTACCCGGGGGCGCGCTGGTCTTCAAGCTGTGGCGTGCAACGGGCGCCGATGCGAACCGGCGTTCGGTTCCGCAGGCCGATTGCGAGGAGCATGAAGACGCCGCAAAACGACTCGGCCACGCCTGGCGGATTTCGGAACGGAAGCCGACGCAGAGCATCGGTCGCGACACGAAGTACCTGGCAGGCTAGCGGCCCGGGGCTTCCCCGCCGAATACACGGACTGAGCTACTTTCAGCGGTCGCAGGCTGAAACGCCGGGTTGGCGCGGTCGCATTCATGACGTGCCGCCAGCCGTGGAATCAGACGAACCGCGACTCCACCGGCGCCCGGACGGCCTTCGCGGACCGCCAGGCAGACGGCGCAGGGACACTGAAACGGCCGATCGACCTTATATTCCATACCGCAGCTCCCGCTAAAAGAGCGGGCGCGCCCTAGCTCGTGACGCGCCCGCAAGGGGTCAGTGACTCGATTGTGCACCGGCAGTGTCACGGTGGCATGAGAGCCGTCGATCAATTCCGTTAATCCCGCGCCTGGCACGTACGCGACCGGCCCGTTCCCGATTTTCCGAGAAACATTCTCCCCAGTAATTGTTTTCCCCAAACTGGCACGAGTCGTCCACTGAACTGTAACGCTCTCCGCACCACAATGATTGTGGCCGCGTGCTACTGCGGCCCGGAGAGACGCATGAAGAACACCAGCATATCGCTTCATTGGCGCCAGCCCGAGGTCGCCCGGCGATTCTGGTCCGCGGTCTGCCTGCACGGCCACACCATGTACTCGGAGGAGTGCCTCTCGTTTCTGCCGCGGTATCTGCGCTCCGTTCCGGGAATTTCGCAGATCGCCCGGGCCTGCGAGCGCGGGCCGGAGCCGGTCGACTTCTCGCGGGCCTACTGGACGCCTCCCTTAACGGCCGCGTCGGCGCTGCGGCTGGAGAGAGAGCAGATTGCGAAGTTGAACCTCCGCGCGATCGTCTCGCTCACCGACCACGACAACATTGAGGCCGGGATGGCCCTTCAGGTCGCCGCCGACCAACGGCACACGCCAGTCTCGGTGGAATGGACCGTGCCGTACCGCCGCTCCATCTTCCATCTCGGTATCCACAACCTGCCGCCCGAAGCCGCCCGGTCGTGGATGTCCACGATGTCGATGTATACGCTTTCAGCCGAGGAGGACCTCCTGCCGGAAATCCTGGGCGAACTCGCGGCCATTCCCGAGGTGCTGATCGTCCTCAACCACCCGTTCTGGATCGAGGAGGGCGTCGATCATTCCGATCACCGTCCGGCGTTGGACCGCCTGCTGCGCCGCTGCAACGGGTGGCTGCACGCGTTCGAGCTGAACGGGACGCGCGGCTGGCGCGAGAACCAGGCGGCCGCCGCACTCGCCGCCGAATGGTCCCGGCCGGCGGTATCCGGCGGCGACCGCCACGCCTGCGAGCCCTCCGCGTGCCTGAACCTGACCAACGCCCGGTCCTTCTCCGAGTTCGCCGGCGAAATCAGGGCCGGGCACAGCTCCATCCTTTTCATGCCTCACTACCGCGAGCCGATGGAGCTTCGTATTCTCGAGGCCACCCGGGATATCTTGCGCCGCTACCCTGAGTATCCCGGGCGCGAGCATTGGACCGACCGGATCTTCTACCGCGGCGAGGACGGCATCGCGCGGCCTGTAGCGCAGGTCTGGGCCGGACGTGTCCCCTGGGTACTTCGGCCCGCCATCGGAGTGCTGGAGTTCTTCACGCATCCCGGGATGCGCGTGGCGCTGCGCTACCTGCTTTCGCGTCTGGAGGTCCGCCCGTGAGCGCCATGGCCGGCCGTTTGGCGGCGGCAACCGCGGGTTTGACGCCGGAGAAGATCGCGCTGCTGATCGCAGTCGGGTTCGTGTTCGGCACGTTTCCGGTGCTCGGCGCCGCCAGCGTCCTGTGCGCGCTCGCAGCCTTGGTACTTCGTTTAAATATGCCGGGGCTGCAGATTGTCGGTCAGGCAGTCACGCCGGCGCAGTACGCGCTGCTCGTGCCGCTGGCGCGCATCGGCGCTCGCGTGACCGGCTTTCGCGCGGGCATCGGCGGCGCTGTGGTCCATGCCGTAGCGGGCTGGTTCTGCGTCTGCGTGCCGCTCGGCATGGTTCTGTACCTCGCCGCGATCTGCCTGATGCGGCATGCGGGCGCTACCTATGCCGGAGCGGTTGCGCAGAGCAAGGGGGCGACCGATCCCGGCGTGCCGGGACGGGAGCTCAGAATCCGTTCCAGCAGATCGGGAATTTCGTAGACGGCGCGATTCTCGATCGCGGCCACGCGGCTCCGGAATCGCTCATAGTTCTCCGGTGCGAGGAGGCGGCCGACGGCTCCCCGAATCTCCCGCGCGAAGCTACCCACGGCGATGCCCACACCCTGCTCCTCGATCCACCGCGCGTTGTATCGCTCGTGCGCCATGGTCCAGGCGTTCTGCTGCACGATCACCGGCAGGCGCTTGGCGAGGGCCTCACTGATGCTGCCCGGCCCCGGTTTGCCGATGAAGAAATCGGAGAGCTCCATATATGCGGGGACCTCCCGGGTGAAGCCTTCCACGAACATCGGAATCCGGCGCTTCAGCGCGCGCAGTTCCCGCGCCACGGCCTCATTCCTGCCGCACAGCAGAATCAACTGCACGCCTGTCCCGGGCGCGTTCAGGGCCTGCGCGATCTTCACCATTTCCGTCGAGCCCTCCCCGCCGAACAGCACCAGCCCGACCGGCCGGTCCGTCTCCAGGCCCAATCGGGCGCGCTCGGCGCGGCGGTCCAGATTCGACGGTTTGTAGAACTTCGGATTCAGGATCATGCCGGACGTGCGCAGGATGCGCCGGCGTGCCATTCCTAACTCCACCGCCTGCTGCGCGGCCCGCTCCGAGCCGCAGATCACATGTTGGTCCATCGGCTCGATCCAGAAATGCGGCGGGTAATCCGCAATGTCGGTCAGCACCGTCAGGAACGGCGTGCCGGGATGCGCCCGCTCCAGCGATTCCTTGAGCGCCCGGTTGTAGTGCGGGATCATGGAGACCACAAGATCCGGCGCCAGTTGGCGCCAGTGCCGCTGCAGTTCCGCCACTTCGGAACGGTGGAAAGCGCGGATCAGCAGGTGCATCACGGGAATGATGTGTTGCATCCCCGCCGTCCACCCATGCCGCAGCATGACGTTGTACACGTCCTGCATCGGGATGCCGGCGAACTTGCGAACGAAATCGATCGAATTGAGCAGGTCCTGGATGCACACGAGGCGCAGGTCCCAGGGACGCTCCTGTTCACGGATGACTTCGCGGAGCGCCTCGGCCGCCGCACGGTGGCCGCCGCCGGAATCGATGTAGACCAATACGATCTTCGGTTTCATGGCAGGGCTTGCCGTTCCCATGTCTCAGGGTCGGGCCGGAACCGTTTCAGAGGCATAACGGGCGCATGAATTCTCGGTATATCGGGGACAGACGGCAGATCCCAAAATCGAACACTTAAAAGAGTTATATACGGCCTGAATTACTGATTAGATTGGAAGTTCGAAAGATCCATTCACGGCATTCGACTTGCTCCTGGATGCTGGGCCCCCGTACTCCGGCGAGGAGGTTTCTATGTTGCCATCGATCCGGCATGCTCTCCGGGTCCTTCGCAAGGACGTTGGCTTCACCGTCGTGGCGGTTTTTTCTCTGGCGATTGGTATCGGAACAACGGCCTCGATGTTCAGTTTCGCCGACTCGATGCTGCTGCGTCCGCTTCCCGTGATGCAGCCGGACCGCGTCGTCACGATCAACAGCTCAGTGCCCGCGCCGTTCGGCGATAACCCTCCCATCTCCTACCCGGACTACCGCCATCTTCGCGACCACAACCGCAGCTTTGACGGCCTGGTGGCGGCTTCCTACTCGTTTTTCAGCTTCAGCCCGAATCCGGATACGCTGCCTCAGGTCAAGTGGGGGCTGTACGTTTCCGGCAACTTTTTCCGCGTGCTGGGAGTGGAGCCGGCGCTCGGCCGCGGCTTCCGCGCTGACGAAGACCGGGAAGGGCGCGAGCCTGTCGTAGTGCTCGGCCACGATTTCTGGGCAGGGCAATTGGAGGCCAACCCAGCGGTGCTGGGATCTCATATCCGCCTCAACGGGGTTGAGTTCACGGTGATTGGTGTGGCGCCGGAGCGTTTCACCGGCATCGATCTGTTCATGCGGCCGCAGTTTTTCGTTCCCATCTCGATGGCGTCCCGTATGGGGCAGCGAGACTCCATCGAGAGCCGCGAGTACGGGTGGCTTTTCGTGAAAGGCCGGCTCAAGCCCGGCGTCGGCCTGAAACAGGCTCAAGACGATATCGGGGCCCTTTCCACGGGTCTGCAGAAGTTGCACGCCGCGAAAAGCGGCGATCAGCGTCTGCAAGTGGAGACGGAACTGCAGTTTCGGGCAGCGCAGTCCCAACCGACGCTGGAGATGGTCATCATGCTTGGGCTGCTCGGCATCTGCGTGTTGCTGGTGGCCTGTGCCAACGTCGCGGGCCTGCTGTTGAGCCGGGCGCGTGCCCGCACCAGGGAGATCGCCGTGCGTTTGGCGATCGGCGCCGGCCGGGCCGCGCTGGTCCGGCAGTTCCTGCTCGAGAATCTGTTGATGGCGGTAGCCGGCGGATTGGGAGGCGTGGTTTTGGCGGATGCGATCGCGGCCTTCTGGCGCCGCATGCCGATTCCTACCGATGTGCCGGTGGTCTGGGTCATTCAGGTGGACCGCCGGGTGCTTCTCTTCACGCTTGCCGTTTCTGTTCTGAGCACGCTGTTGTTCGGCCTGGCGCCTGCGCTTCGAGCGACCCGGCCCAACCTGGTACCGGCGCTGAAAGCCGCCGATGCCGACAGCGCGGGCCGGCGGCGGCTCTGGGGGCGAAACACCATCGTGGCCGGCCAGGTGGCCCTTTCATTGGTGCTTCTGGCGGTCTCCGCCGCCCTGGTTCACGGTTTTCGCGAACAACTCCTGCCGGGACCCGGCTACCGGACCGACCGGCTCCTGCTCACCACCCTCGACACGCACTTCGCGAACTACACTCCCGAACAGGCATCGCGATTCTTTCAGAACCTGCTCGACCGCACGCGCGCGGCGCCGGGCGTGAGGTCGGCAGCCCTGACCTTCACCGTGCCGATGCAGTCGAATGCGGCCGGCATCGATCTGGTTCCGCAAGGCTGGGCATTGCCCCGTGGCGAACGGGCGATCGCCACCATGGGCTCCTACGTCAGCGAGGGATACTTTCACACCATGAGTATCCCCATTCTGCAGGGGCGCGACCTGCTGGAGTCGGATGGGACGAATGCGCCGCGGGTGGCGGTGGTGAACGAGCACATGGCGAACCACTATTGGAAGGGGAACGCGGTGGGCAAGCGATTCCACGTGGATAACGCGGCAGGCCCGCTGGTCCAGGTAGTAGGCGTGGCGCGCCAGTCGAAACTCATGTGGATCGCCGAGCCACTGCTCGATTTCGTCTATCTTCCCTACCGGCAATACCCACAGCCGAGACTGTCCCTGGTAGCCGAATCGGAGGCCCGGGATGCCGGCGCGCTGGCCTCCGTGATGCGCGATGTGGTACGCGAACTGGATCCGGGCATGCCGCTTTTCGACGTCCGCACCATGCAGGACCTCTATTCCCAGCGGGCCGTCAAGACGTCGAGCCTGATTCTCCAGGTGGTGGCGGCGATGGGCGTAATGGGCATGATTCTGGCGGCGGTGGGGCTGTATGGCCTGGTGGCTTACGCGGTGAGCCGGCGGACCACCGAGATCGGCATCCGCATGGCTCTCGGGGCCGATCGGCGGGCGGTCGTGTGGATGGTATTACGGCAGGGCCTGCGACTCGGCGGGGCGGGTGTCGCGGTAGGTCTGGCCGTAGCTTTCTACATCTGCCGGGCGGTGGGTTCGACGCTCGCGTTCTTCGCCTTCGGCCGCATCAATTTCCTGGTCTATCTCGGTATCCCGCTGCTGCTGCTGGCCGTCACGGTGTTGGCATCCTGGGCTCCGGCGCGCCGCGCGGCCCGCGCGGACCCGCTGGCATCGCTCCGCCACGACTGAACCGCCAACTACACGGTTTTCAGAGAAGTCTAACCGGATCATCCCTTTAAACTCGCGTCCTGGTAACGATATGTTGGTTTCCATACAGGATGCGGCCGATTAACCGGAAATGCATCCTTTTGTCATTGAACCAAAACAGCCGTGTGCGACCGTATCAGAACACCCGATGTGCGCCGCGGGCCGGATTATCGGTGTCTCCGCGCTCGGTGCAAGGAGTGAGCGATGAATCGTGTCGGCTGGATTTGGTGGGTATTGGCTACGGTAGCCGGATCGACCCTGACCTCCTGCGGCGGAGCCAATGCGGGCTCCGGTGGAACGGTCAAGCTGCAAGGGGCTGGCGCGAGTTTCCCGGCCCCGATCTATTCGCGTTGGTTTAAAAGCTACAGCCAGGCACACTCGAACGTCCAGATCGATTATCAATCGGTCGGCAGCGGCAGCGGCGTCAAGAGCTTCATCGATAAAACCATCGACTTCGGCGCAAGTGACGCGGCTATGACTCCCGAAGAGATCGGCCGCGTCGACCCCGCCAAGGGCGTCGTGTTGCTGCCGATGACGGCGGGCAGCATCGTCATTACTTACAATCTGCCCGAGGTGAAGGAGTTGAAGCTGTCGCGCAAGGCCTATGCGGGCATCTTCCTCGGCAAGGTCACCAAGTGGAACGATCCGTTGGTCGCCAAGGACAACCCGGGCGTGAAGCTCCCGGACACCGCGATCAATGTCGTGGTCCGCGCGGACAGCAGCGGCACGACGTACGTTTTTACCAGGCATCTGAGCACCATCAGTCCGGAGTTCGAGAAGAGCCCCGGCACGAGCAAGATGCCGGACTGGCCGGTAGGGACGCGCTCCAAGGGCAATGAGGGAGTCACGGCGAGCGTCAAGACCACGCCTGGTTCCATCGGCTATATCGAATACGGCTACGCCAAGAGCCAGGACATGCCGATGGCGGTGCTGGAGAACAAGTCCGGTGCGTTCGTGGCCGCGACCACCGCTTCCGGTCAGGCGGCCCTGGCGTCGGCTCAGTTGCCCGACAACATGATCGCCTGGGTATCCGATCCCGACCCGAAGGACGCGTATCCGATCGTCACTTACACCTGGATCATGGTGAATCAGAAGTATGACAGGAGCAAGCTCCCGGTGCTCCAGGACCTGCTGCGGTACGGCCTTACGGACGGCCAGAAGGATGCCGAACCGTTGGGCTACATTCCCATGCCGGCGCCGGTGGTCGACCGCGTGAAGGCGGCCATCGATACCCTCCAGGCCAGCTAACTCCGCGCGACGGGTTCCGGCGGACGGGCAGCGCTCCGCTGGAATATCGGAAAGGACGTATGTCAGCCCAAACCCAGATCTCGCAACCGCTCGCAGCCGCGGCCCCGATTTCTCAACCGCCCTCCCGCCTCCAGCAGATCACAGACCTCGTATTCCGCCGCCTTTGCCTGGGTTTCGCGTGGCTTTGCCTGGCGCTGGTGGTCTATATCGTCCTCAAGATCGCGCTGGCTGCCGCACCGGCGGTGAACCAATACGGCACGGGATTCTTCTCCGGGACGGCTTGGGACGCCAACCGAGGCCGGTATTCGATTCTGCCCGAGATATGGGGAACCATGTACAGCTCGATTCTGGCCCTGATCTTCGGCACGGCTTTCGGCCTGGCCGCGGCGATATTCCTGAGCGAAGGTTTTCTCTCCTCCGTCGTGTTCGGCGTTCTGAAGAGCGTCGGGGCGCAGTTCCATCCGCTCTGGGGCAAGATTCCGGAGCAGGCGGAGAATCTGCTGCGCAATCTGATCGAACTGCTGGCCGCCATTCCCAGCGTGGTGTACGGGCTGTGGGGCCTGTTCGTGGTGATCCCGCTGATCCGGCCGCTGTGCCACTCGCTCTACGTCAAGTTCGCGTGGCTGCCGCTGTTCGGCACCGACCTCAGCGGCCCCGGCATGCTGCCCGCCGCCATCGTGCTCTCCATTATGGTGCTGCCCACCATTACCGCCATCAGCCGCGACGCGCTGACCTCGGTGCCGCCCAAATTGCGGCTGGCCGCCTATGGCCTGGGCGCGACACGCTGGGAGACGATCACGGCGGTGATTGTGCCGACCGCATCGCGCGGAATCTTCGGCGGCGTGGTGCTCGCTTTCGGACGCGCGCTGGGAGAGACCATGGCATTGGCGATGCTGGTGGGCAATGCCAACAAGATCAGCGTCTCGCTGTTTTCGCCCGCCAACACGCTGGCCGCCCTGCTGGCCAATAACTTTCCCGAGGCCAAACCGCAGGACGTCGCGGTGCTGATGTACGCGGCGCTGGTCCTGCTGGCTATCACGCTGCTGGTCAACATCGCGGGAGCGTTCATTCTGCAGCGGGCATCGCGCGGCCTGGAAGGGGGCAAGGCATGAGCGTCCCGCCGGTACCGGCCCCACCGGAATTCAATTCCTTCGCCGAGCTGGATTTCGCGGATCTGGAACGGTCGCTGCTCCGCCCGCGCACGCTGATCAGCGGACTGCTTACCACGCTGGTGGCGGGCATGACGCTGCTGGCGCTGATCCCGCTGTTTTCCGTGGTCTGGATGCTGCTCTGGCGCGGCGGGCACAAGCTGAGCATGATCTGCTTCACGGAACTGCCGCCCGCGCCGCTCGAGCAGGGCGGCGGCTTCGGCAACGCCATCCTCGGTACGCTCATCATCGTCTGCCTGGCGGCGCTGATCGCCATACCGTTCGGGGTTCTCAGCGCGGTGTTTCTGGCGCAAAGCGCACCGGACGACAAGCTGGCCCTGGTGGTGCGTTTCGCGGCCAAGGTGCTGACAGGCTTTCCGTCGATTCTCGCGGGCGTATTCGCCTATGGGGCCATTGTTCTGCTGACCGGGGGCTTTTCGGCGATCGCCGGAGCGGTGGCGGTGGCCATTCTGATGCTGCCCACCATCCTGTTGACGGCCGAGGACGCCATCCGCATGGTGCCCGCCAAAATGAAGGAAGCGGCTATCGGCATGGGCGCTACCCAGACACAAGTGACTCTGATGGTCTCGCTTCCCACCGCGATGCCGGGGATCCTGACCGGAATCATGCTGGCGGTGGCTCGCGGCGCGGGTGAAACTGCACCGCTACTGTTCACCGCGCTGTTCAGCAACTACTGGCCGCTGCAGCACGGCCGCATCGACCTGCTGCAGCCGACCGCCTCGCTCGCGGTCCTCATCTATAACTTCGCCGGCACACCATTCAAGAATCAGGTGGAACTCGCCTGGGCGGCGGCCCTGGTTCTGGTGCTGCTGGTTCTCGCAGCCAATATCGCCGGCCAGCTATTTTCACGCCGCCAGGTGCAATAACACAGGAGATCGAATGGCAACCATGCAGCCCTACCCGGAGCCGGTCGGCGAAAGCCCAAGACCGAAAGCCGAAAACCCCAAGGCAAAAGCCGACGTGGTTATCGATTGCGACATCAAAGAGCTGTACTACGGGCCGTTCAAGGCCGTCCGCGACGCGCAGGTTCCGGTCCACAAGAACGCCATCACCGCGTTTATCGGGCCTTCCGGGTGCGGCAAGAGTACCGTGCTGCGCTGCCTGAACCGCATGAACGACCTGGTGCGCGGCTTCCGGTTCGAAGGCCACGTGCGTTATCGCGGCAAGGACATTTATGCGCCGGCGGTCGATCCCGTCTCCGTGCGGCGCTTCATCGGCATGGTGTTCCAGCAGCCGAATCCGTTCGCGACGAGCATCTTCAACAACGTCGCATTCGGACTACGGTTGAACAATTTCAAGGGCGACCGGGCGGCCCGCGTGGAGCAGGCGTTGAGGCGAGCCGCGCTGTGGGATGAAGTGAAGGATAAACTCCACAAGAGCGGGCTATCGCTCTCAGGCGGGCAGCAACAGCGGCTGTGCATCGCCCGGGCGGTGGCCACGGAGCCCGAGGTGCTGCTGATGGACGAGCCGTGCTCGGCGCTCGATCCCATTGCAACGCGGCGCATCGAGGAACTGATGCTGGAGCTGAAACAGCGGTACACGATCGCCATCGTCACCCACAACCTGCAGCAGGCTCAGCGCGTGGCGGACAATACCGGCTTTCTCTACGTGGACACCACGCAGGGTGGCCGGACCGGGTACCTGGTGGAGTTCGGAGATTCCCGGCAGGTCTTCGGCGATCCCAGGGAAAAACACACACAGGACTACATCCGAGGCGCGTTCAGCTAGGCGGCGAGCCGCCCGCCCCTATTGCTGCGGATAGCTGGTACCGAACAGGCCCGATATCGTGTTCACCGTACTGTCGCAGGCATGGTTCAGGCACGGCAGTCCGAGCGCACCTTCGAGCGATTTCAGAAGCGAGAAAAGTGGTTATAAGGAGCCGCACTCTGCAGTCCGTGGCTGCCATAGTTGGTGTCCACGATCGCCAGCACCTGGTTCGTGATCGGTGCGACGCTGTAGTCGTTCTCGTCCCGGACCACCACAATCGCATTCCTGCCCTGCCGCCACACCGGCGACGACTTGATCACCGTCACGATCTGTCGCAGAGCCATGTCGCCGCGCTGCATCAGGGCCGGGTTGAGCCCGGCCTGCGTGCCGTTGTCGTTCGGGTCGAAATTGCAGGTGTCGCCGGCGTTGCCGCGGCCATGCTGATCGTTGCACTGATTGGGGGCGATGAACGAAAACGCGGGAACGTTGCCGGAGCGAAGGTCGGCATAGAGTCCGTTATAGCCGTCGAAGCCGACCACGTTGCTGAGGTCGCTGCCCGGCTCCTCGCCTTCCTGGACGCTGCGAAAGTACACAAACGGATTGTGTTTGGCCGCATACAGAGCCACCACATCGGATATCGACAGCGCGGGCGTCAGTGCCGGCTTGAATTTCGTGAAGTCCGTATTGTTGGTGTAGAAGCCGTCGCTGAAATTAACCGTGTCAGCGCCTTGGGGCGGCAGACTATCCTGATAACTCTTCCATGTGCCGCCCATCTCCGCAAGCTGATCGACGATGGTCTTGCCGGAGATGTTGGTGGCGGCCGGAATCGACTGCGTCCCGTCGATCTTGTAGAGGTTTCGTTTCCCAGGGAAACTTGGGGGGATATATCACCAAAGTATTTCCGCCCTCTTACGAATGGATCAATACTCGATGAATCACTCGATACTGGGGAAGGCCGAGTGCGAGGTCAGCATTTGTGCCGCCGTGCGCAATTCGTCCGGGGTATCGGCACAGAGCCAGAGACTCTGTTCGCCAGTCGTCTCGCGTATCAGGCTCGCGTGTCCGAGATGCAGCAGAGTGCGCCCCGAGAGCCACTTGTTCAGCGAGAGGCGGACCACGTACGCCCCCGGGATGTGTCCGGCGTCTGCCGCCACGATGCGAACGGGAACCTGGAGCGTCTCCGCCAGCGTTGCGATCGGCATCGCCGCGTCCGCCATTGCGGGCGAAATGGACGTGTCCGTGTCGGAATCGATTACCACCGCGATTTCGGTCTTGCCGGCCATCGCCTGATTCCAAAAACGAGAGAACGCATCGGTCGACTCTACGCCGCCGCGAAACGCCACCAGGGCGAGGAAGATCGCGACCAGCGTCGGCGCGGCCAACTGCCAGAGCAGCATGGGTGGGGGCGGCTGGACGAGCGCCAGGGAAACAGGAGCGGGCGGAGGCGCGACCGCGCAGAATTTTGGCGCATACGTGCCCAGCGGCAGCTCGATGCGAATCCCGGCTTTGGGAGCCACGGAGTGGTAATGCACCGCCAGCCGTTTGCGTACTTCGTTGGCGCGAACACGCACGGTGGAATCCGCTCCCGTATCGTAATCGGAAGGCTTGCCCAGAACGGCGGCGCCGACGGTACGCTCCTTCAGCAGGTCGTGCCGCCCGGCCAGGGACTCCTCGACGACAAAGCGCAGGAATGCCCGGCTGCGCGCGCTGCCGTGAAAGGCGGGCCCTTCCAAAACCGAAATCAACTCCATCTCCACAGCGAGAGCGGCATCGTCCGCCGACGCGGCGATCGCCCTCTGAACGCCGGGGCGCAACTGAACCGCCTGGGCGTCTCCGGTCAGGATCGTCATCTGAATTGTTTCACCTTAGCTCGCGGCAACCGGCGTGGCCAGAAAATACTCCGTGAACGGTCGGTTGCATTTCGATTACCGCCGGCCGCGCCGCCGCGCGGAACCGTTTGAGAATCACTACCGTGGCGGTGGGCCTAACCGTTCAGAACGTGGGCGGGGAGCGCCTTGCCGGGTTACGTTGATGCTTCCCCATGAGATCGGCCGCTTTCGCCATTCCCGCCGTCGCACCCGACCAGGCGCTGCAGCCCCGGTGGGCCACCTGGCGCTTTCGGATCTTTGCGGCGTCGTGGGTGATCTACGCGGCGTACTATTTTTGCCGCAAGAACTTCAGCGTCGTCATGCCGATGATGGCCCAGTCCAGCCGGTACGGCAATTACGACCTCGCGAAACTGGTCTTCTTTTTCAGCCTGGCCTACGCGCTCGGCCAGTTCGCGGCGGGCGCTCTCGGCGACCGCTTCGGCGGAAGGTTCACGGGAATCCTGGGCGCCCTGGTTTCCGCCGGCTGCACCGGCGCCATGGCGGCAACCAACGACCACCACCTCCTGCTCGTGTTACAGATCGGCAACGGGCTGGGCCAGGGATGCGGCTGGTCGGCATGCCTCAAGATTCTGCGGGCGTGGTTCGAACGTAAGGAGCGCGGCACGGTGATGGCCTGGTGGGGCACCTGCTACGTGCTCGGCGGCTTTGTGGCCACCGTCTTCGCCACCTGGGCCGCGACGCAAATGTACCTCGGGGCCGGACTGGGCTGGCGCCGCGGCTTCCTGTTTCCGGCGATCGTGCTGGCATTGGCGGCCCTATGGTTCGCCTTCGGGACGCGCAACTCGCCCGCCCAAGCCGGCCTGCCGTCGCTCTCCGGAGACGAGGACGAGCCGCTAGAACAAGGATCCCGCTGGGAAGCGGCGCGCAATCCCGAAGTCCGGATCCTGGCCGGCATGTACTTCTTCCTCAAGATCACGCGCTATTCGCTGCTTTTCTGGCTGCCTCTCTACCTGGTGCAGCGGATGCAGTACAGCCCGGAGTGGGCCGGCTACACCTCGTCGCTGTTCGAACTGGTAGGGTTCGCGGGCGCATTGATCGCCGGATACGTGTCGGACCGCCTGCTGAACGGGCGCCGCTACCCGGTGGGCGCCACGATGCTGTTTCTGCTGGCCGCGTGGTTGCTGGTGCATCCGGTCGTCGGGCGGCTGGGGCCGGCGGCGATGGCAATCAGTATCTCGATGCTCGGCATCCTGGTTTACGGGCCGGACCTCCTGATGAGCGGCCCCGCCAGCGTGGACGCTGTTCCGGCCAGGCACGCGGCGCGCGCCGCCGGTATCGTAAACGGGGTGGGCTCCTTCGGCCAGCTCATTTCGGCATATGTGGTGGCGGTGATCGTCAGCCGCTTCGGATGGGATCAACTCTTCAGTTTCTTCGTCGTCTGCGCAGCCGCGGCCGGGGCGCTGCTGACGCTACGCTGGAACAAAGGATTGGAGCGGAGAGCGCAATGACTTTTCGGTATCTGAAAGCGGCAGTTCTGGATTGGGCAGGTACCACCGTCGATTTCGGCAGCCTGGCTCCGGTGGTCGCCTTGGAGCGCGTCTTCGCCGAGGCCGGCGTGCCCGTCACAGCAGGAGAGATCCGCGAACACATGGGCACGCTCAAAAAGGACCAGATACGGTCCATCTGCGCCTCAAAACGCGTGGCGCAAGCGTGGCGGGCGGCGCACGGCGCGGACCCGAGCGAGACCGATGTAGAGCGCCTGTTCCAGGAATTCCTGCCGCGCCAAACGGAAATCCTGGCCGAGTTCAGTAGACCCATTCCGTGTGTCCCCGAAACCGTCGAGTCGTGGCGGGCGGCCGGGATGAAGATCGGATCGAGCACCGGTTATACGCGTGCGCTGCTCGACATAGTGATGCCGCGGGCGGCGGCGCGCGGCTACGCGCCGGATGCCAGCGTAACACCGGACGAAGTCGGCGGCGGGCGCCCCCTGCCGTTCATGTGCTATCGCAACGCGATTCTCCTCGGGGCCTGGCCGCTGTGGCATTGCGTGAAGATCGGCGATACGCCGTCGGACGTCCGCGAAGGCCGGAATGCCGGCATGTGGACCATCGGCATCACCGCCACCGGAAACGAAATCGGGCTGCCGCAGGCCGAGTGGGAAGCGCTCGCGCCGGAGGTCCGCGCGGAACTCGAGGGCGCGGCGGCCGAGGTCTTGCGCGGAGCGGGCGCGCACTTCGTAGCGCCGTCGCTGGCCGGGTGCACCGCATTATTAGACGAGATTGAGCGCCGGATCGCTGCCGGCGAGAAACCTTAGTTCCCAAAAACCTACTGGAGCGATCATGCGATTATTCATTGCCACCGCCGTAGTGTGCCTTTGCGCGGCCGGCTGCCTCGACGCCCAAAGCGCCAGGGTCAGCGGCCAGGTGACCGACTCGCAGCGCGGCGTCGTCCGCGGCTGCGAGGTGGTATTGCGGAATGCCGGGACCGCGGTAGAGTACCGCACTGTGACCACCGACAGCGGGAGCTTTCTGCTACCGCCGGTACCTCCCGGAACCTACGAGGTCGGGGCCTCGGCGGTTGGTTTCGCCGCGGCCCGGCTAACCGGGCTGACGCTCGACGTGGGCGCGTCCAAGGTGCTCGAACTGATGCTACAGCCGGCGAGCGTGCATGAGATCGTCGAAGTGGTGGATACGCCGCCCCAAGTCTCCACAGATCGCGCCGACCGCAGCGTGGTGATCGATCGCGCTTTTGTCAGCAGCATGCCGCTCAACGTGCGGAATCCGCTGCAACTGATCAATTTCAGCCCGGCCGTCACGAAGGGCGACGACGGCCTATCCGGGCAGAACGTCACCAGCCAGAGCCGCACCAACACCTGGCGCATCAACGGGGCCAAGGGCTCCACCACGGACATCGCCATCGACGGCGCCACCGATACCACGGCATATTACAACCAGGCGAGCGGCATCCCCGGCGTGGACGCCGTGCAGGAGTATCGCGTCTATACCAGCGCCTACGCCCCCGAGTTCGGCCGGACCAGCGGCGGCACGGTGGCCTACGCGCTGCGCTCCGGCGGCAACGACCTTCACGGTTCTCTCTTCGAGTATCTGCGCAACAGCGACCTCGATGCCAACGGGTTCAACGCCAACAAGGCCGCCCAGCCCATCGCGGCTTTCCGCCGCAATCAGTTCGGCGGCACCCTGGGCGGCCCGGTCGAGTTGCCGAAACTGTATCGCGGCCGCGACCGCACCTTCTTCTTCGTATCTTATGAAGGCCTGCGCGATTCCAACGCCGGTTCCTTCACCGGCACCATGCCCACCGCGCTGGAGCGCACCGGCAACTTCTCGCAAACCAGGGACGCCAACGGCAACCTGATCGTGATTTATGATCCTTCCACCACGCGGCTCGACCCCAGTGCGCCCGCCGGCACCACGCGCTATATCCGGACCGCGCTTCCGGGCAATGTCATCCCGAGCGGCTCGATCGACCCCATCGCCACAAAGCTGCTCTCGTATTACCCCGCGCCCAACCAGGCCGGCGTGGGCCAGAGCAGCACCAACAACTACTTCTCCAGCGCACCCGGCACCAATAACAACGACCGGGTGGACGCGCGGCTCGACCAGCGCATCTCCGACCACCAGCTCCTCTACGCCCACCTCGACTGGTTCTCCAACCACATCATCGAGAACGATTACTACGGCAACAGCCTGGCGGCGGTGATGGCCAACGATATGATCCCGGGCTTCAACATCATGCTGCACCACACCTGGTCGATTTCGCCTTCGCTGGTGTTCGACCACCACTTCAACTGGGGCCACAGCGAGTCCAACCGCTACGAGCCGGTTCACGTCACTCCGGCCAGTCTCGGCTTTCCGGCCAACGCCACGCCCGGCATGACGGCGGAGATGACGCCTCAACTCTCGATGACCCGCGCCAGCAGCCTGGGGAACAGCTATCCGTTTGAGGACAACGAGTCCTCTGTATGGCAGTATGCCGGCGACCTCTCGTGGCTCAAGGGCCACCACACCTTCAAGTTCGGCTATGATTTCCGCCGCTATCCGGTGCAGCTCTATGACCCGCAGCAACTGGCCATCAATGCCACGAGCAATTTCACCGGCGGTCCCAACCCCAACTCCGCCACCGCCGCCAGCGGCAGCGGCATTGCCGATCTGCTGCTGGGAGCCGCCGGCGTGACCAGCGGCTACGCCCCCGAAACCAGGTCCCATCATTACTACGCCGGATTCTATGCGCAGGACGTCGCCCGCCTGACCCAGCGTCTCACCCTGACCTTCGGGCTGCGCGTCAATTATGAGCCCACCGACGTGGAGGATCAGAACCAGCTCAATTACATCGATCTCGCCTCCGCCTCGCCGCTCGCCGGCAAAGTTCCGGGCTTTCCGAACCTGGTGGGCGGCGTCGGCATCCCGGGCCTGAACGGCGCCAGCCGCAACCTGCAGAACACGCGCGGAGCGCATCTCGACCCCCGCATCGGCATGGCGTACCAACTCAGCTCGAAGACCGTGATCCACACCGGCTTCGGTATCTTCCACCATCCGCAGGCCGCCTGGGAGCAATTCCCCAACGCGCTCGGCACAACTCGCACATCGAACTCCATCGCGGCCCAGGCGGACAACGTGACGCCGTTGTTCAATCTCGGCAATCCCTTTCCGCAAGGGATCCCGCAGCCGTGGGGAAGTTCAGCGGGTCTGGCCATCGCGCTCGGGCAGAACATCGCCGGTCCACTCCACACGCAGGACATTCCGTACCAGGCCAACTGGTCGTTCGATGTGCAGCGCGAGCTGCCGCTCAAGATCGTCGTCACCGCGGCCTATGTTGGCAACGTCGGCGTGCACCTGATGACGCCCATCCAGTTCAACCAGATTCCCGATTCCGCCCTGGCGCAGGGCTCGAAGCTTCTGAGCGTGGTTCCCAACCCGTTCTACGGCGTGATCACCGATCCGAGCTCCACCCTCAGCCTCCCCACGGTGCAGTCCGCGCAACTGCTGCGTCCCTTCCCGCAGTTCCTGAACGTCAAGGCGGTGAATGTCGGCGCGGGACACTCGTCGTACCAGGCGGGCCAGTTGACGGTGGAGAAGCGGCTCTCGCAGGGGCTGGCTTTCCTGTTGGGCTACACCCGTAGTAAGGCGATCGATAACGTGGGCGAGATGACCAGCGTGGCGGGCACACGCAACGGCTTCCAGGACAACTACTGTTTTGCGTGCGACCGCTCGCGCTCCGACCAGAACGAGCCTTACTCCCTGCGGCTGGCCACGCGGTACGAGCTGCCGCTGGGGCCAGGCAAGAGCTTGCTGCGTTCCGGTCCCGCGGCGTTGGCATTCGGCGGCTGGTCGCTGGGCGGCTTCTATACCGTGGATGCCGGGCGGCCGGTGGCCGTCACGTCGCCCAACAACTCCAACTCGCTCGGCGGCGGCACGGGCATGCGGCCCAACGCCACCGGACAATCGGCAGCGCTCGCCGGTGGTCCGCAGATTTGTGACGGTTGCCTCTACTTCAATCCGGCGGCCTTCAGCCAGACGCCGCAGTTCGCTTTCGGCAACGTGAGCCGCTACCTGCCTGGCGTGAATAATCCGACCGCCGCGAACTTCGACGCGTCCATCGAGAAGCTCACGCCATTCCGCGAGCGCTACGGCCTGGTTTTCCGCGCCGAGATGTTCAACGCCACTAATCACGTGGTCTTCGCGGGGCCGACCAACAGCGTCACATCGGCCACCTTCGGGAAGATGATCCTGAGCCAAAGCAACGCGCCGCGGCAGGTGCAGTTCAGTTTGCGGCTGCGGTTTTAGGGAGAATCTCATGCGCACCCTCGTTTCCATTCTGATGGCTGCGTCCGCCGCCCTCGCAGCGGACGCCATCTATGTCAACGGCACCGTCATCACCGTCGACCCGGTCCACCCGTATGCCGAGGCCTTCGCCGTCACTAACGGCCGCTTCTCGGCCGTCGGCTCGAACGCGGAAATTCGCCGGCTCGCCATGCCCCGGACCACCATCGTGGACCTGAAAGGCATGACCGTCACGCCCGGCTTCAACGACGTGCATCTGCACCCGGTTGGCGTCTACGACGAGAGCTCGCCATACTACACGCCCTGGTTAGGTCCGGAGAAGGTGCGCACTGTGGAGGAACTCGTGGCCGCGCTCAAAGCCAAGGCGGACCGCACACCAGCCGGCCAACTGGTGAGCGGCTCGCGCTACCAGGACACCAAACTCGGGCGCCATCTCAACCGGCACGATCTGGACCGAGCCTCCACTACCCACCCCATCATGATCAGCCATTCCTCGGGGCACGTTTCGGTGGTGAATACCTACGTTCTGGAAAAGTCCGGGATCACGAAAGAGACGAAGGACCCGCCCGGTGGATCCTTCGACCGCGAGCCGGACGGCACGCCCAACGGCGTGGTCCGCGAGGCGGCGCGCCGCCTGCTGACGCGCGTCTCCGCGCCCGAAAGCGAGCCGCGCATCCCGTTCGCGGACGAAGTGCAGGGTTATGTGCGCTGCTTTCGCGAATACGCCGCGCGCGGCATGACCAGCGTCGGGATTGCCGGCGGCAGCCCGCGCTCTTTCCGCCTGATTACCGCGATCCGCGATGCCGGCAATCCGGTGCGCACCGGCTTCATGTTCAGCGAAGCCAGCTTTCCGGCGGCGCAAGCCCTCGGGCTCAAGAGCGGGTTCGGTGACGACCGACTGCGCCTCACCTCCATCAAAGCGTTTCACGGCAACTCGCTTAGCGGCCGCACCTGCTGGGTCTCCGAGGCCTACTCGGACCAGCCGGGCTATTTCGGCATTCCGCCTGCGCGCTCGCAGGAGGAACTCGATAAAGCTTTCCAGGCGATGCACGATGCCGGCTTCCAGATCGCTACCCACTCCAACGGCGACCGCGAAATCGAGATGGTGCTGACCGCCATCGCGCGCGCCCAGGCCAAAAACCCGCGTTCCGACGCGCGCCATCGCATCGAGCACGCCAGCATCATGAACCCGTCGCTGCTGGAACGGGCGAAGCGCGCCGGCGTCATCCTCGTGTTTCACTCTTATATGTGGGAGCACGGCGACAGACTGGCTTCTTACGGCGAAAAGCGCCTGGGAATGATGCATCCCTACCGCACCGCCATCGACATGGGCATTCACGTCGCCGGCCACTCCGATTCCACCGTCTCGGCCGCGGACCCGCTGCTGCGCATCCAGGACATGGTGACGCGCAAGGGCGAGGACGGCAGAGGTTACGGCGTGAACCAGCGCGTGACGGTGGAGGAGGCCATCAAAGTGTGGACCCTCGATGGCGCTTACGCCACCTTCGAGGAGCAAGTGAAAGGCTCCATCGCGCCCGGCAAGCTGGCCGATTTCGTGGTGCTGCGCCGCGATCCCCGGAAGGTGGATCCCGACGCGATCAAGGACATCGTCGTCGAAGGCACCTATATTGGCGGAGAGCGCGTCTGGCAGGCGCAGCCCAACGCGTCCGCGCGGCGCTTGCCGCTTCCGGACGCCTTCTTCGGAGACGGTGACGAATGGGAGAATCTGTCGCATGATCGGGATTAAGCTGCTGTTCACCCCGGGGCCGCTCACCACCAGCCGCACTGTGAAAGCCGCCATGCTCCGCGACGCCGGCTCGCGCGAACGCGAATTCCTGGAAGTCGTGAGCGAGATCCGCACAGCCCTGCTGGCCATCGGCGGCGCGGCACCCGGCGGCGACTACGAATGCGTCCTGATGCAGGGCAGCGGCACCTTCGCCCTGGAATCGGTGATCTCGTCGGCGATACCGCCGGACGGCCGCCTGCTGGTGCTGGTGAACGGCGCCTACGGCCGCCGGATTGCGCAGATGGCGCGCATCCACGGCATAGCGGTCGAGATGCTGGAAGCCCCGGAGAACCGCCGCATCGAGCCGGATGCGGTGGCCGCACACCTCGCCGCTTCGCCTGCCACCCACGTGGCCGTGATCCACTGCGAGACTACTACGGGCTTGCTCAACCCCGTCGAAGAGATCGGCGCGGCGGCGGCGCGGGCCGGAGCGGTTTATATCGTGGATGCGATGAGCAGCTTCGGCGCGATTCCGGTCGATCTTGAAGCCGCCCATGCGGACTTTCTGATCTCCTCGGCGAATAAATGCATCGAAGGTGTGCCCGGCTTCGCTTTCGTTCTTGCCCGCCGTCCGGCGTTGCTGGCCGCCAAGGGCCGCGCGCGTACCCTCAGCCTCGACTTGCATGCCCAATGGGCGGGCCTGGAAAGCGACGGCCAGTTCCGTTTCACGCCGCCCACGCACGTGCTGCTGGCGTTTCGGCAGGCTCTCGCCGAACTGGAAGCCGAGGGCGGCGTTCAGGGTCGCGCTGCGCGCTACCGCCGCAATCACGAGATCCTGGCCGAGGGTATGGCGAAAATGGGATTCAAACCGTACCTGGCGGCGGAGGACCAGAGCTATATCATCAGCACCTATTTCTACCCCAGGCATCCCGGATTCCATTTCGAGGAGTTTTACACTCAACTGAGCGACTTGGGATTCATCATTTACCCCGGCAAGCTAAGTCAGGAGCCGTGCTTCCGCATCGGCACGATCGGCCGATTGGAGCCGGAAGACATCAAGCGCCTGCTGGGGACAATTGGCGACATCATGAATGTCATGGTGAACAGTGACACGGCGGCACGATGACCAGCCTTCCATCACGGTCCTGTTTTCGTACGGCCGTCTGCCCGCTGCGAGGCCAGGCTTCCCCCAGACGATGACGCTCCTGCCGGTAGGCAGGAGTCGGCAACCGGGCGGCCCTATTCGCCGTGAACTGCAGCTTTCGTCTGGGCTGCCTCGCTGACTCCCGTATCTTAACCGCTTGGGATGACAATATGGGTAATCCGTCCAGCAGCGCAGGACAGTCACTCAATGAAATCGGCAGCGCGAATGTGGCGGTGCCCTGTTCTGAACTTCTCGCCCCGCTTGGGTGATGGCTGGCGCGCGGTTCGGGCCCTACGAACTGCTGTCGCCCGCCGGTGCCGGCGGTATGGGTGAGTTGTGGAAGGCGCGCGACACGCGCGTCGATCGCATCGTCGCCATCAAGATCTGGCAACGGCAGTTCTCCGAGCGCTTCGAGCGTGAAGCACGGGCAACGGCGGTCGCCGCCGCCATGAACCTGGGAATCCCATTGGACACGATCTGTATCGAGTCGCCGGCCGCGACCTCCTGTAGCGAAGAACCGGAGGGCAAGGGCCAGCCCGTCATCGGGGCCGGCGTCCTGTTCAAAGGCCGGGCGGCGGAGAAGCTCACGGACGGACTGCCGCGCCCGCCATGCCGGGAACTGACGATCCGCCTGCACGAAGAAATGGAAACGCCGGAAAGGATCCACCTCGACCGTTACGGCTACCTGGTGCCACACGTTTGATAAGCGCTCCATCAGTTGATCCCCACTCTCGACAAAGCAAACGTGGGCGGGATCAGGCTCACTGCGCGGATGGTCGGCAAACTGAACACTGGGAAGGCGCGGCCAGGACCTGAGGCTTCGTTTGCAGTAGACTTGGGCACCCCGGGGAGAAGAACGGCCTGTTTTGGCAGGAATCGAATACACGGAACTGTAACGGAGTTTTGCTAGGCAGCATACCGCCGGCATGGTATCGTGACAATTCCCATTCGTTAAGGACGGTGAAAAGGGGGGGATCCGTATGAAAACAATTGTATCTATCGCAGCATTGATTGCTGCATCTCTGCCAGGTGCTCATGCCGATGTGATCGCCGCCTGGACGTTCGAGAACAGTGAGATAGCGGTTAACAACACCCCGGCTCCTTCCAGTGGTGCGGGTAGTGCCAGGTCGATTGGCATGGACGTTTACCCAACCCCAAACGTTGGAGTCACCACCGACGACGTCCTTGCAGGCGTCCCCGGAGATATGGGCGCGAATGGTAATGCCAATACCTCCCAAATCTGGCGCGTCCGTGCGCAGGCCAGTACCGCCGGGGCAGCCAATGGCTGGTCGAGCCAAGCGCCTATCGGAACTCAGGGCGTAGTTTTCTCCACAAGCACAGTGGGCTATACCAGCATCACTGTCAGCTTCGACTGGTATGCCACGAATCAGGGCGAGGCGAACCTGCAACTGGCCTACACCACGGACGGCACCACCTGGAAGAATGTGGCGCTGAATCCGTCCGGATCGGCCGCCGGATTGACGTTCCTGAACAACACCACCTCCGCCAATACGGTTAAGGGTTCGTACGTCAGCATCACCGCGGGCGGGCAGGGTTGGTTCCCCGGATTGACCGCGACTATCAGCGATCCGAATGCGGGCAACAACCCCAAGTTCGCCATTGAGATGGTGAACGCCTCGACAGGCGCTGACAATATTAGCGCTTCGGGAACTCCTTTGAACAACAGCTCGGGCAACTGGCGGTTTGATAACGTCACGATTTCGGGTCAGAGTACGTTTACCGGCTTCACCGCGGGGAATCTGGTGCTCTCGCGCAGCGTCTATACGGGCGACAAAAACACCGTCGTCGTGGGCCAGGTACTGCCGCCGCTTTGTCCGGTGAGCGCCAACGCCGCGTCGGCCGGCGCCTGCGGGGCCAAGGCCACTGATAGCGGCGCCTATGCGTCCACCAGCAGCGCCAACAACGTTTTTAACAACGATAAAGTCGATGGAAGCTTCGGAGTCACCTCGCCCATCTATCTCGACCAGCTCACTCCGTCCGGTTCGACAGTCAACAGCTATGCGGTCCCCAGCAACATGATCGTCACCAGCTTCAGCTCCAAATCCGAGCTCGGACTGAATCTATCGACCGACGGGAGCGTGATCACCTTCATGGGTTACGTGGCGCCGCCTAACTCGGTGGATGTTTCGAATTCCAATACACCCGCGGTCTACGATCCAACCAATCCGTCCGGAAGTAGCTATTTTCGGGCCATCGTCCAGGTGGGCGCCAATGGGGCGATCCAGGTCACGCCGACCAACGCCTACAGCGGCAACAACGGCCGGGCGGCGATTTTGGCCAACGGGCTGTACTACATGGTCGGCAACTCCAACAACGGAGCCGGGACGCCGGACAACGTCGTTGCCTCGACCGGCGTCCAAATCGCAACGCTAGGGCAGGCGGCAAACGCGGCGCCTCAAGAGGTCGGAAACTTCAGTATCACTCAGGTAACCAATCCCGCCACGGGCACGCCTTACGCCGCGGACAAGCTGGGTAAGGACAACAATTTCCGCGGACTCACCATCTTCAACAACACTCTGTACGTCACCAAGGGCAGCGGCGGCAACGGCATCGATACGGTGTATCAGGTGGGGAACGCAGGCAGCCTGCCTACGCTGGCCAACGCGGCCACGGCGCCCATCACCGTGCTGCCGGGATTTCCCACCGCCTTGGCCAAAACCGCCGGCGCCAACAACGATTATCCTTTCGGGATCTGGTTCGCCAATGCCACCACGCTGTATGTGGCCGATGAGGGTGACGGCGTGCTGGCCGACGCCGCCGGCAGCGCGACCGCAGGCTTGCAGAAATGGATCCTCTCAGGCGGCACGTGGAAGATGGCCTACGTACTTCAAAACGGCCTGAACCTGGGCCAGCCCTACTCGATCGCGAATTATCCGACGGCGCTCAACCCCGCCACCGCCGGTCTGCGCAACATCACAGGCAAGCTGAACTCCGACGGAACCGCGACCATCTACGGCATTACATCTACAGTAAGCACGAACGGCGACCAGGGCGCCGACCCCAATAAGCTGGTGTCCATCACCGATACGCTAGCCAACACCACCGCTGCCGGAGCTGCGGCGGAAACTTTCACCACCTTGCGTACCGCCGCGGCGGGAGAGGTCCTGCGCGGCGTAGCGTTCGCCCCCAGTTCGACCTCGATGCCCAATGCTCCTTTGATCCTCTCGGCCGCAAGCCCCAGCGTGACTGCGATTGCGCAAGGCGGACTGGCCTTCGCCATGGGTCAGTATCTCGCGCCCGAAGCCGCCGAAATCCTCGGGCCTCTGCCCACCTCCTTGGATGGAGCTTCGGTCTCCATCCAGGACTCCGCTGGAAACGTCACCAGCGCGCCTCTGGTCTTCGTCTCGCCCAGCCAGGTGACGTTTCAGGTTCCCTCGATCGTCGCCGCCGGAAAGGCCAGAGTGACGGTGACGGCACCCGGATCGACTCAGACGGCAAGCAACGTTGTGATCGCGCCCGTCGCACCCGCGCTGTTCACCGTGAACGGGAACGGCCTGATCGGGGGCTACGCGGTCCGCGTTTCCGCGAGCGGCACTCAAACCGTCGAGCCGGCCTTCGCTTTGAACGCGCAGGGATCGTACTCGGCCGCGCCGATCAACATGGGCTCGGCAACCGACAAGGTCTACCTGACGTTTTACGCCACGGGCGTACAGGCGGCCGGAATGGCCAACGTCGCCGTAACCGTGAACGGAGTCAGCACGCCGGTTTTGTATGCCGGCAGCGCAGGCTACGCCGGCGTCGATCAGGTGAACGTGCTGCTTCCAGCTTCACTGGCGGGTTCGGGAACGGTGGTGTTGCAGCTGACGGCCTCGGGCATTTCCGCGAACACAGTGCAGGTCGCGATTCAGTAGAACCCCACGCACCGGCTCTGTAGGGCGGGACATCACCTGCCCTAACTCCGCGCCTTCCCACTCTCGTAAGGGCACGCCATACACGCGTCCGACAGCCGCTATCAAGGCGTGCAGATTGTGGTCTTTTTGCTACTGGCTCCAAGCAGCGCGGTTCGGCGCGCCACTCGTGAACAGCCAGGTATCCACGGCGAACTTGCCCGTCCCGAAGAGCAGGACAATCAGCGAGGCGACCAGGAATGTGTACGGAGCTGCCGCGTAGAACCTGTCGAGGTCGGAAATCACCGCGATTTCCTTTATTCATAGCTGAATGCTGAATCTCTATGTTATGTTGTCGAACTTCGTCAGGCGAGTACAGCCTCAAGATCCGATCGC
>Ga0335069_10001504_pt1 | contig 37465 bp, 42 predicted proteins | sample Lox_Sample_11_FD_206714 | JGI IMG/M metagenome (GOLD analysis project Ga0335069, IMG submission 206714) | Soil microbial communities from Loxahatchee National Wildlife Refuge, Florida, United States - Lox_Sample_1.1 | ecosystem: Environmental > Terrestrial > Soil > Wetlands | place: USA... | reverse complement strand
CCACGGTCATCCGGGCCCTGAAAGAAACCGCGGCAGCCACCGGTCCAAAAGGGGTCCCACAACCCGTTCTGCAAGTTACTGATTCCACACCACCGAGTTCTGTCAATTAAGCTGGTCCAAAAGGAGTGGGTTTTCGAACACCTCCGGAGCCTGGCCCACTCCGCCCGGAGCGGGGATTCACCAAGCTGCCCGGTTCTGAGTTAGGCAACGAACGCAAGCGGGCATTGGGTTTGTGCCCTCCCAGGAAGACCCCTGCCTACCAACTGCTGTACGGCGTGCCCTCCAGCGACGTTTCATTCGACCCGCTATGGACGTCGACGATGCCCGGTCCCTGTCCTGTAGGAGCAGTGTCTAGAGAAACATCCTCCTGTTCCACGGTCCAGATTTCGGTCAACCCCGTGAAAGGGTCGCGTGGGATGCCCCCCATATAGCCTTTTTCGACCAGTTCTTCGAGCGAAGCGGGAGCGCGCTTCTCGTCCAGCGTGAAGCGGTCAATCTGGGCGCGCAGCGTGAATAGCTCGTCACGAAGAACGGATTCCCGCGCCCGCACAACGGCCGTACGGTAGTACGGCTGCGCGAACGTGGCCAGGATCATAATGAGCGTCACGATTACCATCAATTCCAGGAGCGAGAAGCCAGGAGCGTTCTGGCCCGGCTGGTATCCGAGGTCATGTTCCCACACTCGGAGTTTGGCACTGCTGTTTGTAGGCATTGTCAGACCTAGGAGGCGCGCTTCGGGAATGCAAAATCACGGGCAGGAGCAGCGACGCTAGCCTGGGCTCCCCGCTGGGTGGCTTTCGGAGATGCAGACCTCCGGAAGACAAAAACGATCCGGCCGGGTTCGGGCACGTCTTCGAGGTCCAGGTGCAGGCCGCATTCGTTCACAAGGCAGTCTCGGGCTTCCTGGGCAGCCATGGGGGTGTAGGCTTCGCGATAGATAAAGCCATCGTTCAGTTCGGCAACGCGGTGGCTTTCAAAGAAAGGGCCGCGCGAGTCCTTCGCTGTCCCCACCCACCATTCGCCAAAGCCGCCACCAAACTTCTGAATGTGTTCCTCGATGTCAGCCACGATTTCTCGATGATTGATGGGCATGAACGCCTCCTCGATCACCTTCGGATTGATCGCAGAGCTTCGCGCTGCGCGAGCCCGGCATCTGCCGCAGGGCCTATGGCGACGGCCTCGGTTTCGTCGGCCACGGCAACGAATCTCCGCGCTGGGCCACGCCGGGCAACGTGACCGGCAACTTGGCGTGGTTCTGAATTTCGCCGAACAGCGCCTTGATGGCGCTGATTTCAGACGTTGAAGCCATGGCGTATGTGCAAACATACGTCTGTATCTTCGGAAAGCTCTGAATGAGGTAGGGACTTCCAAACGCAACTACGACGGTCTTGTCGGAAGCAGTCTCCAGAACATGCTGCAGGAATTGGCCGGTGGGTCCCGCGAGCCCAAAGGAGAGCGTGGGCTGGCCGTCCACCATCACTTGCCTTGCATCCCGGTGAGTCACATAGGCGGCGACAATAACCCTGTAGGCTTTGCTTATCGCCTCCGAGATTTCGCCAACAGGGCGGCTGGAGCCGCGGCTGTCCGCATAGAAAACCTGTGCGTCCGGCAAATCGGATTTGAGGGCCTTCTCGAACTCCCGTCCGTTAGTGCTCTCCAGGCCCTCCGAGAGGACCACGGCGACTAAGGAGCCTTCTTTCGGAGCTTCTGCGCTCGCCACAGTATCCGCGCTGGCTGGCGTCATCCTTTGAAGTGGTAAAAGCTGAGCCTGGTCGCGAACCAGCGTGACGGCTTCGTCAGCAATGTGCTGGGCAAAGTCCCTGGCCTCGGTTGAGCCGGTTACGGTTGCGACTTGCTCAACGTTCACCATCCGAGTCTTGTCGAGGCCAACGCTGGCTTTCATCTTCAGGATTCTCCGCACCGACTCGTCGATGCGGGATTCGGGAATCTGGCCGCTGCGGACCGCCTCGACAATGGCGTGGAAGGGGGCGTCAACCTCCGTGGGCAGCATGATTACGTCGCATCCGGCTTTCACCGCGTCCACGGTCGCCTGGGCGGTGGGGCTGCCTTTTTGGGGATCGTAGAGCAAGGTGATCCCACGCATTTCGAGAGCATCGGTCAAGATCACGCCTTGGTACCCGAGTTGCCCCCGCAAGAGCCCCGTGACCACCTTCGGTGAGTTCGTCGTGATCTTCGCGGCGTCGTCTTCAAGAGCCGGCACGCGGGCATGTGCCAGAAGAACGGCATCCACACCGGTTTCGATGGCTCGCCTGAAAGGCAGCAGTTCGATCCTTTGGAGGTGGCTGGCGTCGGCGTCAATGCTTGCGACCGCGCGATGTGAGTCGGTGACGCTGTCACCAAGCCCCGGAAAGTGCTTGGCGGTGACGAGTAGGCCATTCTGGCGAGCGCCCCGGACGAAAGCCGCCACCAGGGCGCCCACACGCTCAGCGTCCTCTCCGAAGGATCGGTCGTTAATAACGGGATTCAGGGGATTGCTGTTCACATCCGCGATGGGCGCCAGTGCCCAGTTGATGCCCACCGCCCGCGCCTCGCGCGCCGTCACGGCTCCGAAGCGCTCGGCCTCCGCGGGGTCATCTATTGCCCCGAGCGCCATCGGCCAGGGAAAGTCCGGAACATCTCTGAGCCGTGAGGCAAGCCCGCGCTCAAGGTCGGCAGCGATCAAAAGCGGTAGCTTGGAATCCGATTGCAGTTGGTCGGTAACCTTGGCGGCGTCCTGCGGCGAGGCCCGCACAGCATTCAGTCGATTGAAGTGCATCCCCAGAACGACTGATCCGATTCCGTATTTCTGCAGCTCGTCCCGGACATGCTTGTACTCGACGCCATTGAAATCCAACGAATCAACGTACGCGCGCACCTGCAGCATCTGCCCGACCTTCTCTTCAAGCGAAAAGCCCTTTACGGTTAGATCAACCCAGCTCTGGCCCTCTATGGTCGAGGCGACAGCTTTGGGCTCGGGGCGCTGCATTGCTGGCCATCCGAGTCCGGTGCAAAGAAGGACGAGAAAGCCCACGGTCGCGGTTCGTCGTGTCCAGGCCCGCTGCGCACCGCTCACGCTTGGTAATAAGTCTTTGGTCGTGCGACTGTGCGGCATTTTCTTGAAGCCCTTCGTTAAGTCGACAGCTAATCCTGCGCGCCAGCCGCCTAAACCATCGTTCCTATTAGTAAGAGGCTATAAACCCAATAGAGCACAACGAACAAATGATTGAGAAGGACAAGCCAGCAACTTCTCTTGGCCACTGAAAGAATGGTGAGCCCGACTAGGCAGACTGCTATTAGCAATCCCAGAAGCCCCGAGATCAGCATTCCGTGCTGCTGCAAGTAGAACATTCCCAACTCGAACGGAGCTATGGGTGCCCTCCAAGCTGCACTGCGCCACTCCCAGTACTTCACACAAAACCATGCTGCTAAGCTCCATAGTGCTGAGAAATGCAGCCCCAGCCCTAGCAGGATGGGCTTTCTCTTCCATTGTTTGGAAAAGTAGTCGCTCATCAGGATTCGCCTTCATGGAAACAGTTCAGCATGGCGTCAGTAAATGTGCTCTGTTGTTGCCGCAAGGCCGGAATAGCAATTAAGGCAATGGCCCGGCTCTGATAAGTCCCTGGCGTCGTATGCACCTCTTGTACGTGCTGAACCGTTCAAAAGATCTTCACTGCGCATCCCCCCTGCGCAGCGGAATTCCGCGCGGCGATTAACACGTCGGCGATGCCGTGCTGCAACAACCCGCCTACTCCGCTCCGCGGGTTTCCAATGTCCGCATGTACTTTGGCCGCGGTCACGAGTATCTGGCCCTGAGCGTTGGTACCACCGGTATTGAAGAGGACATGAATCCAATTCCCGGGCCCACTCACGTCCGCTGATGTTCCAGTTCCCTTTGTGGCAGGCACAATCAACTGGTGTTTCCAACCTTCTTCGTAGGCCGGGTTCGGGCACGTCTTCGAGATCAAGGCGGAGGCCGCATTCGTTCACGAGGTAATCCCGGGCTTCCAGGGCGCCCGTGGGTGTGTAAGCCTCGCGGTAGATAAAACCATCGTTCAGTTCGGCCACGCGGTGGCTCTCAAAGAACGCGCCACGTGAGTCCTTCGCCGTCCCCACCCACCATCCGCCGAAACTGCCACCAGACTTCTGAATGTGCTCTCGGATGTCCGAAACAATTTCGCGATGATTGATCGGCATGACGGCCTCCTCGATCATCTTCGGACTGGTCGCAGGGCTTTGCTCTACGCCAGGCCATCGATCGTAAGCGTCATAGATATAGGTCGCCGTTCCGCACGCAGAGCACGCCCTGGGTCACATACATCGTGACAAAAAACGGTCAGGACGTATGTGCCACCCGCGATTCAAGCCTGGAACGAGCGGCGAGAACAGGCCGCACAGCTACCGTTATGCACCACTGAGCGGTCAATGGGGAAAACTGTCACCTAGCTCGCCCGTGACTAGAGGATCCACCTTTAACGTGGCTTTGTAGGTTGCCGTCTCGCCTGGTTTGATCCGTATTTTCCGAGACTCGGGCGAGAAGGCGCTCGCGGTGACAAACACGTCGTAAAAACCCGGTGGAAGCTCGGCGGTGAACTCTCCTTTGGCATCGGTCTCAAGGATGAGGTCCTGCTTCAGCCCGGCATTGCTCTTGAGCCCGACGCCGGTGCCGCTCTGATCCCAATGCAGAAGAACACGAGCCCCGTGGATGGCAGCACCCTCCGAATCTGTTACTACGCCCTTAAGCCGACCGGTAGAGGAAGCCATCGCCAACGAAACACAAACGAACAGCACGACGCAACTGAACTTCGCAGATAAGAGCATTCTCCCCCCTAAAAGCAAGCGCCTATTACCTGCATTGACTGTGCTTGATTCAGCGGACTGTCGGCGTCAGCCTGGAAGCCGGTGAAGCCGCTAAGCTGATGGCCCAGCTCGTGTAACAGGATGAAAGCGCGGAACTGGGAGACACTCCATGACATGCCGAATGCCTGTGATCCGCCGGTGAAGGTCATGAACGGACCAGTGGAGTTAATGAATACGCTTGTCGGCGAAACCGTTGCAGCGCCGACTTTGGCGTTGTCTAGGTTCAGGAAGCGATACTCAGTCGCCTGCATTGTCGCCGGCCCCTGACCACCAAAGAACTGGCTACAACCTGGATTCTTCAGGTCTTTCAGCGCCGTCTTGTAACCCTGTTTGAAGGGCTTCCAGTATGACTTCGGCGTGCCCAACGGAAGATTACCCGGTAAACTGCCGCCGAAAAGGAAGAGCTCAGTAGGTGCTTCGGTGTAGGGTTCCCCACTCGCCACGGATGCCCAGACATCCCCGGTGTTGGACAGATCGGCGAAGCCATTCCAGTCAAACCCGATGGTTCCACCCGCGTAGTTTGCGCAACTCGGATATTGCGGCGGGCAGTAGCCAGCAGGTCCTATGTAGATGAGTCCCAGCATGGCCAGGTCGAACTCGTCGAGCCCAAACAACCCTCCTGTGTTGTACGGATACATAGGCGGGTACACTCCCGGCTCACGGCCGCCGCAGGCGATGCTGTTCGGGTTCTTGTCGCAGGGATCAAGCCCCGAGGGGTCGGTGAAGGTCACGGGGTTATTCAGCGCGTAGGCGTAGCGGTTAAGGGACTGGGGGTTGGTGACGTCTCCGGCCAGGGGGTCGGGGCTGAGCCAGCGGCCGTAGGTCGCGCTGTAGTACCGGTTGGGCGTGACCAGCGTCTCCTCTCCGGCGGTTCCTATCAGCCCTGCCATGCCCGCGAACGTCCCGTCCACCACAGTGGATGGGGTCTTCGCCTGCCCCCAAGGATAATACAGCATGTCCTCTTGCACCGCCCCGGCGTGGTCCGTGGACATGGTGCTCGATTCGAGCCGATTGTGATGCACGAAGTACGTCTCGCTGGAGTGCCACTTCACCATCGCCACATCACCCCAGGGCACGATGCCCCAATTCAACGTTCCCCCTACCAACTTGCCGATCCGCTGCCCCGCGGGGTTGTACAGATGGCTGTCCGTGAGGTTCCGCACCATCTGCCCGAAAGCGTCGTAAACGATGCTGGCCGGAGCCACCGTCCTGGGTCGCATACATCCTGACCCAACCCGTCAGGACGTATGCGCCACCCGCGTTATAGAGGCATTACCCAACCTCTGCGGTGCCGGGTTCCGCCAGGCCGCTAGCCGCTCGAAGGTCGAGCTGTAGGGGTAACATATGCGGCGCGGGCGCGCCGCAGCTTTGTGAAAGCAACCTTGAGTCCAATGAGGCCGATGATGGGGTAGCCGGTTATGGTCTGCAGGGTCGTTCCCACGTTCCCGGTGCCCGCGCTCGCCCCCAATGCCATGGACACGAGGGGAGCCTTACTCCCAAAAAGCATAAGCATTGGGGAGTCGAGCAATTCGAGGAAGAAATAGACGATCTGCCCGATGAAGGCAACCTTGCATATCGCCCACCCTCGGCTATGCCCCCTCCACAAGAAGCACCCCGCAAGAACTGTCAGGACGACGAACACGAGATTAAGTGCCGACCGGAAATAGAAAGCCTGCGCATAGAAAGGCGGGAGTTGCGGCCACGGGTCGCGCATAAGCATCGTTGCAACCATATCCACAAGGGCACCGAAACCAACGAGGCCCATCAGAACATTCAGTGCCGCGAAAACGCGGATGGTTACCGCTGGCCACGATTCCCTGTGTAGCAGCATGTGCCCCTCCTGACGGATGCGAAGAATGTGCAGCCTGTGCCTCCAACACCTTGAGGTCACCTGAATTGACCGGCCCGAACGGCACTGGCTGAGTCTTTCCCCGGAGAGCCTGTCTGCGTTGTGGAGCTTCACTAAGGCATAACGCTCACAACAGACCCGCGGCAGGCGCCGGTCATGCATTTGCTCATGCATGCACTGAACTTGTCGATTGCTCTTTGCTTGCATTCCTGCTTTGCTGGTGCTGTCGCGGCGGAGGCGACGCCCTGTAGTATCGTCTTCGTAATGAAACTTCCTGGGATTAAAGAAGTCAAGGCCCCGGCAGCTGCCGCTTCGACTCCGCACGTGAATGCCTCCTTGACCAACTGGACCTTGCAGTTCGTTTGGCAGCTCCAACATAAGAAATTGTTCCAAGCCGCGTTCGGGGTTGGAAGATTTGCCTGATACGGTGCCTGGAATCCCAAGGGTGGCATTTCTACGATGCCTCCGGCACAGCCGGTCGGTTCACCTGATGAAGCTCCTCCGGTCGTGCCCACCCAGATACCCACGCCAACGGGCGGGATCGGCAGGGGACGGGTCGCACATTCGGCATGGCTGACTGCGTACACGGGATTGCTACAGTCATCTTCACCCGCCGTGAAGCCAGGAAGGATGCCGAGGGCAGCCCAATCAAACTCGTCGGAGTCGCCTAGATCCTCTGCGATGGAAGGCCCAATCGTTCCAATAAGGCAGCGCCCTTTCCCATAGCCCCAGGAATAGTTGTCGCACGGCCCTAGGCCCGACGGGTCGGCGAAGGTGACGGGGTTATTGAGCGCGTAGGCGTAGCGGTTGAGGGACTGAGGATTCGTGATGTCTCCGGCCAGCGGGTCGGGGCTGAGCCAGCGGCCGTAGGTGGCGCTGTAGAAGCGATTGGGCGTGACCAGCGTCTCCTCCCCGGCGGTTGGTACCAGCGTTCGCATGGTTGCGAAGGTGCCGTCCACCACGGTGGATGGGGTCTTCGCCTGCCCCCAAGGATAATACAGCATGTCTTCTTGCACCGCACCCGCGTGGTCCGTGGACATGGTGCTCGATTCGAGATTATTGTGATGCACGAAGTACGTCTCGCTGGAGGCCCACTTCACCATCGCCACGTCACCCCAGGGCACGATACCCCAATTCCACGTTCCCCCTACCAACTTGCTGATCCGCTGCCCCGCCGGGTTGTACAGATGGTTGTCCGTCAGGTTCCGCACCATCTGCCCGAAAGCGTCGTAGACGATATTCGCCGTCGAGCCCCCGTCCATAGTCGCGAGGCGCCCTTCCCCGTCCCACGTGTACTGGTGTGCGCTGTCGCTCAGCACATTCCCCGCCGCATCGTACGTGAAGGTGGTGATCCGGTTCGTCGTGGCATCGTACGTCCAGTTCGGGCACGGCCCCTGCGTCTGCCCGTTGGTCACACAGGTCATGTTGCCGTAGCGGTCGTAGCTGAACGTCAAGTTGTAAGTCCAGTTGCCCGTCGCCTGGGCGGTGCCCAAGCGTTTCAGCCCGTCGCGCGGAAACGCCGTCGTGTGGCTCAGCGACGAGTTGACATTGTCCTGATAATAATAACCCAGCACGTACCCATTGTTGAGCGTGCCTTGCGACGGCACGGCACAACTCGTCGGGCTGGCGATGTCCGAATAGTAATTGTACACCAGGCAGTAGTTGGCCGAGACGGTGCCCGACGTGCCCAACTCGATCATCACCGGCTGCATCCGGTTGTTGTACACGTAAGTCTCCTGGCGCTGCACGCACCCCGACCCCACGCAGCCGTTCTGGAGACTGCTGAGCGCTCCCCAGGGTGCGTAAGTCATGCTCTGGGTGAGAGTGGCCGGATGCGTCGAATCACTGAGGCTGCTGGTGATTCCCGTGATCCGCTGCGCCGTGGAAACGGCGTTGGTAAGCGTGGGGCCCGCCGGGTGCGTCCAACTTGCAACGTCCCCCGCCAGATCATACCCGTAACTCGTTAACCACATGCTGCTGTTGCAGTTCTGGGGTGTGCACTGCCAGTGGTTCGCGGGCCGTCCCATGGGATCATAACTGAAGACGGAAGCTGTCTGTACACTACCGGAGGAGGTCGTTGTCGCGGCTACTAACCGGCCCACGGGATTGGCGAGCGTGCCGCTGGACCAACTACCAATGGTAACCGAGGTCTGATCGTAAGCATAAGCCGTGGGCGGGGTACTGTCAGAATAGGTCTTCCCGGTCAGCCGGTTGAGCGCGTCGTAGGAATACGTGGTGGTGATGTTGCGTGCGTCGGTGCGGCGGCAAACGGTGTTCGGGTCGCCACTGCACAAGCTGCCGCCCGAGGTGGTGTAGTAGAAGTACGTTGTGCCCGACTCGGGCGTGGCCGCGCTCGTGAGCCGTGACAAGCCGTCGTAAACATAGGTTCGCGTCTGGCTACTACCCTGCACGACTCCTGTGAGGTTACCTAACAGGTCGTAACTATAGCAGGTTCCATTGGCCGATCCGCTGGTGAGGCTGCCCGTCGCAGGGTCGGGCTCATCCACCTCGACCACTGCCCCCCAGGCGTCGGTCCAGGTCTGGAGCAGCATGCCGCGCTCGTCGTTTCGGAGACTCGGATAGCCGGTTGCTGAGCAGAGTTGGGTGGTGCGGCCGTTGTTGGTTCCCACCGCCGCGCCGTAGTAAGTGTATGCCGCGTTGCTGTCGGCGTGGGTGACCTGGGTCGCCCGCCTCAGCCCGTCGTAGACATAGGAATCTCCGCCAGCAGGTGATGCCCCCCGGTAAGGATTACTAACGGAGCCAACCAGTCCAACTGCGTTGTAAGTTACATCGACCTTGTCAGCGCCTTCGGGGTCACTTACCAGGACAGTTTGGTGCGTTCGGCCCAGCCCGTCCAGATAAACTGTGTCGGAGCGCGACCTGCTACTGTCGATCGCGGTGGTTGTGTCAATTTCCGTCGCGCTGGGGTAACTGATGCTGACCGAGCCATAGTCAGGATAGCTTGTGCCTGTGAGACGCAACATGCTGTCGTAGGAGAAGGTGGTCGTCTGGTCGTTCGGGTCCTTGAGCGAAGTGACCAAGCCGGTGTTGATGTCGTAGCAAATGTACGTGTACTGGTTCAGGGCGTTGGTGATCTGGGTGGGATAAGCATTCTGATACGAACTCGAGCAGTTTTGCTGGCCGTAACTGAAGGAGGTTGGATTGTTCTTGGGGTCCAGCGAGCTAAAGACCTGGCCCGTGGTGTCGTAGGTGATGGTCGTGTTCGCCCACGTCGAGCCGCTGATCCAGCGCTGTACGTACGTTGGGTTGCCCCGGTAGGTAGTTCCCGGGTCCGTCCAATGGGTCGGCGTGACGGACACCGACTGAAGCGTCGTGGAGTCATAAGTGAATTTCGTGTCGGAGTAGGTCGTCGTTCCCGCGCCGTCGGTAACCTTGTTCTCGGTCAGGAGGCTAAGGATGTTCCGGTTGGTGTAGTTGGTGTTGGTACTGTAGGTCATGCTTGTCTTGCGGTCGGGTGTCCCTGAACTGTTCCCGAATTTGTAGTCAGCGATCTGGATGACGTTCCCGTATTGAGTGCTGTAGTAAGTGTAAGTGGACTTCTTGGTTAGGGCAGCGCCTCCCGCCCCGTACAGGGTTGTGCTGACCGCCGACTTAAAGACGTGGGGGCTATGAGAGAAGTCATAAGTCGTTGACACGTTCATGAGGTGGGTTCCTGAGGAAGTCCCGGTGTAGTAATCGGCCACCGCGGGCCAGCTTCCATTGCTGCGAATAAAGTTGTAGACGGTCCAGTTGCCACTGGGCGGCTCAATAGTACTGGTGAAACAAGTGCTGCCGCTGGGTGCGCCGCTCGGGCAGGTGACGTTGTCGCTGAGAGCGTACTGCCAGGTCCCGCCGGACATGGTCCTTTGTGTCACCCATGCATTGCGACTCTCGGTGGAAGTCGTCGTCGGAAAAACCGTATAGGTATAGGTCATCTGTGCCCCGGTGGGCAACGTGACGCTCGTGAGCTCGCCGTAATGCCCCGCGGATGTGCCCGAGTCGTAGCCCAACGTGTAACTCGTGTTGTCAGGAAGCGTAATACTCTGAATTGCGGTGAAACTCCCCGAAGCCTCCGTGAAACCCGAAAGGCCAAAGGCAGTGTTGTAGGACACAGACGTCGTGGTCACTTTGACCTGTGCGGTGCCCCCGTTCGGCGCGAGGATATTGTAACAGTAGCTGCTGGTACAGCCCGATCCGTTAGCCACGTAAGTGATCACGGCGCGGCCCAGCGTGTCACCCGACGAGTTGAGGTAGTTGCCATTGGTATCCGTCACGGTCGGGTAAACCTGGGTGCCGTCCTTGGCCCAGATGCCGGTGACGCTCGTGTAGTTTGTGACCGACATGTAATAACCCATCGAGTCGTTGGAGTACCCGTTGCCGCTTGAAATGTTCCCGCCTGCGCAACCGTAGTTGTCCCTCTGGGTCAAGACTCCGAAGACGTGCACAGTCCCATCTGCGGCCGTCCACGTGAAAGGACCGTAGGTGGTGTAGGGGTGGGTGAAGTCCCCGTCAAAACACTGGAGAGCACTGGAGCTATAGAAGACGCCTCCGACGTTCGCCGTGCTCACCATTCTCCACCCGTCTTGAGAATAGGGAACGTTGTCATGATGCCAAGTGCCCGCCGACGGCTCCCAAATGCGACTGTCATAAACCATGCGCGCTGAGAATCCGAGGCGTCCGCGCTGGAGTGCAGAGGTTATGGGAATTTCGAGGTGGATCTGGCCATTCGCCACATTCACAAATCCTAAAGGAACAGCATCAGGCGTGGTGAAGGGCGGCGTGCCCGTCTGCAAGAGATAGTCTTGAGCCTTTGCCGTCCGTGCAGAGACGGTCAGCAAGAACAACGAGGAGATGACCGAAGCGATAGCGCAGAAAGTGTGGCGGTTCATGAGGTCCTCACTTTTCGTTAGTCAGGCTCATCGTGGGTGATTCCGTCGTCTGCATCCGCCTCGGAGGTGCGGGCGGCCTCGCAGCACGGATTACGGGCTGTTCCTACTGAAGGACAAAATCAGCGTCCGTCAGGCCGACGTTAAAGGAAATCGTGCTGAGTTGAACCTCCCAAATAGTCTGGCCGTCAACTTTCTCTCGCACCACGCGGGGGAACTGAATGCCATTAACACTCGAATAACCATCGAACTCGACCTCATGTGCGTAGCTTCTTAAAGGCGTCTCGTCCGGGTGCGTCAAGTCCAACGTCCGCAGAATCAAAGACGACTGCGCGTCCACGAAATAATCGGTAGTGCACAGACTGGAGAGGGCACCGTCAGGATCAGTCGTGGCAGCAAGGCGCCTCTGCATCCGTATTCGATAAACGGGGCGCCCATTCAGCGACGCGGCTCCCAGGTAATTAATGAAGGTCGAGGGATCAGCGACCAGAGCTGCAATCGTCGGATAGGGAAAAGACAGTATCCCGATGTTGACAGTGTTGTGAAAGGGCAGGCGCGCCAAAGTACGGTCCGGCCCTTTCAGGACACCCCAGCCATGATTTATGACGTAAGAGCGAGTTCCCGGACAACCGACACAAGCCGCCGAGTCCGGGAGGTCGGCATCAAGACGGAACTGGTCCGGCGCGCGCCCGCGCAGAGTGGCAGGCCCTGGTACCGCTTCTCCGGCCCAGAAGTACGTAATGGTCCCGGTGGCGACGAAATCCTGAATCGCTCCCCATCCTTGGGCATGCCCCACTGCGACATTGATCGATTGCGCAAGCAGGGATATCGCTTGCAGGTCGCGCGTGGCGGCCACAGGCATAGCGTTCGGGTCGCCCGCTGCAACCGAGGCTACAGATGGGTCGGGAAGTGCACTCGCAGTCTCTCCAGTGGACTGATCCTGCGCGAAGCCCCAGACTGAAATGGTCAGCGAGAGAGTGACGAGAACTATGCGGCTGCGTAACATGGCGGCCTCCTTCGCGAGAGATTTGACTGGGCCTGCATGTAGACCTCGACTGCAGTTATGTGCCGACTTCTTCGTCAGAAGCTGCGACGCAGTTCCCATTAGCTTGAATCGTGATGTCGCTGAGGGGAAGCCCCCCCGTCAGTGCGCGGAGCGCTTGGCTGGCCAGAGCCACCGCAGCGAAGGTGCTCGCCGGTGCCGAAGCCGAGGTCGTCTGGGCCTGCCCGAGACCCCCAATGCACAAGGTGAGAAAGACGGTAAGAACCAGGCGAGGGAACATCCAACACCTCCCGAGACAGGGATGGAATCGGACTTCAAGAATGTGGGGAAATTCTAAAGAGACGCTAAAATAGAACCGCGCCGCGGTATTTGTCAAGAGGAAATAATGTCAGTACGCATAATGCCTTCTAATGGGGTTTGAAATAACGACAACTGGTCCCGCAGCCACGTGCCTCCGCGATTACAGGTGGGTCGCAACGCATTGCAAACTCACCGCCTGCAAGGCTGAGTACGACCAATCGCAGAGGATGTGTTGACATCGCGCAGGAAATAGACGAAAGGAAGATGCTGGCGACTCGAACCGTTGACGTGAACTCAACACAGATCGAGCGGCCGCCCCTTTGCCAGTGGCGCTCGATACATCGCTACCCGCCACTCGGGGGAGAACCTCGTAGCGCTTGCGCAGTTCCGCCTTGGCCTCGGACCATCCCCACGCACGTGGGGAGAACCCAAGCGAGAGGTTGTGGAGCGCCAGCAGCTCCGGACCATCCCCACGCACGTGGGGAGAACTTCGCGCCCTCGCGCGCCAGAACGCGTTCAGGCGGACCATCCCCACGCAGGTGGGGAGAACGGCCGGTGATTTCGATACTCTGAATTGGCCCACTTTGATCATTTGAAATGGCCCACCGTGGGAGGGACCGACTACTCTGTTTCCGGGGTTAAACCGGAGCGGAAGCGGCCGACACTGGCCCCGGTGGTGCCGTTCATCGATGCGATTTTGGAAGCCGACCGCTCCGCTCCGCGCAAACAGCGGCACACGGCGCATCGGATTTACGAGCGGGTCTGCTCGGAGCGGCCGGGCTGTGAAGTGGCGGAGTCGAGCATCCGCCGCTATGTACGCGAGAAGAAGGCAGCGCTGGGGCTGACGGGGCGGAAGGTGTGCGTTCCGCAGAGTTACGCCTGGGGTAGCGAAGGACAGGTGGATTGGTACGAGGCCTACGCCGATCTGGGGGGAGAGCGGCAGAAGTTGCAGGTCTTCTCGCTGCGCAGCATGGCCAGCGGGGCGGCCTTTCATCGGGCTTACCTGCGAGCGACGCAACAGGCTTTTCTGGAAGCCCACGAAATGGCCTTCCGGTATTTCAGCGGAGTCTTTCACCGTCTGCGCTTCGATAATCTGACGGCGGCGGTGAAGAAGATTCTGCGCGGCTATCAGCGGGAAGAGACGGCGCGCTTCATCGCTTTCCGTTCGCACTGGGGATTCGCGGCGGAGTTCTGCACTCCCGCCGAGGCGCACGAGAAGGGCGGAATCGAAGGCGAGGCGGGGTACTTCCGACGCAACCACTGGGTGCCGGTGCCGCAAGCGCCGGACTTGGAAGCACTGAACCGGCAGTTGCTGGCGGCGTGCGAGCAGGACCAGGGGCGGACGATCGCCGGGCGCGAGCAGAATATCGGCACGGCGCTGCGGGCCGAGCAGCCGCACCTGCTGCCGCTGGCGAGGGAAGGATTCGATCTGGCGGAGGTGAGCTTCCCCAAAGTGGATGGCTCGGGATGTGTGCGGGTGCGGACGAACTTCTACTCCGTGCCGTTGCCGGTCGACACGCGGGTGCAAGCCAAGGTCTATGCCGACCGGGTGGAGATATGGCATGAAGGCGCAGCGGTGGCACGCCACGAACGCTGCTACGACCAGCAGAAACAGATTCTCGAGCTGGAGCATTATCTGGAGGTTTTGGAGCAGAAGCCCGGCGCGTTGGCGGGATCGACACCGCTGAAGCAATGGCGGGAGCGCGGGCGCTGGCCCGCTGAGTACGACCGTTACTGGGAAGTCTTGATACGGCGGCAGGGCAAGCAGGCCGGCACGCGGCAGAAGATCGAGTTGCTGGGGCTGGGGAAGAAGCTCGGCTACGATTGATTGCAGCAAGCCATGAGCCTGGCCCTGGCGAACGGTTGCGGTGATGTGGCGGCGGTACGTTATCTGCTGACGGCCGAAGCGAGCCCGCCTCCCCCTTTGGAATCGTATGAATTGGGGGGCTTGGCACGCTACGAGCGCCCCCTTCCGGGAGTCCAAGATTATGACCAACTGCTGAGCCGGGAGGTGAGGGCATGAGTGCGGCTCTGCAGGAAGCCACGGTACAGCAGCAGTGCAAGCAACTGCGGCTGCCGGCGATCGGGACACAATGCGTGCGCCTGGCCGAACAAGCAGTGCGGGAACGGCAGACGCACCTGGGATATCTGGAGGCGCTGCTGGCGAGCGAGTTGGAAGAGCGGGAACGGAAGACGATTGAACGCCGGCTGCGGGATGCCCGGCTGCCGCGGATGAAGACGCTGGAAGAGTTCGATTTCAGCCAATCGCCCAAGGTCTCGCCTTCGGAGATCCAGGAACTGGCGGGTGGGGATTATATCGGACGGGCGGAGCCGGTGATTTTTCTGGGAGAGCCGGGGACAGGCAAGACGCACTTGCTGACCGGGCTGTGCGTGGCGGCGTGCCGGCAGAAGCGGCGAGTGCGCTTCACCACGGCGGCCGGACTGGTGAATGAACTGGTGGAAGCCAAGCACCAGTTGCAACTGCGACGGGTGCTGGCCCGCTGGGCGCGGTACGAACTGATCGCGCTGGACGAAGTCGGCTATGTGCCCATGGCCGATGTAGGAGCGGAGTTTCTGTTCCAGGTGGTAGCGGAGCGGGCGAAGAAAGCGGCGGTGATGATGACCACGAACTTGCCGTTCTCCGAATGGACCCAGGTGATTCCCAACAGCCGACTCTGCAAGGCTCTGCTGGACCGGGTGACGGATCGGGCGTACATCATTGAGACGGGGAGTGAATCGTATCGCTTCCGGCGCACCTTGGAGAAACGGAAGAAGAAGTGACGCGGGAAGTCGGCGGCCGCGCTGGGGGTCCGGCTTGCGCTCGCCCTAAGCGTTCCGCCCTACGGGCTCCGCAGGGCTTCGCTCCAGCCGGACCCCCAGGGCGAGAGATGCTCCTTTAACAAAGGAAGGGCCAGGCAAAGGCAAAAACCAAACGAAAAGACCACAGGAAGAGAAGAGATCAAGAAGAGAACGTGAAATCAATAGCTTACGGTGGGCCAAATGAAATGATCAAAGTGGGCCAGATCAGGTTGACAAAAGCAGTGGCGACTGTTTTCGTGAAGGTTTCTTCACGTGGCGGGCGTCTGGGACTTACATCACGAGGCACGTCGCGAAACGGCCTATCGAGCATCCCTTTGGAGTAGCGGACGGGCTCACCCAGTTCATGAACACGCATTTTGCGGATTGCGACCGCTCGGGAGTGTGCCGCCGGGGCAGTGGCGTCAGTGGGGTTCTTACATGCTAATTCAGCAGACTCGAGCTGACTAACGCAAAGTAATGGGGCCGGGTGATAGTGTGTGTGGGGATCCTCAGTGGCGCCGTCGCTCTTAAAGCGGCAGACTTGTCGCTCAGAGCCGAAATCCCCCTACATTTCGGGTTGGGAGGATGAGAGGTTTTCCAAGCCGTACTCTTTAAGCTTGCGATAAATTGTAGTCTTCCCGATCCCCAGCAGCTTGGCGGCGCGCACTCTATCTCCGCCCGTGGCTTGCAGGGCTTGACGAACAGCCTGCTGTTCGAGAGCTTCCAGCGTGTTCATCTCCCGCCGAGTGGAAGCCGCCGCGCCCAGATGGTAAAGCAGGCTGGAGGGCAAATCCTGAGTTTGAACCAACGGACCCGAGCCCAGGGAAACCGCGCGCTGAATGCAGTTCTCAAGCTCTCGAACATTCCCGGGCCAGGCATAGGCCATCAGGCGACCCATAATTTCGTCGGGGATGCGCGGCGCCGCCTGCCCATTTGTGGACGAGCGGAGGAAATGCTCCACGAGGGTCGGGATATCTTCTTTGCGGTCGCGCAGGGGCGGCATTTTGATGGAAACCACGTTGAGGCGGAAGTAAAGGTCTTTGCGAAAAGCGCCCCGCTTCATGGCCCCGTCCAGATCCTGGTTCGTGGCCGCGATCATGCGAGCCTCCAGGGGAACACGCTCATTGCTGCCCACGGGCTTGATTTCGTGCTCCTGGAGGGCGCGCAGCAACCGTGGTTGCAGCTCGATCGGCAGTTCCCCGATCTCGTCGAGGAAAAGCGTTCCTTTCCCCGCTGCGGCCAATAAGCCTTGCCTCGACTGGTTGGCTCCGGTGAAGGCGCCTTTGACATACCCAAACAACTCGCTCTCGATCAGCGCCGGCGGAAACGCCCCGCAATCGACGGGCACAAAGGGCTGGTCGCACCAAGGGCCCTGGGAGTGAATAGCCCTCGCCACCAGTTCCTTGCCCGTTCCGCTTTCGCCCAGAATCAGGACCGGATGCCGCCGCAGGGCCACTTTGGAAATCAAGTGGCGCACTTTGTGCATCTTTTCCGATCTTCCGACAAGCCCCGCGAAATCTGACGTGGAAGTTGCCTCTGAGCGGGAGACCTCCCGGGTACCCAGCCGCACGTCACGCGCCGTTGGCGATAAGGCCTGAAACTCCTCGACTTTCATTGGGCAGCCCCCTCACTGTGCCTATCGGAGATAAGCTACGTCGGATACAGAATCAATTAATTACAAGCCGTTTGAGGCTTTGGCCGGTCAAATTAGCGTTGAGCGGATTCCATCTGCAATAGACTCCTAAGATTCTTCATCAATCAGCCCACCCGGCAACCGATAGGCTCATCAGGCACCGGCACTGGCGGCGAGAGACCGCGATGACACCTGAGTCTCTGTGCGATTCTCGTCCTCTGCGGTAAGCCTGTGGGAGCCAAGCGCTACTGCAACATCTCTCGCGCAGCGAAGACGTTTGAGGGCATCCTTCTGCAGGCATCCTCTGATGGCCTGAGCGAGAGCGGCAGGAACATTCCCCGGAAGGGAGGGTGGCTCCTCTGACATAACCCTTGCCGTCAGATCAAACACGGTGTTCCCCCAAAATGGAAGCCTTCCGGTCGTCATCTCGAAGAGGAGCACACCAAGCGACCAGATGTCGCCCGCCACGTTGGCCCGCTCCCCGCGCAGGATCTCGGGTGCCAAATACGGCACGGTTCCGATTAAACGACCTATCTCCTCAATCGATGAGTGGGACGTGGCGATTTCCTGAAGGCGGGATCCTCGAAGGTGCTTCGCGAGGCCAAAATCCAAAATCTTCAACTGTCCAGCAGAGGATACTACGATGTTCCCGCTCTTAATGTCGCGGTGAATGACCCCGCGCTCGTGGGCATGTCCAAGGGCGAGGGCAATAAGGGTGCCGTAGTGACGGACGACACCGGTGGGAAGGCCCGCTGGTTTCACAAGCGCACTTAATGTGTGCCCTTCAATGTATTCCATTGCAATATAAGGTCGATCCTGTTCTTCGCCAACGTCGTAAATTGTGCAGATGCAGGGATGATTTAGGCCGGACGCGATCTGTGCTTCCCTAAGCAGCCGACCCCATGCCAACGGGCTAGCCTGCATCCGTCGGCCCAGCACCTTGATGGCGACCAAGCGGTCAAGCTTGATGTCACGAGCGCGATATACCACGCCCATGGCGCCCTCGCCGACCTTGGTTTCTATGAGGTAGCGCCCAAATTGCGTGCCGACCATAGCTGGCCCCTCCAAAAACCGCGCTAACGCCACGCGGCAACAAACCCCCTCCAAATCCTGTGGCGCATGTCCTTAGAAATGGTGCACAAGCTCTGCAGTGGTCCCGAGAGCTTTACTTAGACCGTGGCCAAACTTTCCATGGCTTTCTTTGCAATTTCCCTGCGAGCGGACTGCGTGCGGACGACCAACCTAATTGTGTCCGACATCTTGCGCGCAAGGAGGCGCCATTTTGCCTCTTTCAGCTCTTCCCCCGCCGCAGCTCGAAGCGTGGCCCCACAACAGCAAAACCCTCCCCGTGACCTTTGCCCGGCAATTCCGTAGGAACAACCCGTCTCTGGCCACAAATCCAGACATGGAGCCACGTACTTCCTAGCGGGAGAAGGGCTTGCAACCTCACAAGAGTTCCAGAACGTGGAGCCTCGGGAGCAAAGATGAAAGCGCCCCATGCGCTGAGGTCCAGCGCCCGACTCACGCGACGCTGCCACCCCTTTTCATCGTCTTGCCATGCAAGAATCACGGGAAGTTCCAGACGGTAACGGAAATGTTTTCGGGCAGACATCGTGCAACTGGCCTTTTCACTCATCCGGGGTAAGGGAGCCTTCTTCTTCGCCCGGCGATCGGGACGATGGTGCGGGCTGTCCCGGCAGCTTCGAGCGTTGGCTCATCTAACGTCTCTGCCAAGGGAGCGGGCAACAAATTGAACGGTAGAGTTTAGCTTCTGGATATTAACGATCAATCCGCAATTTTACGGATATTGTCTAGTACGGGAGTCCCAATGCCCCGCGCCTCGGACCCTCCACCTCCAGGATGATAGCTAGGGGACGAAAGACCATCGCCTGAGGCCTCCCAGTCCGCCTGGACTGTAGCCAGTATGTACGGCGTATTGACCTACCCGAGTTTTTGTACCAACTGAATTGCGACAGTCTACGTCGCTGACTCCAGCTTGGCGCCATTGTCGGCCTCGGGATGGTCTTGCTTAACGTGCACTCGAAAACTCTCAAGCAATTTTCTCATCGCTTGCATGGGTGGAGTGTTATCGGGGAGCAGGAATCCTCGTAAGCAATATGAGCATACATAGTAGATTGGCTCATTCCGGCTCACATGGCTGATAACCAGTTTTGGCTTTCCGGTCGTCGCTTCACCCTCCTGCAGAGATGGTGTCCTGCCGCCCAAGTGCAAACGCGGACCCTTCCCTGAGTCCTCCTTCTCAGCGTCGGATCCCCCGTATGGTGCCCCAGCCATCGCTGGCGTACCGAGGACCAGATTTCGCAGTACTTCAACAACCTCTCCAAACTCTGCGGATTTATCAAGGAAGAACGCTGCACCGCTTTCCAGGCACTTCTTGCGGTATTGTGGTTGCCCATAGTTAGTGAATACAATAACCACCGGATCTGAGTGATCTCCCTGCATTCTCTCCAGCACATCCATGCCGCTTCCCCCCGGCATGCAGATGTCAAGGATTACTACCTCGGGTTTTAACTTCCGGATGGCCTCCGAAGCTTGCGCTGCGGTGCTCACCCGCCCGACAATTTCGATGCCGCTCTCTTCCGCCAAAGCCGCCATGAGGCGGTCCGCAAGCAAATTGGAATCATCTGCGATCAGCACTCTCATCACATATGCCGTGCGTATCTTGCAGATTCCGGGACACCAGCGCTATCAATGAAAAGCTGATTTATGTGTAGAATTCTTCCAACAACGCCGGTCGTTCTTTCTACGACACAGACAAAGCATCAAGGACGAGATTTGTCGTCAGAGGAAGGAAACGAGAGGGTAGGGCTTAGCGGGTTCCGTAGGGGGAGTTCCCCTATACATCAGTCCACCAAGTGGTTCTGCAGCGCGTAGTGCATTAGCTCCGCACTGGTTGTCATGCTCATCTTCTCCAGAATCCTCGCTCGATAGGTGCTGATGGTCGTCACACTCAGGTGGAGTTCATCGGCGATCTGGGTGACTGTCCTTCCCGAAGCAATCATTCGCAAGACCTCAAACTCGCGGTCGGAGAGAGCATCGTGGGGGGGACACCTCTGATCTTCATTTAGCTCCAGCGCCAGCTTTTCTGCCAGCACCGGGCCCACATACCGACCGCCGGCAAGGATTTTGCGGATCGCTTTGAGCAACTCCTCCGGCGCACTGTCCTTGTTCATGTAACCGGATGCTCCCGCTTTGAGGACCCTCTTTCCGTACTGGTCTTCAGGAAGCATACTCAAAACAAGAACGGGAAGCTTCGGTCGCGTCCTACGCAGTTCGGCCAGAACGTCAATACCGCTCCGCCCCGGCATACTGATATCCAAGATGACCAAGTCCCAGTCACGGCTAGCGACTCGGGAAAGAACCTGGTTTGCGTTCTCAGCTTCCCCAAAAAGTGCACCTTTCGCCTCATGCATCAAAATCTCTATCAGGCCTCTGCGAAGGATGGCGTGATCATCGGCGATGAGGATTCTAATCATGGCCAAGCCGCCCCCGTGCTGCCTCGTGGGTTTCTGGAATGCTCACCCTCACGGTCGTACCCCATCCCGAAACGCCGGTGATCATTAGTTTCCCTCCCAGCAGCTCGGCCCGCTCTCGCATTCCCAGGATTCCGAGCGATTCAGACCCTGAGAGTTTGTCCTCGGGGATCCCCTTGCCGTTGTCTTTAACATCTAAGATTAGATGGCCGTTCTCCTCCACTAGCCGTACTTTCACCTCACTGGCGACCGCATGCCGCGTCACATTGGTTAGGGTTTCTTGAAAGATGCGGAAGATCGCCGTCGCCCTCTCCGGATCGGTGGCGATCTTTTCGTGCGGCAGGTCTAACCTACACTTCGTCCCGGTGCGCGCCTCGAAATCCTCTCCTGCCCATTCAATAGCGGCGACCAAACCGAGGTCGTCGAGGATTCCTGGCCTTAGTTCAGTTGAGATTTGACGCACGCATTGAATGGTCTCGTCCACCAACTTCAGAATGGATGCCACTCTTCCCGGCGGGTGCTGCAAATCCCCTCCCATCTCACGAACCAAGGCGCACAGGTCGAGTTTAATAGCGGTCAAAGCCTGCCCTGGTTGGTCGTGGATCTCACGCGCCACTTCCCGCCTCTCCTCTTCTCGAATATTCTGCAACTGTGCAGCGAGGGCCCGCAGCTGATCCCGGGATCTCTGCAATTCCTCTTGTGCGCGTTTGCGGTCCGTGAAGTCGCTTACGAGGCACGCCACCCCATCGATACCTTCGGGCCTTGCAACCGGGAAGTACCGAACCGACAAATGTCTTTCACCCAGCCGGGGAAAATAGCGCTTCATTTCGTACTCAACGGTTCCTCCGCAGAAGCAACTATCCAAGTTACCTTTAATAGCAGCTTCAAAAACCTCTCGCCCCGTAACCTCCCAACATGAATGGCCCACAACCTGATCGCGCTCGACGCCATAGCTCCAGAGGTACGCGCCATTGACGACCCGATACTTGTACTCACGGTCCACCACTGCAAGCATGTCCCGCATGCCCTCGGCGACTCTTTCGTACTCGCGGACCGTCTCCTCCGCTTGCTTGCGAGCGGTGACATCGGCGAAGAAGGCGACGCAGCAGGCTTTTCCGTCGATCTCTACCCGGCTGCTGTTGATGTCGACATAGATCGTACTCCCGTCCTTGCACAGACACCGAACGGCCTGCGCCGACGTTGCTTCGCCGCGGGTCTGGGTAGCAAACCAAACCGAGATACTTTTCCAATCCTCCGGGCGATGAAGATCACTCACGCGCATGCCGGTCAGCTCTTTGTCTGTGTAGCCCATCATTCGGCACAAGGCGGGATTGGCATACACGAGCTCAAGTGTCTCAAAATTCGACACGAGTATCCCCTCGGCCGCACACTGAAACATGGCCCTAAGGCGCTCCTCGCTCGCACGCAGCGCCTTTTCAGCCCGCTTGCGCTCCGTAATATCCTCATAGATGCCTAGCAAGCCGGTGGCTGCTCCATCCGGGTCGTGAAGAGGAACTTTGCTGATTCGCAGCCAGGATGTACTGTCCCCCGGCAGGGGCACCAGCTCCTCGTAGGCCAGTTTGGGCGCATCATTCTTCATGACAAGTTCGTCGTCTGCGCGGTAGGAACCGGCCAGGTCTCCCCCAGGTATCGTCGAGACAGTCTTGCCACAAAGCTGGTCCAAGCTATCCAAGCCGACATGCGTCAGGAATGCCCTATTACCACCCAGATAAACTCCGCGACGGTCCTTCCAAAAGACCCCTTGGGGGATGTGGTCCAGCACGGACTGGAGCATCTGCCGGGAACGAAATAGGTCATCTTCCGTATTCTTACGTTCGGTGATGTCCATGACGATCCCGCGTATCCCTATGGGCTTACCCTGACGGATAATGGGGACGCTCTGGGTGAGCACGGGGAAAAGTGTCCCGTCTTTTCTTTGTGCCGTGTATTCAATCTGCCCTAACGTTGTACCGGCCGCTGTCAGACGGATGTGCTGCCAGGCCCTCTCCTGATCCCAAGGGGCAACGATATTCGCTGCTTCAAAACCATGCGGGTAATCCTCTGCCGAATAACCGGTCGCTTCGAATGTGTGACGGTTGGCGAAGGTCACAATTCCCCGCTCATCCGTCTCAAACACAATTTCCGGCAAGAGTTCAGCCAACTCCCGGAAGCGTTCTTGGCTTTCCCGCAGTGCCCTTTCGGCTGCCTTATGCTCGGTGATGTCCGAAAGCAAACCATCCGCGTAGCGTGTCCCGTCTTTTTCGTATGTCGCAGCTGCCCGATCGTGGACCCACCGCCACTCGCCAGTCTTCCGCCGGACACGGCACTCGACATCGTAGGGTTGACCCTCGGTGAAGAGCCTTCCGAGAGCTTGCGTTACCCCGGAACGATCATCAGGGTGAATACACTTAAAGTAGATGTCTGCTCCCTGTCTGCATATCTCGTCAGCGGTGAAGCCACTTAACCTCTCGATGACAGGGCTGATAAATGTAAACCGGAATCGATCATCGATTGTCCAGACAACATCGGGAATATTTGTAACGAGAGAGCGGTACTTCTCTTTGCTTTCCTGCAGCGCCTTCTCCGCTTGTTTCCGCTCGCTGATATCACGGACGTGTTCGGTAACAAGTGCCACACTGCCTGAGTTGTCAAGCACGGGATAGGCATTCACCTCACAGATTTTACCGGTATGTGGATTCGCAACTTCCATCAACACCGTGCGCCCTGTCCGGAAGACCTCCAACGTCGGACATGCGTCGCATGGTTTGTCGCGTCGCATGTAACAGGCATAACAGTAAGGTGTGCCTTGGCGTTCTTCCTCCGTCACATGATTTCGTCCGTGCCAATTACTGAGGACCACTCGCAGATTCCGGTCGTGGACGGTCACCAGGTCGGTGATGGCTTCAAATGTACTGCCCAGTATTAAACTGTTTTCCCTCAACGTCTCTTCCACCCCCTTGCGCTGGGTGATAACCCGCACAAAGGCGAAGCTGAATTCCGTGCCGTCGAAATAGACATGTGTTGCAGTCACCTCTACCGGGAACATCTGTCTTGCTTCGTCCGATGCTGGGTCTCAAAGGTTATAGAGCCCCGCAGTTTGATTTCCTCCGACAGCTCCCCCCGAGCCCGTTTCGAGAGGAGCGGGTCGATCCCCTGGGCCGACAAGGAGACCAGTTCTTCGAGGGAGTGCCCTAAAAGCGGCAAGCCGCCTGGTTGGCGTAGACGATACGGCTTTGCGGATCCATTTAGAACACGGCGTCCGACGCGTGCTACACGGAGAATTGCGCCGGCCAGAAGTGCCTCCTCCACCTTTCCTTGTTCTGTGACGTCGTGAGCGAGGCCACAAATCAGCTTGCCGGCTACGGGAGCACACCACTGCAGCCAGCGAAAGGTTCCATCCTGGAAACGCCAGCGGTTGGTGAAATCGGCGACATCTTGCTGGGATAGCAGCTTATCGTTTGCCTCTAGGCTGGCCTGCTTGTTATCAGGGCAAACGAACTCAGTAAAACGCTTGGCTTTGAGTTCGTCGTGGGTATAGCCGAATGTCGCCACCCAGGCCGGGTTCAAGTGCAGGAAATGGCCGCCCGGCGTCCCTATACTCAGCAAATAGGGTTCAGCTCGAAAGAAACTTTCTTCCTCCTCCCACTGTTGCTGCAATACTCCCTCCGCCTCCTTAATCCCTGTGATATCCATCATGATCCCCGGCAGCACCTTGGACTCACCTCCGGCTTTCTCCACTACACGCAGCGAATCTCGGAACCACCGGAATCTTCCATTCGCTCTTGCAGACGGAATTCCGCTCGGACGTCCTTCCCTTGTTCCAAAGCCTCCCGCACACAACTTAGGGCCCGTTTGCGGTCCAAAGGGTGAAGATGGTCTGCTCAGAAGTCCGCTGTCTGGAGCCACTGCTTCAGCGAAAAGCCCAGAATCCTTTCTGCCCCCCGACGCGCAAAGGTGAGGCGACGTGTTGCTGGGTTCACCTCCCAGACGATTACACCGAGGGTCCCAGCCACTCCCCTGAATCGCCCTTCGGAAATCAGCGCGTGCTGCGTGGGGTCCAACAATGTTTGCTGCTCTCCAAGGTCTTTGATCGCCTAAATAGATTCCTTTTATAGCCGAACTTTACGCGTGCCCTCCTGCGGGTGAACTATCAGTTGATCTGGAGCCGATGCCGATTGACCTGGCGGTGCCAAGCGCGAGACTTCCGGCGCAACATACGCAAAGTGGGAATTCGGTGCTTGCCCAGGCATTGCCGCGGAAACAGACTGATTTCGGTTTCCGCATGGTTCAGCCAACTTCCATGCTTGGGCGTGTAATGGACGGTGAGGCGGTTTCACATCGAGCCGCCCGATTGCTCTCCGAAATAGTCGGTGAGGGATTTCCGGCCATGGATGTTCAAGTTATCCATCACGAGGTGAATCTTGCACGCCCGGGGATAGCTGACACGCCTGTCTCCAGCGCTTAGGCAAATTCTGGCGCCGAGCGGTGGGGGTGGGCAGGGTAAAATGCCGACCGGCTTTCGGTTCCACGGCGCAGAAGACATTGACGGTGCCGCAGCGTTGGTACTCGTTGTCCCGCTGCGCCGTGCGGCCCGGAGCCGTGGGAATCGGAGGCCGGAGGTCGGCGTGCGACGTGACCGGTTTCTCGTCCAGGCAGGCCACCGGTTCCGTTGCGGTGTAGGGCTTTTCATAAGTGGCGAGCACGTCTTCCATCTTTTGGAGGTACTCCTGATTCAGTTCTGCCATGCACCACGTTTCTTTCCCGCCACGGCTTCAGGTCGTGGGTGACCAATAAGATCCACGCCATTTCCCGGCGCACTCGGGGCACCAGTTTGCGCTTGACGGCCTGCTCGGCGGCCAGACGAACGGTCCAACGGGCGCAGCCTTGCGACGGCTGACTACAAACCATGACGATGGTCCGCTGTTTCTGCCGTTCGTCCAACAGTTGCTCGGCACCCCGTCATTGCAGCACGTGGAGCGCACCCGGCAACCTCCTGCGCTGATACCGGTGGCTGACTCGCCGCACCCCCTGCGGTGTCGGATGCACCATCTTGGCCACCGCCGGTGCGGTCAAGCCCGCCGACAACCGCTCCAAGGCGGGGTCTAACAGCCTGCACGGGTCCACTTGGGAGTTTCTTCGCAATGACGCTCTCAACGTCCGCAACTTTTTCTCCTCCACGTCGGGCGTCATCGGGAGCAGTGCTCTGGAGGGGAGTCTGCTTAGCAGGGAAGTCCCTTCCTATCCACACATCAAGGAGAATTTGCCCCCACAGGTGAGCATTAAGAGAAGGATCTGGGGCCCAAGTAGTAACATACAGTATACATCTTGCAACGACGGTTTCAAGCGGTTTTCCGGAGAATCGTGCCATGGGGCGTCGGCGACAGCTTCATCCCAACACGCCGGCATGCTCATTGAGTAAGAGTGCCGAAGAGTTCCATCGTCGTTACTGGCGTGGATGTCAGGGCCTGTCGTCGCGCCGATCCAGCTACAGCCTTCATTCATGCCGCGCAAGCGCGCTTGGCATCGAACTCCTCGGATTAGGGTCTCCGCAACCACGGGTCCGCGACGTGAGGGCTGGGCGAGCGTGGAACTAGGGAACCTCTGCACAAGTTATTGAGTTGGGAGGTATTCTGAAGTAGAGGTTATAGAGGGATGAAACAGGCCAGTTTGGCGGAGCAGACAGGGTTCGAGAGGTGTTCGAAGAAGACGAAACGGGCGTTGTTTCTGGAAGAAATGGAGCGGGTGGTTCCGTGGGGCGAGCTGTGTGCGCTGATCGAGCCGTACTATCCGAGGGTGGGGAACGGACGGCGTCCAGTAGGGGTAGAGCGGATCCTGCGGATGTACTTTTGGTAACAGTGGTTCAGCCTGTCGGATCCGGCGGTGGAGGAGGCGTTGTACGACTGTGCGCTGCTGCGGCGCTTTGCGCAGGTCGATCTGGGCAATGAACCGGTGCCCGACGAGACGACGATCTGCTGCTTCCGCCACCTGCTGGAGGAGCACTCGCTGGGCAGCGCGATCATGACGGTGGTCAATCAGTATTTGCAGCGTCGCGGCCTCACGATTACAACCGGCACCATCGTGGACGCGACGATCATTCGTGCTCCGAGTTCGACGAAGAACGCCGACCAACAGCGTGATCCGGAGTTGCCCCAGACGAAGAAGGGCAAGCAGTGGTACTTCGGCGTGAAGGCGCACGTGGGCGTGGACAGCCGGACGAAGATCATCCCCACGGCGGTGGTGACGGCGGCCAACGTGGCCGATTCCGTGGTGTTGGCCGAGCTGCTGCCTAGCGGGGAAACAAAGGTTTGGGACGATCAGGCCTATCGCGGACAGGCTGCAGCCATCCACCAAGTGGTGCCGCGGGCGCAGGACATGACCAGCCAACGCTATCGCTACAAGAACCGCATCGACGACGTGGAGCGCGAGAAGAATCGCCACAAGTCGCGGGGGCGATCGAGGGTAGAGCAGGTTTTTGCGGTGATCAAGCTGCAGTTCGGCTACGTGAAGGCGAGATACCGGGGACTCCAGAAGAACGCCAACCAGATCTTTACGCTTGCGCGCTGAGCAACCTCTTCCTCTCCCGCCGTAAGCTGCTGCAAACGTCCCGGGCGTAGTGTCTCTGGGCACCGCCCGGAGACGAAGCCAGAACACCCGGGAGTGCTGAAACCGCCCCCAAACACCCCCCATCGGCTCCCGCAGCCCAAAAAGCCACGCCTTTTCCCCTGCTGAACAACCTGTGCAGAGGTTCCTTAGGAGGTTTTCGATCTGAGTCGCGAACCTCCACCGAACCCGTAGGGAGTCGTTCTCGTGCCCATAACCAAAACACAGTTTTGTCCCCTGCGACCCGTGGGTGCGATCTTGAAGGAGGCAGGGCATCGGAGAAGCAGCGCGCGCCTTTCGTCCGCTCGCCTGAGTCATGGTGTAACACATGAATAGCACGGGTTGAACTTGCTTGAGGTCTAGCCCTGTCGGATTTGCTGCCTTTCCACTTGCAGTTGAAACCTGATGATCCAAGAAACACCAACGCACTGAACCAAGCTCGTGCCGCCCCGTTGCGGTCGCCAGGCGTATTCGGAGGACCCATAAAGCCCTTTTGAGTCAGCGCGGCGGCGGCCAATTCGTGGCAGAAACCTCAGCCCCCGACATAGGGTTCCCACGCCGATGGCTCTTGACCAATGTTACGGGGAGACCGCGCCCGGCTGTCCACCGAGGGGATGTTTATCGCGCGTGAATTGAGGTGATCGTTCGCGCCGCCAGCCGACTCAACCTGGAAAGTCGGACACCAGGGAAATGGCCCTCACCTTACACAAATTCTTCGTCACCCCGTGGGGCTTATTCATCGTACCTACCGCCGATGGCTGACAATACCGCGTCGTGCATCACTCTTGTGCGCGCCTGGTTCCCAGGCAACACCGCACGAGAACCTCAGCAAGCCTTCCGGCTGAAGTCCACACAAAACGCTGACATAGTTCTTCGGTGGAGGTATGTCCCAATCGATCGTTGACGAGCCTTCGCCTCCGAACATAGTGTAGGCGTGAGTCCAAACAGGAGGACGGACGAAAGTGGCGAAGCGATAACTTCGTTCTTTGCGGTCACAGTTTGCTACCGGTTGGCGAACGCGCCTGTGACCGATTGCAAAACAAGCTGAGGGAAGAAACCCATGTTTTGATAGTTTCCTACAGTCAGAGCGCACGGATAGCCGATGACTTAAAAGGGCCTGGTTCCACAATTTCGGGACTTTCAAGGGCGGGCACTTCGAGGACTGGTTACAGGAAGCGTAACGCGTCGTTTGAGTGCTCGGCTTCCGGCTTCACAGCTTTGGCTTCTCATCCGCCGGCATATGTACACGATCAATGGTCAACCTGCACTGCTTTTCCTGATTGGCGGCAACTGGCAATCCACACATGGCAGGAATGTTGTGGGCTCCTGAGGGATATTACTTATCAGGAGTGGTGGGAAGCAAAGTTGAAATGGTCCCGCGCCCAAGCCATTCTGCCTTGGGAAGAGGGCGAGAAAGAGGCGGAGTATCAGTTGCCCACTACCCGGACACCATACACGGTTTTCGAATACTGAAGGTTACATGAGGCAGGCGTGATGTTCGCGACCTGTCTTCACCCGGCTTGGCTCAGGGCGGGTTCTAAACCCACTCCTTTTGGACCGGCTTAATTGACGGAACTCGGTGGTGTGGAATCAGTAACTTGCAGAACGGGTTGTGGGACCCCTTTTGGACCGGTGGCTGCCGCGGTTTCTTTCAGGGCCCGGATGACCGTGGTCTTCGACACGTGGTGAAGTTCCGCGAGCTCGCCCAGGCTGAGTCCGCGGGCCCGATCGTGCTGCAGGGCTTCCCGGTCGAGCGACACGGCCGGGCGCCCGATGTGCCTTCCCTCCAGCCTCGCCCGCCGCATGCCCGACTTCACCCGCTCGACAATCAGGTTCCTTTCCAGTTCCGCGATAGCCGAGATGATCACCACGATGGCCCGGCCCAACGGACCACCCGTGTCGATCTGCTCGCGGAAGCTAACGAACTCGATCTGCAGGTGTCCCAGTTCATCCAGGACCTGGAGAAAGTGCGTGACGGAGCGGGCCAGGCGGTCGCAGGCCCAGACCAGCAGGACGTCGAAGCGCCCCTGACGAGCGTCGGTCATGAGCTGATCGAGCCCCGGCCGCCGGGCCCGCGTCCCCGACACCTGGTCTTCATAGACCTTCGTGATCCCCAGGCCGCGCTGCCGGGCCAACTGCTCGAGATCGTAAATCTGGTTCTGGGTGTGCTGGTCGACGGTGGAAGTGCGAGCGTAGATCGCTGCACGTTTGCTCATTCCGAGTTTCCCTCGCTTCAGACCCCCGACTCACGGCTTCTTCTTCCCCTTCTTAGGCCATAGGGACGGCGGCAGGTGCTTGCGGATGTAGCCGTCGATCAGGGCCTTGATGGCCTCGGTCATGTCCGTCCCGGCGGCCGTCGCCGCCAGCTTGAACCTCTGATGCGTCTCGGGATCCAGGTTCACGTTCAGCCGTTTCAACGTTTCGCTCATCGCTCACCTCCCAGTGGGGAAGTGAGTCTAGCATCGAAATGAGTATCTCCACGACCGGAGGGGCCTCGCGGGAGGCCCCCCAGGCCGGTCCAAAAGGGTCTATGCGCTTTTGGGAGTGGCGGCGCGGGCAAGAACCCCATGTTCTTACTGCGGCTACTCTAAATACGACCGCAGCGGGCGGCCGCAGTGCACCCAGTGGCCGAGAAGCTGCTCGCAGACGGCCCGTTGCTCTGGTGTGACCTGGGGCCGGGCCAACACCTGGAGGGCCAGGCGGCGGTTCCGGCGGCGGTCCTCGTCCTGGAGCTTCCAGAGGGAAGCGGGCGAGATGCCCCCGGCGAGGCTTTCCTGGAGCAGCTGCGCGAGCCGGCGGGGGCGCATCAGGAGGGCGAGGGCCAGGCGGGGAAGCACCTCGGGAGGCGGCAGGCACTCCCCGGCCTCATAGCGAGCCAGCTCCGCACACGAAATACCGTACTCAACCTCCACGTAGGCCGGGGGGAGGAAGTCCCGCATGCGAAGAAAAGTGCCAAAGTCCATAGGGATAAGTCTCCTTTTCTCGTGTGAGTACATACTCATTATACGGGAAGCTCCCACTCCGGTCAAGCTGGTTCGGAAGCGAAATCTTCCCGCTAGCCACTATTCTCCCAGCGGCCGCCCCCGATCCAAAGACCATCTGCCCTGGCCGGCCCCCTCCCGGACGGGATCTCTTCGCAGGACGCCTGCGTCAAGCCGAGGGACTCCGTGACCTGGGACCTCAACTCCGGCCTTACCTGGCCACCGGAAATACTCCCTTCCAGAAGCTCCCTGCGAATAGCCCCATCTTCAAAGACAGCTCCGTTACCGGCTGGGACTTACTCCAACGCCAGCGGCCCACCCTCGCCGAAAGGCTTTCCGCTCTCCGTTATCAGGCCGAACTCATTGCCGACTCCAACGCCCAAGACCCCAAGCTGGTACGCATCCTCCTGCATGACCGGAATGCCAACGCCAATCTGACCATTCCCCTGGTGGACGAAGCCACGGGCAGCGTACTCTGGGGAGACAACTACCGGCAGGCGGCTTATCGCTCCGTCTGGCAGCCGAAGGCCAGCGGCGCCCTAGGAGAAACCGAAACTTTCGCCCTCGATGAATGGCTGGCCCGCCAAGCCACCACCACCCAGGACTGGAAATCCCTCAATCAATTCTCCGACCGGGTCATCGTGGGCAGCCTGGACAAGATGAATCAATGGAAGTGGAAAAATCAGCCCGAATCCCAAATGGCCGTACTCCGTCCGGACGCGATCCAAGCGATCTCCCAACAGGCCGTGGTAGCTCCCGGCAAGCTCTTCGGAGGCAAGTCCTTCGACGAACTGACCACGGCCGAGGCGCTCCCCTGGTTCCAAGCCATCTACGACCCGGACAAGGGCTGGGGGTCCCCGATCGGCGGTGAAAAGCCTTACGTCAATGGCACGGTCGTCAGCCGCCAAGCCCAGCAGCAGACGTTCATGGTGCGAGTGCACCGTAAGTTGCGATGCTGGGTTGTACCCCCTGGTACAACGGAGTCCCTGCGCACCCACACGCCCCTTGGGTTCCCCTCTGATTCCGCTGCCGCCGAGTTCCGCCAGATCCCTCCCATCGCCGCTGATGACATGCCCAGGATTCATTCCCCAGGGTGGCGGGAGAAGGTCTGCCCGGGCGTCCGCGAGTGTCCCCGATCGACTATATCCGGGAGTCGGCCAGGCTGCCTGCGCAGCGGTGCGTAGCGGTCACGAAGTACTGCGCAGCAGGCAATAACCCTGCGTAGTGGGGGACAACGAACTCAATTCCGGCGCCCCGTGGCCAGACAGCAGGTACAGGCGCGACAGAGCAGCGTGCGTAGCGGCCAGGACGGCTACCCAGGAAGTGAGTTGGCACAGACTGCTCCTCCCAAGGAGGACACCGGGGGATGAAGGCAGCAGGCCAAGTGCTGCGCAGGGGTGGCACGGGAAGATGAAGAGGAGAGAGATAATCCTGCTCTCGGAGGGCCGGTTCAGGCAGAAACAAGAGACATGGGTTAAGGGGTATGGGGTTACGGAAGAAGAGCGTCCGTTATCAGGACTGCTCCCGCTTCGGTCCAGCCCTCTCACAGTGTGACAGAAGGGGATCGGCTGCGGCACCAACGGACGTGCCGTGCAAGACCGCTATACTACCAGTACGTGAAGGGATAATTCGCACCTTCTGTCCCGTCCCGGCTGTTGCGATGAGATCGCTCCTGTTAGCCCTGGTTGATCGCTTGCGGGGCTCGTGCCAATGCGCGGCTCCCAATCTGAAGTATGATCGTCCCGAGGTCATCGTACACGAGTTCGCTATACTACCCAGTGGCGAATGGGTGGCGACTGTGGTCCTATCCATTCCCGGAGACCTTACGGATGCCGAAGTCCTCAGAAATTCAGCCAAGTATTTCGGGAGCTGTAACGTCAGCCGGAACCTCGTCATGGATTGGTGGCCGGCCTCATGAGCTTAGAACAGAAACAAGCCTGGATGCGGGAGAAAATTCAAGCTTCGTGTCCTCACCCGCTCTTGCAGGGAGCTGCGCAAGACTTTGCGCAGCGGCACTACACAGTTGCTGAGATCGCCCAGCTGTGGGAACTCAGTGCCGACTTTGTCCGAAGGATTTTTAGCAACGAGCCTGGGGTATTGGTACTAGGCGATGAACCGAGGCCCGGTACTCGCCGGTATCGGACGCTGCGCATTCCCGAGTCTGTCGTCGCTCGCGTGCACAAACGCTTGGCTGTATTCGAGAGGTCGTAGTGTTAACTATCTACCGAAGACACCTCAAGGGCTGTGAGCACCGCAAGAGCGGCCGAAAGTACCGTCGCTGCAGGTGCCCCATTTGGGTCGACGGTATCCTAGACCAGCAGGAAGTACGAAAGTCGATGCACATGAGGGACTGGGATAGGGCGCAGGCCAAGGTCAGGGAATGGGAATCAGAACAGTCCATTGAGCCGGAGCAGCCCGAAGGTCCGAAGGCTGTGCAGGAAGCATGCAACGCTTACTTGGCCGATGCAGCGGCGCGAAATCTTACAGAAGCCACGCTGCGCAAGTATCGGTTGTTGTTCAAGCAATTGCGAACGTTCTCGGAACGGTTGGGGATTCGCTATTTGAAGGAACTGAACATTGAGAAGCTCAGGGAATTCCGTGCCTCGTGGAATGACCACAATCATTCGGCTCAGAAGAAACTGGAACGTCTGAAGTCTTTCTTCAGGTTCGCGCTGGACAGCCGTTGGATCGACACAAACGCTGCCAAGCTGCTGACAAGGCCGAAGGTTTCGCAGCGGCCGACCATGCCGTTTTCCCGGGAAGAGATACAGAAAATTCTCGCCACCTGCGATCGGTTCGGAGAAGCTTATCAAGGTGAATCGCGAGCAGCACAGAACTCCCGGAGGATGCGCGCCTTTATTCTGATGTTGCGATACACAGGCCTGCGCATTCAGGACCTCGTGACTCTTGCGCGGCAACGCGTGGTGAGTGGGAAAGTGTTCCTGTATACCGCAAAAACTGGGACACCGGTCTATCTTCCTTTGCCCCCCGCCGCACTCGAGGCACTGAACGCCTTGCCGCGGACTGGGAAACGTTACTTCTCGTCCGATGAGGGCCGTGCCGAAACCGCGACTAGAAACTGGCAGAACAGTCTGCGAAACTTGTTTTCTGTGGCCGGGGTACCGGACGGCCATGCGCACCGATTCCGAGACACCTTCGCGGTTGAGTTGCTCCTTACAGGCGTACCTATTGAACGAGTGTCTGTGTTGCTGGGCCACTCGAGCGCAAAAGTCACCGAGAAGTATTACGCTCCCTGGATAAAGGCCCGCCAGGAACAGCTAGAGGCAGACGTAAGACGGGCTTGGGCGGACGATCCGGTCACGCCTTCGCAAACGAAAGGTACATGGCGGGTACACGGGCAGGGCGTCAATTTCCAAACTGTTGATAACAAAAACGATAGTTTTGGCGGAGAGGGTGGGATTCGAACCCACGTGCCCGCTTTTGGCAGGCAAGACGCTTTCGAGGCGCCCCCGTTATGACCGCTTCGGTACCTCTCCGCGGAGTTGTCAGTTCTCAGTTGTCAGTCGAGAGTCAAACAGCCAGGATGCGACGACTCTCCAACACTCAGTCTGCTATTTTCGGTCTCCAGCCGCCGGGCGTGGATGGCTCCCAACCCTCTTCTTCCGGAAAAACTCTTGTATCACCGCCGCGCAATCGGTGGCCATCACCCCACGCGTGACCTCGACCTTATGGTTGAGGCTCCGGTGATTGAGAACACGCATGGCCGATCCGCAAGCTCCTGCTTTGGGATCGGGTGCACCAAACACCACTCGCCGCACTCGGGCCTGGACGATGGCTCCGGTGCACATCGCGCAAGGTTCGATTGTAACATAGAGGTCGCAGCCGACGAGCCGGTAGTTGCCCAACTTCCGAGCGGCGCGGCGTAGCGCCAGGACCTCCGCGTGGGCCGACGGGTCGTGCAAATGGATGGGCCGATTGTGGGCTCGCGCCAGTACCTTGCCATCGAGAACGACGACGGCCCCCACAGGGACTTCGCCTTCGCGAGCCGCGCGCTCCGCCTCGCGCAACGCCTTGCGCATGAAGATTTCATCCAGGCGGACACCCACGCCGCGCCCCACATCCTTGTGCATTCGGCTATCGTATCATGTGCGCCGCGGGGGGCAGCCTCCAGCTTTTCAGTTGCGCCACGGTACAGACTGGTGTAGAAATTCCATCATTACTGAATGTAGGAGAGGTTACGGCAATGATTAACCGACGAGAATTCTTGCGAGACAGCGCACTCGGCATGACCACCATGGCGGCAGCCGGGGCGACGGACCAGCTTTTCGCCAACCCCCTGGGCAAACCCATCGGGTTGCAGCTTTACACGCTGCGGGAGGAACTCCCGAAAGACTTGGCGGGAACCATCAAGCAAGTCGCGGCGATTGGCATCAAAGAAGTCGAGACTTACGATCTCTACGGCAGGACTCCGGCCGAATTTGCCAAAATCCTGAAGGACAACGGCCTGACGGCTCCCAGCGGCCATTACATGATTAAGCACATAAAAGGGAATTGGGAAAAGGCCATTGAAGAAGCCAAGGCGCTCGGGCTCAAGTACATGGTAAACGCCATTCTCGAGCCAGAGGAACAGGGGGACCTCGACACTTACAAGCGCCTGGCGGAGCTCTTCAACAAGGCCGGCGAGCAGACCAAGAAGGCCGGCATCCAATACTGCTATCACAACCACAACTTCGAGTTTAAGAAGTACGGCAACACCACGCCCTACGACCTCCTGTTAAAAGAGCTCGACCCGAAACTGGTCAATTTTGAAATGGACTGCTTCTGGGTCACGCACGCCGGACAGGATCCGGTAGCCTATTTCAAGAAGCATCCGGGCCGCTTCCCCTTGCTGCACATTAAGGACATGAAAGACCACCCTGCGGCCACGCAAGAAAAGGACGATAAGATAGGAATGTTCGCGCCCGTGGGACATGGCACAATCGACTGGAAGCGCATCTTCGCGGCAGCCCCCACCGGCGGCGCGAAGCACTTCTTCATTGAACAAGACTTCTGTGAGCAGCCGCCCATCGAAGCCGTCAGGATGAGCTATACGTACCTGCACAGCTTGACGTAGCGGGCTGATGAAGAACCCGGAGTAGCTGTTCTCGGCATGGAAGGGGCGCACGATTGTGCGCCCCTTTGTATTTTCAGCGAAGCGTAATGAAGAAGCTCTGTAGTAAGGATTTACGCTGATCTCAGCGAAATACCGAGGTCCTTCGTTGCGTTCAGGATGACATGACGGCAAGCACGACGGGCTAAGTTCCGTCGTGAGGAGTCTCAGGTGGTTGCGGCTTTGCCTCCTGAGAAGCGGGAGTCGTGGCCATGGGCTGAAGTTCTTTTTCGAGGACGTGGTCGTACTCGCCAAAACCTGATTCGGCTGCTCGGCGTAAAGCGTTGAGCGCGGAGCGAATCAGCGTCACAACTTGCTGGCGCGTCTCGTGCATTTCGGCAGAGAGTTGAGGCAGTCTGTCCTTCACAGCCTGGAGCTCGCGCTGAAACCCCTGCATTTGCGCTTCGAAGCCCTTTAGGCTTCCCTGCACAGCGCTTAACTGCTCGCTAAGCGCCTGCACTTGCTCGCGTAAAGCTTTCCCCTCTTCTTCTGCGCCCGCACGCGGGCTCTGGCCCCAATCAACTTCCATTTCGAGACCAATTTGCTCCACCACCTTTTGGGGGTGCAACGAGTTTCCACTCGCTCGCGTGCCGTTCGGTTCCTCTGGCGGAGGAGGAGTGACTCGTTCGGACCTCGTGGCAGCGGGTCCTTTGTTCGCCGAACGGGGAGGCACACTCGCGGCGGCCGGCGCAGGCGCAGAATTCGCAGCGACATGGATTGCGGACGGAGACTCTTCCTCCAGGGGAGGCGCGCTCCAATCGCTGGGAGGGAATTCCACGCCCCAGATGTTCTCAGCCTCAGTAAGCTGGAGTCCCACTTCGCTGCCGTTCTCGCGTGTGTCACCCAGCCACACCACGGTGGACCTGGCGCTGGTTCCCAAGGCACGGTTTTCGATCAGGACTTCAGTCCCCATTTTCAATTGATGAGTGGTCACGATCTTGGCGCCGTGCTTGTTAACAACGAGGGTTCGGGTATTTTCCTGGAACGGGTTACGGCCGGCGTCTTTGGCAGTGATGACAATAGGGATGGAGATGTACAAACGGGTACTGCGCCGGCCTTGCGTCGCGTGGTTATCGTTCATGGTGCACTCTACAGGCAAGCCGTGCCGCCGAGATTATAGAAGAGAAGTCCAGCAAGAACAATCTCAACCGGGGCGCACCCGCATCCCAGAGACTTTAACCACCTAACATACACCGGCGCAGTTCACAAGAAACGAATCGAGAGGTGAGCCCATGTGGGCCGATGCTCGCGCCGGGACGAAGACAGCCCTCGATTAGCGCTTACTAACAAGCTCCAGCCGTCGCGCCGGCCACCGCGCTGGCGAACTGGGCACAAAGGAAATCGCCTCAAGTTTTCTCGCGCGCCGCCGATTACAAGGGCAGAAGCATTCATGACCTTCCAGTGCTGCTGATTGACCCGTCCCATAGCGGCGCTGAGCCCTTGGCGGCAAGTTCGAAGACCCCTTCGCCCCGACGAACACACTTGCCGCCAAGGCTCCCTCCTTCCTCATTCGCGTCGCCCTGGAGCGGTCGAATCTGATAGAATGTCCCTTCAGGGTTCTCGCAAAAGAAAAGAGCTATGCGCATCTCAGGCCGAGTTCTGGCCGTTCTGACCGTTGCCGCTTTGCTCGCGCCAGGCGTCCGATGGGTTTCCGTGCGCCTGAGTGTGGAAGGGTGTGCGTGCCCCCCCGCCGCCTGTATGTGTCCGGGGCATCATCACACCCTTGGGCACGCTCCGACGTGTGGAATGGCCAATGGTGGCCAGTGCGGACTGGGATCGCCGGATGACTTTGTGAATTCGCTTCTTGGTACACTGATCTTTGTCCCCACGACAGAGCAGCCAGTTCCCGGCGTCCCACAAATCCGGCGTTCGAGCCGCGCTTCTGTAAAGCTGAACCTGTTGCCCTCGCACGCCCGGCTCCTCGATCCGCCTCCTCGCTCCGCACTCTGATTC
>Ga0335069_10001503_pt1 | contig 37491 bp, 24 predicted proteins | sample Lox_Sample_11_FD_206714 | JGI IMG/M metagenome (GOLD analysis project Ga0335069, IMG submission 206714) | Soil microbial communities from Loxahatchee National Wildlife Refuge, Florida, United States - Lox_Sample_1.1 | ecosystem: Environmental > Terrestrial > Soil > Wetlands | place: USA... | reverse complement strand
TTCACGAGTCAGTCGAGAGGTGGAAGCTGCGGTGGAGCCGCGAAACCCAGACGGCGGGACGCGGCCCGCGAACATAGCGGGCAGAAGACCAAAAACTAAACCGCTAACGATAGAAACGGCGACCGCGAAGGCCAGCACGCGGCTATCGAGAATAGAATAAGCCTGCGTGGCAAGCGCCGCGGGCTGCACCTTAGCGGCGATGGATGTGGTCCAAACTGCGACAAGCGTTCCGGCAGTCGCCGCAACCAACGAGAGAAGCAGGCATTCGGTGAGTAACTGTTGCGCGAGCCGGGCGCGGCTTGCTCCGAGCGCGGAGCGAACGGATAACTCGGCGGCCCGGTCAGCCGTTCGTGCCATCAAGAGATTTGCAACGTTGGTGCAGGCGATCAGCAAGATCAGCGCCACGCCCGCCATCAGCATGAGCGAGGCATTCCTGACAGGCCCGGCTAGTTGGTCTTGCAGCGGAGTCACAGCCGGCGGATGAGGGAGATTGTCGAACTTTAAGTGCGGCGGCGTGAGACGGGCCACCTCGGCGGCAAATGCGGCGCGGGCTTGCGACCAGGTAACTCCAGGCTTCAAGCGCGCGATGGCGTCCCAACCGTTGTTACCGGTAGAGAAATTCGCGGGCTTCCAGAGGACGGCGTCATGGGGGTAGCTAAATCCGGGCGGAGCAACACCAACAATGGTGAGCGGATGCCCAGCGAAGCGAATGACAGAACCAAGGACGCGTGGGTCACCGGCGAACAATTCCTGCCACAGGCCGTAGCCGATGACGGCGATGTCATTTCGTCCGCGGTCATCCTCGCCGGGCGCGAACGTTCGCCCGAGAACCGGTTGCACCCCCAGCAGGGAAAAGAAATTCCAGGAGGTTTGGGAGATGTGCGCTCGCATCAGGCGGGAGACTCCGACGTTGTCATCCCGCTCTTCGAGCAGTGCAACATCGGCCAAGAATGTGCTTCGCTGGCGCCACTCATGAAACTGCCTGGCGCTGTCGTGGGGCGGAACAAAGGCGTCGAAATCAACCAGGGAGGCCAGCTGGCCGGGATCGCGGAATGGCAGCGATCGCAGGAGCAGCGCATTCACGACGCTGAAGACACCCGTATTTGCGCCGATGCCGATGGCAAGTGCCAGGATCGCGAACGCAGTGTGCCAGGGACGATTCGCCCAAAGCCGTAGGGCATGCCGCGAATCCTGCGCTACTGCTCCCAGGAACCGGAACGGAATCGATAAGGCAACGCGGCGTTCGCGCTCCATGAATCTACATATTGTAGAAGAACTCTTCGTACACGATTTTGCCGTCGACAACTTTGTAAATGGCGACCTCTTCCAGCGTGAAACGTTTGCTCTGCGGCTTGAAAGTGACGTCGAGTTTAAAGGTCACGGCGAAATGCGAACCGGCGACCAGCGGACCTTCAACCGTTGACGAGTGCACGTCGTGGTTCTCAACCCACCATTTTCCTTTGGCCATGACGGCCTCGATGCCCTTCGATTCGCGGGATTGTCCCGGAGGTGCGCCGGCTTCCATGCTGACGATGTCTGGCGAATAAAGAGCTTTCATGGCGTCTTCAAACTTACCGGCGGAGCAGAACTTGACGAGTTGGCCGGCGACTTCCTGTGTAGTCACGGATGATTCTCCTGATTAGATTTTCACGCGTCTTTACGACGCTAACATACAACCAACAGCGAGGGTGTTACAAAGATATGACGTGCGTTTTCCCACGAAGATTCGTATTTAAGAGTGGATATAATCGATGCCTGATCACCTTAGAGCGGTGAAACTCGCTTCGACGAAAGGAAACGCTATGCGATTTTTCAATGGGTACCATGCTGCCCTTGCGGCCTTGAGTCTGATGGTCGCGATTCCTGGTTGGAGTCAATCGGATGCCTCTCATGCCGTCGCCGGCGGAGGAATTTCCGTCGCGGGTTGGACGGGAAAGGTCGACGCAAATGCGGAAAAGGCGGGGCAAACGGTGAATGATGCCAAGTTCTCGCAGGAGGGAAACACATTTCACGTGACGACCGGGCCGGCTGTGACGTATTGGAATCCTGCCAACAAAGCAACCGGGAATTATACGGTGAAGGCGACTTTCCAGGAATCGAAGTACATGAACTTGAACAGTCACCCGCACCCGTACGGCGTCATGATCGCCGGTAACGAAATGGGGACGGACAAACAAAGCTACCTTTATTGCGCGGCATACGGCAGCGGCAATTTCATCGTGCGAGGGTTTGGGCCGGAGCCGTTTCAGATGAACGGCCGGCGCGGTGAGGAGAATGCCGCGGTGCACAAGGCTGCGGGGCCCGGAGAACCCGTGACCCAAGAGATTTCCCTTTCAGTAAAAGGGAACCGCGTGGAATGCGCGATCAACGGCACGGTAGTGGCGGGTTACGACAAGCCGGCAGTCGTGGCGCCCGGAAAGCTGGCCTCGACGGATGGCGTGTATGGGCTGCGGTTCGCGCATAACACGGAAGTCACGGTGACGGGACTTGAGGTAAAGAAGGAGTAGGCGGGACGTGGGTGTGAGATAATCTTACCAGAGTCTTACCATGGAAACGACGCGGCTTTCAACTAAGGGCCAGGTGATCCTGCCCAAGAGTATTCGGATCTCACGGGCCTGGACGCCTGGCACCGAATTTTGCGTCGAAGAAACCAGCGACGGCGTCCTTCTGCGTCCTGCGTCCCGCTTTTCGAAAACTAAAATTGAAGATGTAGCCGGGTGCTTGCCATCAAGGCGGAGGGCGCAAACGATCGCACAGATGCGCTCGGCCATTAACCGTGAGGTTATACGACGGCATGACCGCGGTCGATACTAACGTACTCATACGCCTGTTAACTGGCGACCAAGCCGACCAAGCAGCCGCGGCGCGCTCTCTTTTCATGTCGGAATCGATCTGGATTGCAAAGACCGTACTGCTTGAAACTGATTGGGTACTGCGCAGCCTGTACGGGTATGAGGACAGCGCGATCCACGACGCGTTGACACGTGTGCTGGGTTTGGAGAACGTTCATGCGGAGGATGAGCCGGCTGTCGCACAGGCTCTAGCGCTCGCGAAGCACGGAATGGAATTCGCCGATGCTTTACATCTGAGTAGCAGGCCAGCCGACGCGGCTTTTGTTTCATTTGACAAAATGCTGCTACGGGATGCGAAGCGTGCCGGAGTTCGCGGCGTTTCTACGATTCCCATCTGATCAGCCGAGTTTGCTTCCACCTTCCCGTTTCGGCCCCAGATTTGCGAGTTTATTCAATCCGTCGATGAAGGCGCGAGCGCTGGCTTCGATCACATCGGTGGAGGCGCCGCGGCCTACCACTTTGCGCCCCGCTTCTTCGAGTTGCACCGTCACTTCGCCCAGCGCTTCGGTACCGCTAGTGACGGCTCGGATGTCGTAGCGCTGGAGCCTGGCTGAGGTCCGGGTCACCGCGGTGATGGCCTTGCACGTGGCATCGACGGGACCGTCGCCAATGGCGGCGCCTTCGCGGGTTTCATCCTGTACACGGAGCCGCACCGTCGCAGTCGGAATCGCGGAAGTGCCGCTGTAGATCTGCAAGTATTCGAGCTGGTAAATCTCAGGCAGCGGATGAATCTCGTCATGCAGAATGGCGATGAGATCCTCGTCAAACACTTCCTGCTTTTTATCCGCCACGGCGAGGAAGCGCTGATACGCCTGGTTCAATTCCGGCGGTGACAGCGTGTAACCGAGTTTCTTCAGGCGATCGCGAAGGCCGTGGCGGCCAGTGCGCGCGGTGAGGACCACGCGGCTTTCGCCGATGCCCACATGCTCGGGCCGCATGATCTCGTAGGTCTCACGCTCTTTGAGGAAGCCGTCGACATGAATGCCCGAGCTGTGGGAAAAAGCGTTCGCGCCGATGACAGCTTTGTTAGGAGGAACCGGGATGCCGAGCAGATCGGAAACCAGGCGGCTGGTTCGGTACAACTCGCGGGCGTCGATGTCAGTGTGGAGACCGAAATAATCGCCGCGCGTGCGGAGCGCCATGATCACTTCCTCCAGCGCCGCGTTGCCGGCCCGCTCGCCGATGCCGTTAATCGTCCCTTCCACCTGGCGTGCTCCGCTCAGAATGCCGGCGAGCGAATTGGCCACGGCCATTCCAAGATCATCGTGACAATGGACGCTAATGGTCGCCCGGGCGATGTTGGGCACTCGTTCGCGGAGGGAGCGAATCAGGCAACCATACTGCTCGGGTACGGTGTAGCCCGTGGTATCGGGGATGTTCACGACGGTCGCGCCCGCGTCAATGACGGCTTCGACCATTTCAAAAAGATAGGGCGGATCGGCGCGGCCTGCGTCTTCCGCGTAGAATTCGACGTCGTCTGCAAACTGGCGCGCCAGTTTGACGGCGCCGATCGCCATTTGCAGGATCTTGGTTTTCTTTTCGGCGAGAGTCTTGCCGTAACGCTCATCCTGAAATTTTCCCGCGATGTGGATGTCGGACGCGCCAATTCCGGTGTGAACGCGGGAACGCTTCGCCTTGGCTAATGCCTTGCCGCAGGCTTTGATATCGTCGGGAACAGCGCGCGAGAGAGCGCAAATGACAGGGCCTTGGATTTCCTCGGAGACGAGCAGGACGGCATCGAAATCCTCGGGGGAAGACGCGGGATAGCCGGCCTCGATCACGTCGACCTTCAACAGCGCCAGTTGCCGCGCGATCATGAGTTTCTCGCGGCTACCGAGGCGGTTGCCGGCGGCCTGCTCGCCGTCTCTCAGCGTGGTATCAAATACAGCAACTTTATCCGACATGGCACCAGACTCCTTGGCATGAGAAGCGGCCGGGCGTCAATTCGCCGGATGCGCGGCGGATGCGCCTGGGGCTGATTCCCACACGACCGGACAATTTGTTCTTTCCCAATTATCCACGAGAGTCTGGTAGCGGTTTTCTAGGACTGAGCGTTTAATCTTGAGTGTCGGCGTCATTAGACCGTTGCTAACGGTCCAGGGGCCGTCGGCGATAGCGACGAACTGCACACGCTCGTGGGGGTCGAGCTGCGAGTTTACCTGTTCGAGCCTGGACTGCAAGGCCTGCTCCATAGCTTTCCGCGCGTCGGGAGTCGTGCATCGCCGGCGCGCGTCGGCGGATAGAAGAACAATGGCGAACGGGCTCGCATGACCGGAACCCATGAGGCAGCAAGCCTCGACGTCAGGATGCGACATCAGCTTGCTCTCGATTGGGGCCGGAACTACGAACTTGCCCTTGCTCGTCTTGAATTGCTCCTTCAGGCGGCCGATGATTTTGAGCTGGCCATCGGGGTCCAACTGCACGACGTCACCAGTGCGAAAGAATCCGTCAGACGTGAAAGCGTCGCGCGTGGCTTCGGGATCGTTGTAATAGCCGAGCATGTTCATCGGGCTCTTCACAAGCAACTCGTTGTTGGCCCCGAGTTTCACTTCCACACCTTCGATCGCGGCACCCACGTATCCGGGGCGCACGTGGCCAGGCCGGGGGAGGTGAGTGACCAGAGTCTCGGTCATGCCGTAACCTTCCGCGAGATCGAGCCCGAGATTGCGGTACCACAGCAGGATTTCAGTGGGCAGAGGGGCGGCGCCGCAGGCCGCGTGAACTACCGTGTTGAGCCCGAGCTGGCGGAGAATGCGCCGCTTGGTGTAACGATCGATGATAGGGAGTCGTAGCAGCTTGTCCAATTTTTCCTTGGGGACTTTTTCGAAAACGCCTTGCTGGAATTTCAATAACAGCCGTGGGACGGAGAGAAAGAGCGTGGGCCGGGCACGATGCAAGTCGGCAAGGAAGGTTTCCAGCCCTTCGGTGAAAAAGAGCCGCGAACCGAGGAGGATCGCGGGCAGTTCCAGGCCGGCGCGCTCTACAATGTGGGCCAGAGGCAGATAAGATAGCGCGCGCTGATCGGATGTGGCTCCGAGAAGATCGGCCAGACGCCTGGCGTCGTAGCAGAACGCGGCGAAGCTGTGCATCACGCCTTTGGGCGTTCCGGTAGTGCCGGAGGTGTAGATGATGGTAGCAAGATCGCTCGCCGGGCGCGTGGGGCTGTCTTCTAGGGGAGCTGTGGCTTCGAGCACTGTCTGCCAGCTCTGGTCACCGTTAGCGGACACGTTAGGGAAACGAATGCAGAGCACACCTGTGGGAATGCCGGAGCTAGCGGATTCCTTCTCATCGGTCGGTCCGACAAAGCAGCATCGGGCGCCGCTGTGCTCTAAAATCTGGCGCACCGACTGGGGTTTAAGCGAAGGATAAACAGGGACGGTAACGTATCCGGCCATCCAGATAGCGAGATCGGCCAGAACCCACCATGCGCAATTTCGAGAGAGGATAGCGACCCGGGCGCCCGGCCCCCACCCCTGCGACTGCAGGTAGGCGGCCATGCGGCGCACTTCATTTGCGGCCTGGCTCCAGGTCCAGTCGCGTACATTACCGCCGCTGAACGGTTGTGTTAGGAAAATGCGCTCTGCGCGTTCACGTTCCCAGCGGTACATGCACTGGAGGGGCAACTCGTCATCCAGCATGCAACGCCTCTTCTTGCTTTTTATCTTACCCGTGGGTAAGATATCATCAACGCAGCCACCTGTCAATCAGGCGCGTGCTATTCCAGACATGCCGAAAAACGCCACAGCAATCCATCCTCACCGGAAGGCCTTTGCGAGCCGTCGCCGCGACCCCGCCACCAAACGGGAAGCAATTCTGCAAACTGCCGCGCAGTTGTTTCTGGAAAAAGGTTACGGGCGAACGCTGATGAATGACGTGGCCGACCGGTTAAACATTACCAAGCCGGCCCTCTATCACTACTTCAGCAACAAAGAGGAAATCCTGCTTGAGTGTTATCGATGGGGGACGGGACTCATAGAAGACAAGCTCAACCAAATTGCGACTCATGGCGGAACAGGCCTGGAAAAAGTTGAGGCGTTTGTCTACGAATACGCGAATCTCATGACCGTGAACTTCGGGCGCTGCGTGATGAGATTGGACGAAACTGACTTGTCACCAAAGGCGCGCATCGAGGTGCGCGATTACAAAAGAAAGATCGACCACCGGTTGCGCTCCTTTATTCAAGAAGGGATCGCTGATGGCTCCGTTACGCCATGCGATCCGAGGATGGCGGCGTTTTCGACGGCGGGCGCCGTTAACTGGATCTGTATGTGGTACAAGCCGGAAGGGCCGCTCACTCCCGAGCAGATTGCGGCAGAGTTTTCGAGAATGTTGACCCACGGCTTGGCCGCACGAAGAAGACGGCCCGTGTTCCAGCCGAATGGAACGCGTAAAATGCCACAACTCGAATCAGGAGTGATGTCATGATCGCAGGTGATGCTCTGGAGCCGACAGTGACGCGTGCTCAACAACGCATGCGCTCGATTCTCATCCGGAAGGCCGCGGTATTGGGGGCAGGTACCATGGGATCGCGCATTGCCGCGCATTTGGCGAATGCCGGGCTGCCGGTGGTGCTGCTGGACATCCCGGCGAAGGAAGGGCCGCGTAGTGCCATCGCGGCACAGGCGGTCGATGCGCTTCGGAAGGCCAAGCCGGCCGCCTTCTACGATCTCGTATTGGCCGCGCGGATTACCACCGGAAATTTCGACGACGATCTCCAGCTTCTCAAGGACTGCGACTGGGTCATCGAGGCAGTGAGCGAAAATCTCGAGATCAAACAGGCGCTATTCGAAAAGATCACCCATCATTTGAAGCATGACGTTATTCTGACGACCAACACCAGCGGGCTGCTGGTGGGAGCCATCGCCGCCAAACTGCCGGAGCGCTTTCGCCACCGCTGCTTTGGGACGCACTTCTTCAATCCGCCAAGATACATGCGCTTGGTGGAAATCATCGCCACACCGAAAACCGATCCCGGGGCCGTCGCCGCAATCGCGCACTTCGCCGATCAGCAGTTGGGTAAGGAAGTGGTGTTCGCACGCGACACGCCTAACTTCATAGCCAACCGCATTGGCGTGTTCATCATGCTGGAGGCCGTGCGGCTGATGCAGGCGGAAGATCTGACGATCGAGGAAGTCGACGCGCTCACGGGCAGCGCTATCGGGTGGCCGCGAACCGGGACGTTCCGGCTCGCAGACCTGGTGGGTTTAGATGTGCTGGCGAATGTGGCGCAGAATTTTCCCCTTGCGAGTTCCGGCGAGCGGCTGACACTGCCGCCGTTCGTGCAGGCCATGCTGGAGCGCCGGTGGCTGGGCGACAAGACCAAGCAGGGCTTTTACAAGAAGGAAAAGGATGCGGATGGAAACGACGTCCGCCTGGTCCTCGACTGGAAGACGGTGGAACACAAGCCCCTCGTTCGCCCGAAGTTTCCGTCACTCGAAATGGCGGCGAGCGCCGAGCGGCTTCCGGAGCGGCTTACGCAACTGCTGGCCGGCGATGTAACGAAAGACAAAGGTGCACGTTTCCACTGGCGGCTGCTCAGCGCGCTATGGAATTACGCGTCCGATTGCCTACCGGAAATTGCAGACGACGTGGCCAGCGTAGATCGCGCTATGCGCGCCGGTTTCAACTGGGAGATGGGCCCGTTCCAGCTTTGGGACGCCGCGGGGGTGCCGCAAACGGTGGCACGTATGCGTGCGGCGGTTGAGCCGGTGAGCGCCAATGCCGATCGCCTGCTGGCCATGGACGCGTCCACTTGGTACGAGAACCATGGCCGCGAGTGTTTCGACCTAGCTACCGGCAAGTACAAACGGATTACAGAACCCGAAGGCATCGCACGCGTGGCCAACTTCCGCGCGTCGCACGGCGTGGTGAAACAGAATCCGGGTGTTTCGTTGGTCGATCTCGGCGATGGAGTCGCTTGCCTGGAGCTTCACTCGAAGAAGAACGCCATCGGGGAAGACATTGTGCGCCTGGTCACAGACGCACTGCGGCCCGACGGTGAAGCGGTGCGAAACTTCGAGGCGTTCGTGATCGGCGGTGACGCGGACAATTTCTCCGTTGGCGCGAACCTGATGCAACTTCTGCTGGCCATACAAGAGGGTGAGTGGGAAGAAATCGACCGCGCGATTCAAGGTTTTCAGCGGATGAACGCGGCTATCAAATTCTGCCCGAGGCCCGTGGTAGTGGCGCCATTCGGGATGTGCCTGGGCGGCGGTGCGGAGATGGCGTTGCACGCTTCGAAACGCGAAGCCTATGCGGAGCTCTACATCGGGCTGGTCGAGACTGGCGTGGGCCTGGTCCCCGGAGGCGGTGGCTGCAAGGAGATGACGCTGCACGCGGTGGATGCAGCGGCGGCCATACATGGCAACGCGCGAGCCGAGTCGGTGGAATTGATGGAGGCATTGCGACGAGTGTTCGAGACAGTCGCATTGGCCAAGGTTTCGACATCCGCCGTAGAGGCGCGCCGGCTGGGATTCTTGTCGCCGGGCGATCGCATCACGATGAATCGCGAGAGGCTGGTGAGTGACGCCAAGGAGTCCGCGCTCACCAAGGCTCTGGCCGGCTATGCCGCGCCGGTACCGCGCGAGGATATCCCGGCGCCGGGCCAGAACGTTCTGGCATCTCTCAAAATGGGCGTGCATATGATGCGCGAGGGTGACTACATCAGCGATCACGACGTCAAGGTAGCCAACTGGGTGGCGAACGTGTTGTGCGGCGGTCCAGTAACGCCGGGAACGCTGGTAAGCGAACAATATCTTCTGGATCTCGAGCGCGAGGCGTTTGTTTCGTTGTGCGGCGAGAAGAAAACGCAAGAGCGGATCGCGCACACACTTAAGACCGGGAAACCATTGAGGAACTAGCCATGAGAGAAGCAGTCATCGTAAGCGCGGTACGCACCGCCGTGGGCAAAGCTCCGAAGGGGACGCTGCGCGCGACCCGGCCGGATGACTTGGCAGCAATCGCCATCCGGTGCGCCCTCGCACGTGTGGCGAACTTGGACGAAAAGGAAGTGGAGGACGTGATCATCGGCTGCGCCATGCCGGAGGGCGAGCAGGGCATGAACGTGGCGCGCATCGCTTCGCTGCGTGCGGGCGTGCCGATCGAGTCCGCCGCCATGACCATCAACCGGTTCTGCGCATCCGGGCTGCAGGCGATCGCACTGGCTGCTGAGCGCATTCGTTCCGGCGGAGCCGACGTCATTGTGGCCGGCGGGACCGAGTCCATGTCGCTCGTCCCCATGGGCGGCAACAAAATCTCCATCAATCCCTGGCTGGGCGAGCACTATCCGGATTCCTATCTCGGGATGGGTCTCACTGCGGAGCGAGTGGCGCGGCGCTACGGCATCACTCGTGAGGCTGCCGACGAATTCGCGCTCGCCAGTCACAAGAAGGCGCTAGCGGCGCAAGCGGCGGGAAAGTTTGACGCCGAGATCATCCCCGTTCCGGTCACTTTCACCGCGCCGGACGCAAAATCGAAATTGAAAAAGACGGAACTGGAATTCAAAGTGGACGAGGGTCCGCGCGCCGACACATCGCTGGAAGCACTCGCCAAGCTCAAGCCGGCGTTTCACGTGAAGGGAACGGTAACCGCCGGCAACTCGTCACAGACTTCGGATGGAGCGGCCGCGGCGGTGGTGATGTCGGAGGAACGGGCGAGTGCGCTTGGCATCAAGCCGCTGGCACGATTTGTGGCCTACTCCTACGCCGGGTGCCTGCCCGAAGAGATGGGAGTGGGGCCGGTCTATGCCATCCCCAAGGCTCTCAAGCTGGCAGGGCTGACGCTGGACGAGATCGATCTGATTGAACTGAATGAGGCGTTCGCCGCGCAGTCCCTGGCCGTGATGAAGACGCTCGGTCTCGACATGGCGAAGGTGAACGTGAATGGGGGCGCAATTGCACTGGGGCATCCGCTGGGCTGTACAGGCGCGAAGCTGACGGCCGGCTTGCTCCAGGAGATGCACCGTCGCCACGCGAAATACGGCATGGTGACGATGTGCGTAGGCGGCGGCATGGGGGCCGCAGGCATTTTTCAGAATCTGAACTAAACGAACGAGGTGTCTCAAATGGCGACAACGCATGCGCCGGCGATGACAAAGCCGGTAAAAGGCGGCAGTTTTCTAATCGAAGAGCGCAAACCGGAAGAGGTATTCACACCCGAAGACCTCACCGAAGAACAGCGGCAAATTGCCAAGACGGCGGTCGAGTTCACCGACAAAGAAGTCATGCCGGTAGCGGACCAGATCGAGGCGAAGAATTTCGCCGTAACCAAGCCTCTGCTGCAAAAGGCAGGCGAGCTTGGATTGATGGGGGTCGACGTTCCGGAGGAATACGGCGGCCTCGAGATGGGCAAGGTAACATCGGCCGTGATTGCCGAGTCCATCAGCAAACTCGCAAGCTTTTCGGTGGCCTTCAGCGCGCACGTGGGCATCGGCACGCTGCCCATCGTCTGGTACGGCACTGAAGCGCAGAAGAAAAAATACCTCCCCAAGCTGGCGACTGGCGAATGGATCGCCGCATACGCGCTTTCCGAATCCTCTTCCGGCTCCGATGCGTTGAACTGCCGCGCACGCGCCGTCCTCTCCGCGGATGGCAAAGAGTGGATCCTGAACGGCGAGAAGATGTGGATCACCAACGCCGGTATGGCTGACGTGTTCACGGTTTTCGCCAAGGTTGATGGCGAGAAATTCTCCGCCTTCATCATTGAGCGCAACACTCCGGGATTCTCGGTCGGCGCCGAGGAACACAAGCTCGGCATCCGCGGTTCCTCCACCTGCCCGCTCATTCTGGCGGATTGCAAAATCCCCGTCGAGAATCTGCTCGGCGAGATCGGCAAGGGCCATCACATCGCGTTCAACATTTTGAATATCGGGCGTTTCAAACTCGGCGCCGCGTGCGTGGGCGGAGCACGCAACAGCTTGCAGAATGGCATCCAGTACGCCAAGGAGCGCAAGGCATTTGGCAAAACTATCAGCGATTTCGGCTTGATCCAGGAAAAGCTCGCTGAGAGCGCCGCCGGCATTTACGCCGGCGAGTCGCTAGTCTATCGCACCATCGGCATGATCGACGCCGCGCTCGCGGAGCTTCCACCCAAGGCAGACTCGCGTGAAATCCAAAAGCGCATCGAAGAGTACGCCATCGAGTGCTCCATCCTCAAGGTCTGGGGCTCCGAGATGCTGACTAAGGTCGTGGATCACGTGGTCCAGATCTACGCCGGCTATGGCTACGTCGAAGAGTATCCCGCCGAGCGTGCCTATCGCGATGCCCGCATCAACCGCATCTTCGAAGGAACCAACGAGATCAACCGGCTGATCATCACCGGCTTCCTGGTGAAACGTGCCATGTCAGGCCAGTTACCATTGCTCGGGGCTATCAAAAAGCTGATGGACGAGGTGATGTCTCCCGGCGCAGCAGCCGAAGAAGCTCAAGGACCGCTCGCTCACGAGCACAAGCTACTGGCCCATTCCAAGAAGCTGGCCCTATTTGCTGCAGGTGTGGCTTCGCAGAAATACATGCAGGCGCTCGCCGATCAGCAGGAGATCATGGGCGCGATCGCCGATTGCGTTATGGAAGTTTACGCAGCCGAGTCGGCGATTTTGCGTACCGAGAAGTTGATTGCCTGTAAAGGTGAAGCGGCCGCGAAACAGGCCATTGCCATGACCCGATACTACGCTTCTCATTCCTTCGAACGTGTCGAAGTCGCCTCACGCAAGGTGATTGCCGGCGTTGCCGAAGGCGACATGCTGCGCACCCAAATGGCCATCCATCGCCGCCTGGCCAAGCAGGATCCGAGCGACACCATCGCACTAAGCCGCCAGATCGCCCGGCACGTGCTCGATGCCGGCCGCTACAGCGTCTAGCCGCAAGTTCGGCGCTCGATTTCCGCGGCTGGTTATTCCGTGTTTGCCGGTCCTGTCGCGGAGTCGGGCGGCCGGTCTTTCACAGGGAACCTTCTACCCTGCTCGGTTTCTAAATGAGTGTGGGGCCAAAGCTGATTTGTGTGGTGTTGTTAGGAGTTGGCCGCATGGTGGCCTGCTCTTGTAGGGCGCCGAGACCTACCTGTTCATATCTTGAGTCCGATATAGCATTCCTGGGCCGTGTCTCCTTTACGAACGACGACGGGTCTGGAACGTTCGTCCAAGACACACTTGTGCGATTCGACGTAGAGGAGATCTTTCAAGGGCTCTCGACGGGAACTCGTCAGGTTTGGATCGACCCCGGAAGCTTTACGAGTTGCTACGAAGAGTACCAGTTGGGAAGACGATATCTGGTTTTCGGCAGCAAATCGGCACGGATGCCGTCTGGGACGGCTGCAATGAGCGCGGCCAGGCGCCGGGTAGAGAAGAAACCCGCCCCGCCGGGGTTCGACCTGGTGCATCCGCCGACCGTCTATCTTGCTTCGGAGTGCAACGGGAGTCGCCCAGCCGACTATCCAACAATTGAGCGAGACATATACATGCTGCGGGCGGCGCGTGCCCGTCAGCAATTGCCGCGTGTTCTCGGTTACATTTACCTGACGCCGTTCCGAGGATGGCCGTTTTTGAACGGGCCTGGGCTTGCTGGCGCCACGGTAACGATCGAGAACGAATCGACAAAGCTGACGGCAACCTCTAAGGCGGATGGCAGCTTCTCTTTGAGTGATGCGCCTGCTGGGATCTACAAAGTCAGGGCTCAGCTTCCGCCCCTTGTCGGCTACGAGTGGCCTGCAATGCTCATCGTCCCCGAGCACGGTTGTGGATCTGCTGATGTGGCGTTAACAACGACCAGCGTGATACGGGGAACGGTTTTGGACAGCCACGGCCAGCCAGCCGGTGGGATTCCGGTAGTAGTCTCGGATGCCGCGACGCCAGAGGAGCAGGCTGCATCCATTGATGACCAAACCAGCACAGACGGGGTGTTCTCGATCATGGGTGTTCCGAACACCGACGTGTATCTTTCTGCCGGACCGCAGACCCCATCGACGAAACTACCGTACCGGCGGATCTATTACGCAAACGTGCTCTCGCGGAACGATTCTCTGCGGCTACGCCTCAAGCCCGGTGAGCGGCGGACGGGAATCACCCTGTGGCTCGGAGCGCCACTGCAAGCAAGGTCCCTTAAGGTGCGCGTCACCCGTCCTGACGGTACACCCGTTGCTAAGGCGAATGTCTTTGGAAGTGTAAGCGGCGACACCCAAGAATATGCCCGGACAGCGGCGGACGGGAATGCCGTGTTGCCATGTCTGGATGGGATTTCTTATCAGATTAGCGCTAGACTCCCCATCGCACGGGTCGGTCCGCGCATGGCAGAAACTCCGGCACCCGCAATCGACTGTGTATCAGGCACCGAACCGGTGCATCTGATCGTCGGCAAGACGCCGGTTGGGAGATGACAGAGATCGCCTTACCGTTCCACCCCGACCCGCTCCCGCTCTTCGCGGAGCAAGCCTGCCGCATGCAAAACGCGCCGCACTTTCTTCGGTGAGATGCTGAGCCGCGTAGCCACGCGTGAGATCTTGCGACCCTCCCGCTCCCATACTCGCGGGATCAGGATGTTGGCAAACTCCTCGGTGATCTGCTGGAACGTCTTGTCATGCGTCAGGCCCTTGGACCACTCTTGCAGAGCTACATCCACCTGGCCGGAATGTGAAAGCTTCGTCTTCAGCGCCTCCAGATCCTCCCAGCCGTATAACGGACCCGTTGGACGGAGCAGTGCAATGGCTGAATCGCAGCAACGGCGCGCGGCCTCGCGATCCTGCGAGCCGCCATTACAGAAGGTCAGACCCTCCCAAACCAACGCACGTGCCAGTAGGCGGCGGTTCTGTGTCTGCTTCGCACACTCCACGGCTTCGTGGGCAAAATCGAGCGCCATGTGAGCACGCCGCTCTGGATCTTCGTCGATCTGTTCGTCCAGCCGGGCGTTTTCGATCATGCATTGGAGGATGCAAGCCCGCGCCATGAGAATCACGTCATGTTTTTCCTCGCCATGGCGAAACGCTTCGGCGGCGTCTGTAGACGCGCGATCCAGATCGCCCTCGTCCAAATGCAGGTAGCTGTGGTTGATGTGAACGCTTCCGATGCCCCGATGGTTGTGATGGCTCTCGTAGATTTCCAACGCTTCGGAGAGCTGCGCCACCGCTTCCGCGCGTAGCTCCTGGATCTGCGATCGTTCGCTGCGCACCTGCGCCGCGGCGCCGTTGCCCAAAGTCCCCGACCGGCGATGCGCCAACTTCTGGTCAATCGCGTTCTGCGTCCGCAGCGCGAGCAAACGCTTGACATACGCCGTGTTAACCAGCGCGCGTGCCAGGTGCATATGCTGCGGATCGCAACGCTTGTATTCCAGTAACGAGGCCTCAAAATGTTCGAGAGCCCTATCGTACCGGCCTTGCCGCCGGGCGATTCGCCCGTATGCAGACTGGATGTTGCCGCGACTGACGAAATCGTCGGTGTCGCCTAGGGCGCGTTCCGCCTCGCGCAGAATCGTGCTGGCCTCCTTCAGCTTGCCTTTTTGAAAGGCCAGCCAGCTCTCCATCACTCGCATCACCGCGGCCATTTTTTCGTAGCCCAGTTGCAGCGCGAGGTCTCTTCCTTTCACTGTGTAGCTGAGCGCGTCGTCGTAGCGCCCCTCTTTGCGCAGGCATCGGCCCATCCAGAAGCTCGATATCGCCAGCGTCGCCCTGTCCGGAATCTCGTCTTCCATGGATTGGACGAATTGCAGGTGGCGCGTGGCCTGATCGAACTCCTCGTTGCGCATTAGCAGGAGCCCCTCAGCCATACGCAGGTGGACGTAATCCATCAAGCGAAGGCAGGCGCGGGAATGTTTGGGAAATCGGGACAGCAAGTCTCGCAGGAGCTCCAGGCCCACAAAGCCAATGTCTATCCATTGGGCCAGGAGCCCAACTAAAACGGCCGCGTTCTCTTGATCTGGATCGAGTGCAGCCAGGCAAGAACGATTTGTTTCTAGCGCCTCGAGGCCGCTTCCGATTCTCCGGAAAGCCAGATCCTCCCGGAGCTGGGCAATCAGAGGCGCCACTCCGATATTGGCGCCCATGTCCGGAGTATGCAGCTATCGATGACCGTTGTCCAGCCCCATTTTTTGCGCGCCGGCGCGGTCCAGACAGGCGTAGGCGCGCTGCGTGAGGAAATCCTGAAAGTCCGGGCTCAAAATCATTTCTTCATATAACTCGGCAGCCAGCGCTAGTTCGCGAGCGGGAAGCTGGGAATCGAGACGCCTCCGCTGCCGCATCATGATCTCTCTCACGAATTCCGCGGTCACCGGACGGCCGTCACTCAGGCACACTCCGTGCCTGACCCATTGCCAAACTTGCGCGCGGCAGATTTCCGCCGTTGCGGCGTCCTCCATCAGGTTGTAGATCGGTACACAGCCATTCCCGCGCAGCCAGGCTGCCAAATACTGCAGCCCGACATCGATATTTCGCGCCAACCCATCCTCGGTGATTTCTCCTTGCGGCGGAACCAGCAGATCGCTGGCCGTCACGTGTACCGCATCCCTTTTCCGGTCAATCTGGTTCGGCGTGCGCATGTAGGTGTCAAAAACCTCTCGCGCCAAGGGGACCAGCGCCGGATGAGCCACCCACGTGCCATCGTGACCGGCCCACACTTCCCGCAGTTTATCCTCGCGCACCCGCTTGAGAGCCGCTTCATTAGCCTCGGGATCGTTCTTGATCGGAATCTGTGCAGCCATCCCGCCAATGGCGTGCGCTCCGCGGCGGTGACACGTATCTACGAGCAGGTTCACGTACGCCGAAAGAAAGTGGCGGTCCATAGTAATCTGCGAACGGTCGGGCAGTACAAAGGTCGGGTGATTGCGGAATTTCTTGATCACGCTGAAAATGTAATCCCACCGGCCGCAGTTTAGCCCCGCGCAGTGCTCGCGCAGCTCCCATAAAATCTCGTCCATCTCGAAGGCGGCGAAAATGGTTTCGATGAGCACCGTGGCGCGAATGGTTCCGCACCGTATTCCCAGCTCCTTTTGCGCCATGACGAACACATCGTTCCAGAGGCGAGCTTCCAGGTGGCTTTCGAGTTTCGGCAAGTAGAAACACGGACGGTCGAAGTTGTGCACTTGCTCATGCGCATTGTGAAACCAGAACAGACCGAAATCGAAAAGCGATGCCGACATCGCTTTCCGGTCTACAATGAAGTGCCTTTCGTCCAGGTGCCAGCCGCGGGGCCGGACCATCAACACCGCCGGCCCGTCGCAAAGCTTGTAGCGCTTCCCTTCAGGGCTCATGTAACAAATCGTTCGTCTCACGGCGTCGCACAGGTTGATCTGGCCTTCAATCACATTGGTCCACGTAGGCGAGTTCGAATCTTCGAAGTCGGCCATGAAGACATTGGCGCCTGAGTTCATGGCGTTGATGATCATCTTCCGGTCCACGGGTCCGGTGATCTCCACGCGGCGATCGAGCAAAGCCGGCGGGATGGGTGCCACCTTCCACACGGATTCGCGGATGTGGGCGGTCTCCGGAAGAAAGTCGGGCATCTTGCCGTGATCGATTTCCCGCTGACGCTCGCGCCGAGCTTCGAGTAGCTCCTGGCGGCGGCCTTCGAACGTCCGAGCCAGCTTTGTGAGGAAGGCGCAGGCCTCTGCCGTCAGAACAGTGGCCTCCGCCTCCTCAAAGCTGTCCTCAACCCCCGATTTCGTAGCAAACATGGCTTGGCTCCTTACCCTCTGGCGAATATTAGCGTGGGTCTGCGTCGAGCCGCATTCCTGTAAGTCCACACCGGACCACTCGTCCGATTTGTCCTACAACGCTTGGATCTGGCGGCCGTGCCGAGGTTTACTGGCTCTTGGAAAGGTAGTCGTACGTGAATCAATCAGAAGCGATCTTACATAGCTGGCGGACCAATCCTCGTTGGAGTGGCATGACCCGCCCTTACTCGCCGCAGGAGGTCGTGCGGCTGCGCGGGACCGTACAAATCGAATACACACTGGCCCGCCTGGGTGCCGAGAGGTTCTGGAACTTGCTGCACACCCAGCCTTACATCCCCGCGCTCGGCGCGCTTACCGGCAACCAGGCTGTCCAACAGGTGCAGGCCGGTCTCAAGGCTATCTACGTCAGCGGATGGCAGGTTGCCGGAGACGCCAACCTCGCCGGCCAAATGTATCCGGACCAGAGTCTCTACCCTTCGAACAGCGTGCCCGCGCTGGTTCGCGCCATCAACAACGCATTGCAGCGCGCCGATCAGATCCACCATGCCGACGGGACGCGCGATACCTATTGGTTTGCACCTATCGTGGCCGATGCGGAGGCGGGCTTCGGGGGTCCGCTGAATGCCTTCGAGCTCATGAAGGCCATGATCGAGGCCGGCGCGAGCGCCGTTCACTTCGAGGACCAGCTCGCGTCGGCCAAGAAATGCGGCCACATGGGCGGCAAGGTGGTCGTCCCGATTTCCGAGTTCGTCCAGAAGCTCAGCGCCGCGCGCCTGGCCGCGGACATTCTCGGCGTCCCGACCGTTCTCATTGCACGCACCGATGCCAACAGCGCCAGCCTATTGCTCAGCGATGCCGACTCCGCCGACGACCCCTTCATCACGGGCCGTCGCACGTCGGAAGGCTTCTTCCAGTTCCGCGGAGGAATCGATGCCGCCATCACACGCGGCCTCGCCTATGCACCCTACGCCGACATGCTGTGGTGCGAAACCTCGGAGCCAAATATCAAGGAGGCACGGCGATTCGCCGAGGCGATCCACGCGCGCTATCCCGGCAAGCTCCTGGCATACAACTGTTCGCCGTCGTTCCACTGGAAGAAGAAGCTGGATGATACTGCCATCGGGAAGTTTCAGGCCGAGCTGGGCGCCATGGGCTACAAATTCCAGTTCGTCACCCTGGCGGGTTTCCACGCCCTCAACTCCAGTATGTTCGCGCTCGCCCGCGAGTACGCAGAGACCGGCATGACCGCTTATTCGAATCTGCAGGAAGAGGAGTTCGCGCAAGCTCGCGAGCACGGCTACTCCGCCGTTCGTCACCAGCGATTCGTTGGCACCGGCTACTTCGATGCCCTGCAGCAAGCCGTATCCGGCGGGACCGCTTCCACGACAGCCCTCGAAGGTTCCACCGAAACCGCACAGTTCACTACACCCGCACACACCGAGCACGGTGCCGCTCTAGTTCGATAACATCGATAGGCCCGGACTTCGGTTCGGGCCCTCCCTAACACACCAGCAGTGTTCCCGCGCCGCTGTAGGGCAACGATAGGCGCCGCCACCGACCGTAAACTCACGCTTTACGGAGCCATCCCATCGGGCACCACGGGTATGGCCGCAACGGATCGCATGGCTTCCAGCAGGAGCTCCACCTGGATCGGCTTTGAGACATACGCGTCCATGCCCGCCTCGCGACAGCGATCTTCGTCGCCATTCAAAGCATGAGCGGTCAGCGCGATAATCGGCAGGTGTTCCCCGGTGCTGCGTTCCTTCTGCCGAATCACGCGGGTGGTCTCAAGCCCGTCCATCACGGGCATCCGCACATCCATGAAAACCAGGTCGAAGGTTTCCGCTTCGAGCGCCTCCAACGCATCGCGACCGTTACAGGCCACGGCCACGGAGTGTCCCAATTTCTCAAGCAGGCGAACCGCCACCACCTGGTTGACGCGGTTGTCTTCCACCAGTAGGATGCGGCGCCCAACGCAATCGGCGTCATCTTCCCGATCGCCATCTAACGCGTCAGGTTCCGACGGTTCACCTCGCGCTGGTTCGGGTGCCACTCCCATCCGCGCCGTAAAGTAGAAGACGCTGCCCTGCCCCGGCTCGCTCTCCACCCAGATGCGGCCGTGCATCAGCTCGACCAGGCGCGCGCTGATGGTCAGGCCCAAGCCGGTACCTCCGAACCTGCGCACCGTGGATCCGTCCGCTTGTTCAAAGGCCTCGAATATGGCTTGGTGTTTCTCCGGTTCAATGCCGATTCCCGTATCGCGGACGGCGAAACGAAGCATGGCGCCATCCAGCTCGCGTGAAACCGTCTCCACCGATAAAGTGAGCGAGCCTCGCTCCGTGAACTTCAGCGCGTTTCCCAGCAAGTTCGTGAGAATCTGCCGCAGCCGGATGGGATCCCCTCTCACCTGACGCGGCGTTTTCGGCGCGATATGCAGGCTCAAGCTCAATCCCTTCTGTTTCGCCGCAACCGCGAACATCTTCGTGACTTCCTCCAGATGCGTGCCTAGATCGAACGGGACGCAGTCCAGTTGAAGCCGGCCAGCCTCAATCTTGCTGAAGTCCAGGATGTCGTTAATGATGGTTAGCAGGCCGTCCGCACACATCTTGACGATGGAGAGCATTTCCCGTTGTTCGCCGGTCAGTTCCGTCTCGAGCGTCAGTTCCATCATGCCCAGGATGCCGTTCATGGGGGTCCGGATTTCGTGACTCATGTTGGCAAGGAATCCGCTCTTGGCCCGATTCGCCGCTTCCGCTTCCTCCTTGGCGCGCCGCAGTTCCAGTTCGTTCTGGCGGCGCTCCGTGATGTCGCGAAATCCCCACACGCGGCCGGTACTCGTCCCCCCCACCCGCAGAGGTTCGGAGTGGACCTCGTAGGTTCGCCCGTCGGTGAATTCCAGAATGCTCTCAATGGCGGCGTCCCGCTCCCGCCTTCCACGCTCAATCACCGCCAAAACATGCTCCGGATTTTTCCACCGCGCGCGTGCCGCCTCCACAATCCGCCGATGATCCCCGGAGTCCATCACCGATTCCGGTATTTGAATCATCTCTGGGTACTTTCTGTTGTATGCGAGCACCTTTCCGCGTAAATCCAGCACCAAAATGCTGTCCGCGGTCGATTCGAGCGTCGTCCGAATGATCTCGGTCTGTTTCTCTACGCGGCGTCGCAGAGCCGTGACCCACGCGAGAGATGCGCCAATGAGCGCGGCGAAAGCCGCGAGCATCGCCGTGAGGCGCTCCGGTGTCCACCACGAGGGTTCGTGCAGAACGGTTAAGTCCGCGGCCGAGCGCAGCAGTAGACGGAATCCCAGCGGCACCCGCGCCTCGTCGGACTGGACCAGGCAGATGCCTGTCGCTTCCAGTTGGGTGCCTTCGCGCAGGCGCGCCACGATTTCGCCCGTGTCCGGGAACCAGACCTCCGCCTCAAACGTCCGTGCCCCTGCTTGCAACGTCAAGACAGGCCGGCCGGCATGCCGGGACTGGCCCAATAACGTCGCGCGCATACGAACCAGCATGCTGTCGTGATTCCCCTTCATGATTTCGTCGGGCGTCACGTTCACCGGTTTCGGCGCTTGGCCGCTGCCCACCGTCCGAAACAACGCATGCCGCAGGATGTTGGTATACTCCCCGGCTTCGACAAACCCGATCACATCCACCTGCTCGCCGACCCGCGCGTAACTGCGCTGTTCTGTGCGAACGTAAATGTCTTCGGTATCGTCCGTCACCACCAGCGCCTGTCCGGGTGCTTGAAAGGTCACGGTGCCGCGGATTCGCACGCGATGGCCGGCAGCGTGACCCAGGTTGAACCCCAGCAAATCCGCGATCGAGCGAATGGGCAGCTTGTAAGGGTCGCCAGGGCTCCGTTCCATGATGTGTATCTGCGCCATGCCTGGTACATACAGGCGAACACCCACCCACTGGTTCTTCTCGTTGTAAACCGCGCCGCAGTTTCCCTGAATCCGCACGCGGGAATCCACAAGGTCGGAAGCAGCCGCGACAGACATTCCAAAGACACGCGCCACCACGCTTCCGCCGCTGAGCGACACTTCGATTGCCGCGTATCCTTCATCCACCCTCGCGGCGTGCACCATTCCTTCGATTTCAACCCACTGGCTGTCCAATTCGGTCGACGCCATCTGTTCAAAGCTGGGCCGCAAGGGAACAGGCAGTGGCGCCGTTCCTAGGACCGCGATGTGGTGGCCTTCGATCTGCGGCGCGAAATCCGGAGATTCACTGTTTCCCCGCAGTTCCACCAGATCTCCCGATTTCACCAGGTAGCTCAGTGCCGGCTCCCTTGTCCCGATCGCTTCCGTCGAGTCTTGAATAAAAAGGCCCCGGTCGTCCCGAAAAGTCACAATGCCGCGCAGTATCACCGGATAATGACGGTTCGCTTCCTCGCGCGTAAGGTGGCGCACCTGGCGCCCGGTGGTCAGAGTTGGCAAGGACTGCCTGGAACCCGCTGGACCGGCGCCAAAAGAACCGGCTATGGCCAAGCCCAGCCCCACGAACAGCCGGCAAGTCCTTATGATTATTTTCGTGCCGGAATCCTTCATTCGCCAGTTCCAGGGCAAAGCAACGCTACAGCCTCTCACTTAGGGATCGGCGGAAGACTAACAGAGGATTAGGATTCGACTTGAACCTATTGACGAAGTTTTTTTAACTCAGAGAGGCGGTCATTCGCATCGCAAAGCGACCATCGGATCCACCCCGGCCGCGCGGCGCCCCGCAATGTAAATCGCCAGAGCAGAAGCGAGCATCAGAACACCGGACACGCCGGCCAAAATCCATGGATCCACAGCCTGCACGCCAAAAAGCAGTGCGGCAAGGAAGCGCATCAGGACCCACGCCGCTCCCAGTCCGAGCGCAACCCCCGCGCCCACGAGCGCCATGCCCTCTTTCAGTATGGCCACTAGAACATCCGACGCGCGCGCTCCGAGCGCCATGCGAACCCCGATCTCCCGCGTCCGCCGCGCGACCAGTTGCGCCAGCACACCGTAAACCCCAACGACGGCAAACAACAGCGCGAACGCCGCAAACCCACCCAAAACAGCGGCCCGGAAACGCGGATAGGCCAGGTATTCTTTATCCAGAACCTGCTGCATCGTTCGCACATCGTCCACTGGAACCGACGGATCGATCGCGGCGACCGATGTTCGCACCACGTCACCCATGCGCCGGTCACTCTCCGCCGTACGTATCAGAAGATGAGCCGAGCGGGGAGCATCCTGCGTGATGGGCCGATACACGGTCGGCGTTTCCACCCAGCTCATCTCCTGATACACCGTGCCGCGCCGCTCATTCGCCACAACGCCGACAATGGTCAGCCACAAATCAGTGCCGCCAACATAGCGGACATGCTGCCCGATCGGATTTTCGTTCGCGAAGTATTTTTCAGCCAGTGCTTCGTTCACGATTGCTACCGGCTGCGATTGTTCCTGCTCCCTGGAGTCGAACAGCCGCCCTTCTCGCAGCGGAACGTTCACAGCGGCAAAGTATTCCGGCGATACCGCCGCTTCTCCGGTGTCATGCGGAGCAATCGCCGGCATGGGTGTGGGACGGCCCTCGATCTCCAGCACCGAGAAGCCTTGCAGGCCTCGCACCGGAAGAGCCGAGGTCCAGGCAACGTTCTGCCCGCCCGAAATCGCCCCCAATCCCTCGGTCACGTGGTTCAAAAAACGGATTCTTTGCGCGCCGTTCGCATATGTATTGGGCGGCAGGCTGACGGACATGGTCACGAGGCGCCCGGGTGGGAATCCAAACGGCGCAGCGGCAAACCGCGCCACACTGGTAATCAACAAACCCGCGCCCACCAGCAAGACCAGCGACAGTGTCACTTCGCCCACCACGAGGAATTTGCCGGCCGCGTGTCCCGATCTGCCTTGCGCACCGGCGCCCCCGTGCGCCTTGAGCACTTCATGCAAATCGATGCGCGACGATCGCCACGCCGGGACAAGTCCGCACAACACCGTTGTGAGAATCGATAGCGCCGCCGTGAACGCCAGGACGCCGAGATTGATATCCACGCGATTCGCCGGCGGCATCGGGATCGGATTGGCCGCGCGGAACCACCCCACCGCAGCCGTCGCGAAAACAGTGCCCAGCGCGGCGGCCAAGATCGACAGCAGCAACGCCTCCGTCAAAAGCTGCCCGATCAGCCGGCCGCGCCCCGAGCCAAGCGCGGCGCGAATCGCGAGTTCCTTCTGCCGCGCGAGCGAACGCCCTAATAGCAGATTCGCCACATTCACACACGCAATCATCAAAACGGCACCCACCGCCGCCAGCAACACCAGCAGGCTCAGCCGTAAATTGCGTCCCGCGAGCCACGTGAACTCCGCTTGCAGCGGAAACACCACAGGCTCCGTCTCGGCGCCGTGCCGGTCATTCTGGTGATACTGGCGATGCAGCAGCCGCAGCTCGGCTTGCGCCTTCTCGATCGTCGCCCCCGGCTTCAGCCGCCCGAAAATTCCAATGCTCGAATGGTCCGGATCTTTTGCCATCGGGTCCGCATGCGTCACCAGGCGCCACATCGCCGCGGCGTCGGTCGGGTAGAAGTCGAATTCCGCCGGCATCACTCCGGTCACCACGCAAGCCCGATCGTCGAGCCGCAGACTCTGCCCTACGATATCCGCCTGGCCGCCGAGCTTGCGCTGCCAAAAGCCGTTCGCCAGAACGACGGCACAGTCCAGATCGAGATCTTGCTTATCGAAAGTCCGGCCCAGCGCGGGCTGCACTCCTAAAAGAGAAAAGAAATCCTGGCTCACTGGAATGGCGAGCACATCCTGCGCGGGGCCGCGCCCGGTCATGACGCTATCGGCGCGCGCCCAGGTTGCGCCGCTCGCCTGCTCGACGCTTTGGCTGTGCTGCCGGTAGATTTCGAGGTCGCGGCAAGCATCAAACAACTTGGAGACGCCCTTCGCCTGAGCTTCCCGATCCCAAATGGCCACCAGCCGCCCCGCGTCGCGGCAAGGCAGCGGCCGCAGGAGCACGGCTTCAACGATGCTGAACATCGCGGTATTCGCGCCGATTCCGAGCGCCAGGGTACCGATCGCGATGGCCGCGAAACCGGGCGAACGCTGCAACAGCCGCATCCCAAATCGAACGTCTTCCCGCAAACGCATAACAGTTTTCGAGACGGCCATCTTCGGGTTTCGTTTCGAGAAACTACATGGAAGGCGGGTCGGTCTTCGAAGGCGGCCCCGGCGCTTTGCTGCGCGCGGCGGCGTCGGGTTTGCGGCTTGCCGGCTTTCTCACCTGCTCGAAATACTGCTGCACGTACTGCTGTAGAATCTCGGGCACCTCGTCGCGGCTGATGTCGCCTCCGGCGTCGGTGTGCGTCGCAGTCGATTGCGAGTACGGAGTCTGTAGTTTCTGCTGGCTTGATGGCACTTCCACCGTGATCTCGCCCGTCATGCTGGCCGACCGCTTCCCGATGATCTCGCTGATCTTGCCCATTGCTGCGGCCTGCTCGGCAAGTTTGACGTCCTTGTCGCCGTCCTGCCGGCCGATCCCGCTGCCCGGTTGGTTGGAACCCTTCTGATCCGCACTATGACCACCGGCCTGGGCTTGCGAATTCTTTCCGTCCTTGCCTTCGGCACCCGCCTGCTGGCTTTCGGAATCGGCGGATTCTTCCCCGCCGTTCTGTTGCTTCCCTTCGCTCGGCGCGCCGTTTTGCCGCTGCCCGCCTTTTTGTGTACCGGGCTTCTGCGCGTTCTGTCCGGCGTTGGCCTGGCGCTGCGATCCGCTGCCGTTCTGCTGGTGCATCTTGGAAAGCAGATTCGACATGGCATCGCGCAGTTTCGACATCAGGTTGGAATTCGCGTCTGTGCTTCCTGATTCCGGCTTCCCGCCTTTGGGCGCTTCGCTGGGCTTGCCGTTCGTGGCGTTCTGCGGGCCGTTCGATTGATTATCAGCCGAGCTCGCATCCGCTCCATCCGACGTTTCGGAATCCCCCTGGTCGCCGTCCGCTTTCTCAGATCCGGATGATTCGGTCTTGACCGTGCTCTGCGCCTGGTTCTTCTGTAGCGGATCGTTCACCGCGTCCGGAACACCCACCGTATCCAATGCCGAATCCGGCGCGGGATCAAGCGGCTGCGGGCTGTTCGGGTCACCCTCGGGCAGCGTGAGCCCGATAGGCTTCGGCGTGTCCGCTCCGGGCTTGTGCGATCGGCTTCGTAGCGTCGCCTCCTCCGGCGCCGCTCCGCCAAAACTATCCATCACGATGCGCGCCAGAGGCGTTCGCAAATCCAGTGTGCGTGTGAATCCGTAGCGCAAGGCAAACAGACCCGATGCCACTAGCCCCAGCCCCGCCAGTGCATAAGCCGCCCGCGGCATGGAAAACGGCAACGCGCGTTCCAGATCCACGGTTTGGGCTGCCCGCTCGGCTTGCTCGCGTTGGCCGTCTCGCATCGGCGCGGAAAAACTCTTCTCAGCCGCGGAAAAGTAGAGCGCGGTCGAAAGCGCGTCGGCCAGCGACAATCGCCGGTCGATCAACTGCGCAATCTTGTAGGACGAAGGAATTCGGCGAGCAATCCGGTAGGCGCCGAAGAGGAACGTGACCGCTATGACCGCCACCAGCACCGGCCAATCCAAAACCTGTGTGCCCGCGATCAGCAGCACGATGAGCCCGGCCATCCCGGCGCTCGCCGCATACGCACCTTGAGCCAGAAACTCGTTGGCAACGAAACGCCGGCGCGCGCGACTGATAAGTGCTTCAACCATAGGGCTGCTCGGAAAACGTCGGCTAGGCGCGACGCGGCTACCAGCCACTGCTTCCATTATTACTCACCCTTGTGCGTTCCATGCGTTCCTCTTCGCACCAAGCCGAAGGCATACAATGAAACAAGTGGAAAAACCGTTGCGCGTCTTGATTGTCGATGACGAGGCCAGCCAACGTACTGGCCTTGCTGGAATGGTGAATGCCTGGGGGATGGCGGCGGAGACGGCCCCCGAGGGCGGCGAAGCACTGGAAAAAGTCGCGAGCTTTGCCCCCGATGTCATTGTGACCGACCTGAACATGCCCGGCATGGATGGCTACCAGTTTCTGACGAAACTGCGTGATTTTAGTGAAGCGCCCCCCGCTATCGTGCTGACGGCGTTTGGAAATATCGAAACCGGCGTCCGCGTGGTGCACGAACTCGGCGCCTTCTGGTTTCTCGAGAAACCGGTACAATCCAACGCGTTACAGGCACTTCTGCGGCGCGCTGGGGCGCAACACAATCTCCGTAATACCAACCGCGCGCTCGAGCGGCAATTGTCCTACAAGGGATCGCTCGGCGAAATGGTCGGTAAGTCGCCGCGTATGCAGGAGATATTCGTCCTGCTCCAACAGGCCGGCCCCACCAACGCCTGTGTGCTCATCTCCGGGGAAAGCGGCACCGGGAAAGAACTGGTGGCCCGGACGCTCCACGCGCTCAGCCCGCGGCACGACGGGCCGTTTTTCGCCATCAATTGCGCCGCGCTGCCCGAAACACTAATTGAAAGCGAGCTTTTCGGCCACGAAAAAGGCGCCTTTACGGGAGCTTCCGAGCGGCGCGCCGGCTGCTTCGAATTGGCCCAAGGCGGCACGCTGCTGCTGGATGAAATCGGCGAGATGCCCGCGCTCACTCAGGCTAAGCTGCTGCGTATTCTCGAAGATTCCAAGGTCCGCAGACTGGGCGGAAAGACTGAATTCGAGGTGGATGTGCGCGTGGTGGCGGCCACGAATAAGGTCCCGGAAGAAGCCATGCGCGGCGGCCACCTGCGCGAGGATCTGTTCTACCGCCTCAACGTGTTTCACATCCACCTGCCACCCTTACGGGAACGAAAAGAAGACATGGGCGCGCTGATCGACTTTCTGATCGGAGAGCTCAACCGCAAGCATTCCTGCAAAGTCAGTGATATTTCGCCCGGCGTGCACGAGGCGTTTCTTCGTCACAACTGGCCAGGCAATGTGCGCGAGTTGCGAAATGTTCTGGAGCGCGCCGTCATCCTCGCGGGGGAAGGCACCATCGAATTGAAGCACCTGCCGGCGATGTTCCAAAGCGGCGGCTCTGTTCCTGCCGTGGTCGCGGCGATTCCGGATTCCTCTGCCTCAGACGCCGACCAGGTGCGTTTCGCGATCGGAACCACAGTAGAGGAAGCCGAAAAAGGACTGATTCTGCGCACGCTGGAGCATACCCGAAATAACAAAACGCGTGCCGCGGAGATCCTGGGGATCAGCCTGAAAACGCTTCACAACAAGCTGAAAGAGTACGGATCAAAAGAAGCCGGCGCGAGCGCGTAGCCTTGGCAAAGGTCAATTCGCCGCTTGTTCGATGAGCGGAATGGCGGCCGCCAGGCCCTTGACCGCGTCGTCGTTCAATCCAAACCGACGTTTCAGATACTCCACGTCGTTGTAGCTCAGCCAGATTTTGCCATCGCTGTCCTGCCACGCCAGTGCCTTCAGCGGCAGGTCGATAGCCGCGGTTGGCGCCGCCAGCATGGTGGGCGTGCCCGCTTTCGGATTACCGAAAATCAACACCTGCGTGGGCGGCATTTTCAACCCAGCCTTTTCCGCTTCACCGCTGTGATCCACGCGTGCGAAGACTTTTATCCCTTTCTCGCGCAACGTGGTCTCCAGCCGGTCCAGGGTCTCCGGGACCGTATGTTTACTCGGTTTGCTGACGACGCCTTCGCCGGATTTCATGTCGAAAAACTCCTTCTGATGAACTGTCGTTAGTCCCACTTTCGCCGTCTGCGCACTACCCAGATAAGCCGCCATTGCCACGCCCACGACGGCGAGCAGCGCGGCGACGACCAGGCCCAGTGTGGATGGCTGTCCCACCGCATCGGCGCCACGATTGAGCCGGCCGATCAGCCGCACGTGGTGCCAGGAAGCCGACACCGTGACCCCGACGCCAATCAGCACGAGCGCCGTGCCCAATGGGAGCGAGAATCCAGAAGCGGCAAGGGCTGATTCGCCCGTGGCGCCGGCCAGTTCCCGAAGGAACAGACCGAAACGCGCCACCACGAAGCCGAAACCCATCAGGGCCAGACCGGTGCGGATCCACGCCAGAAAGGTGCGCTCCGCGGCCAGGTATACGCGAGGATCACGAGCGTTTTCTTCGGGGGCCATGTCTGAACAGTTCTTAGATGCGGGACAAAGCGCGACGACGCCGTGGTTCGGATGGATTTTTAGGATAGATGCAGTTTACGGTGGATGGCGTAGAGCGCGAGTTCGAGCCGGTCGGAAACGCCCAGCTTGTCGAAGATGTTATGCAGGTGGTTTTTCACCGTCTGCTCGCTGATGAACATCTTCTCCGCCATTTCCTTGTTCTTGAAGCCTTGCGCCACCAGCGTAACAATCTCCCGTTCGCGCTGGCTCAAGGGCAGCCGCTCACGCGAACGGCCGTTGGTCGCCACCGGCGGGAACTCTTCACCGGAGGCGAATTGACGGATCACCGCGGCCGTGGTGTGTGAGTCCAGCCAGATTTCGCCCTCGTACACTTTGCGAATGCTTTTGAACAACAGTTCCGTGGCGGATTGTTTCAGCACAATGCCGGAAGTGCCCAGCTTCATCGCCTGCACAAACTCGTTCTTATCCTCGGAAGCCGTCAGCACAATCACCTTGGTGGTTGACTGCGCCGCCTGCATCTTCTGCAATACGGCAAGTCCGTGTGTGCCGGGCATCTTAAGGTCTAGAAGCAGGATATCCGGCTTGTATCTTTCGACCGCCGGTATGACGTCGTCCCCATGGCCGGCCTCGCCCACGACTTCGAAATCCTTTTCGGTCGCAAGCAGATGCTTCAGACCATCCCGGAAAATGGGATGGTCGTCCGCGATGACAATGCGGATGCGCTTCTCAGAACTCTCTTCTTCCACAGAAGTTTCCTCCTGCGGCGTAATCGTGGCGCTCATTGGCGTTCGTACACTGGCTCAATTGTAAAGTGGTACCAGTACCAAGTCAATGCTGGTAACCCTCAGAACGCAGAGGGTTTTTACCTGATATCTAAGGTAATAAGTACTCCGTTTCTAGTACCTCTCAGTATGGGCATCGTCCCTATTTACAATGTTTTGGAAATTACCGTTCTTGTTGCTATTGTTAGGAGTTCCATGAGCGACGCAATTGTGGAAGTCGAATTTCAAAGATTCTGGCGCCGTTTACAGCAATTGGGATTAAATGCCTATGAATCCAGGTCTTACCTGGTTTTATTAGGCCACCCCCGATTCAAGGCGCTGGAACTGGCGGCACGGGCGCATGTTCCCCGTCAAAAAATCTACGAAGTGCTGGATAGCCTGGTAGAAAAGGGCTTTGCTCAGGTGGTTCAGGAGAAAACCAAACTGTTTTCTGCCGTCGAGCCGGATTTGGCCATCCCGAGCTATCTATCCCGCCGCCGTCAATTGATGGAGCACGAGTTAACGGATCAAAGCCGGGTGGCCTCGGGTCTGATGGACGATCTGAAAGCGCTGTATTCGGAAGGCCAGGGCGGGCGCGGAACGCTGGACTATCTGCGCATCGTGACTGAGCCGGCGCAGACCGCGGCGGAATACCGCAAGATGCTGTCCGAGGTGAAATCGGAATACCTGGAGTTCTCCCGCCCCCCGTATGCTGTTGATCCGCTTGATGAAAAGCTCGTAAGGCAAGCCCGCGAGGGCGGTGTGGCGTGCCGGTTGCTGCTCGAATCCGCCTCGCTCGACGGCGGCCACAGGCAGCGGCTCGGCGAATATTCGGCTGCGGGCGTCGAAGTGCGGCAGGCGGATTCGCTCCCTATGAAACTGGCGCTGTTTGACGGCTGCCGGGGGCTAATCGCCCTGCTAGATCCGGTTATTTCACGGCCTAGCTGGACGTCACTGGTCTTCGACCACGACGGCATGGGCGCCGCCATGAAAGGCCTGTTCGATGAGTATTGGGGCCGAGGCAGACAGCTCTAGCCCGCGGCTATTGCTCCTGCCCGCCGCCGCCGATATCGAGGTTCCAATCGCCGAGAATCTGCCGTCCGCCTTGCGGCGCGGCTTGTAGGAGTGGCTCGACTCCGGCTAACAGATTAATGGCGGTCACGCGGCCAGGATCCGCGCCGTCCCCGGCAGAAATCACCACTGCGTCGCCGGCCTTCAGGTCCGTAACCGCCATCGGCGGCAGGCGATCCAGCATGTCCTGAAAATCCATGTTGCCGCGGCGCATTCCTCCGCCTTCTCCCTGCGCTTGTGCCTGATCCGCAGGCGGGGCGCCGGCGCCCGGTTTGGCGGCGTCGGAACGGGACGGACCCGGCACGCCCTGGGCGGTGGCAGGCTGCGCTCCGGGGCCACCGGATTCAGCGCCAGCCTGCCCGCCGTGAAGCCGGCGAGCGAGCATCGTGGCAAGACCTTGCGGCAAGCGGCGCATCGTGGTGTCGGCGGTGACGCGAACGGTCACCGGCTTGTGCGCCACCAGATCTGTCATCGTGATCTCGTTGGTAGCCGGATCGATCGACTTAATGACACCCGCAATGTTGCGGAATGACCCGGAGATCATGGCCTCCGCCTTGATCCTTGTCCCGTCAGCGGTCTTATCGCCGAGAACGCGCACGTGGTCGCCGATCTTTATGTCAGAGAACGAACTGAGCTTGGCGTCGCTGAATCGCACGGAATCCGGCGCGTAACGGAGGAACTCCACATGATTGCCCGCCTCCACAACCAGAGGCGTAGAACCTTCCCTGGTGCGTGTGGTGATGGTGAATTCCTTGGCATCGGGATTCAATGCCGTGACCGGCCCCGAGACGCTGCGACGCTTCCATTCCTCGCGTTCGTGCTGTTGCTTCTGCGCGATCTCGGCCTTACTCATGATCAGAACTTCGAGAGCCACCATCGATTTCTGATCTTCCGACAAGTGGCCACGGAGGCGGGCGCGGTCACCCGGCGCTACGTTATCGAACGCGATGTGCGCGGCTTTCTTGATATCGGTCTCGCCGGGAGAAATGCGCAGATAGATGGTTCGGTCACTCACCGTGGCGGTGATCTCCCCACCCGAGGCCGGTTTGATGGTCAACTGCTTCGCGCCGGCGTCCACCTTGGTGATGTCGCCGATCACGCGGTCGATTTTGGGGGCCGGTGTTTGCGCGGCCGCCGTGAAGAGTAAGAAAGCGGACATCGCCGCCGGAATGATTTGCCGTCTCATCTGTCTCACAAGGCGTGCGGGCGGCCCAAACTGGTTACGGGTCAGGCAGCTAACCCGGGCTCGCACGCAACTTTAACTGTTCGTCCCTCGCTGCCATATCGCGCGCGATGGTGCGCGACCCGGCGTAGAGCACAAGCGCCAGTACCAAGGATAGCGCGGGGATCACGAGCATGGCCTGCTGCAAGCCGGTGGCGCGGGCGGCCTCGGTGACGACGCTCGACCCGGCCAGTGTTGCGGCGCGCCTCGCCATGACATCGCTCAAGCGGCCGGTAATCACCGGACCGAACGACGCCCCGCACAGATACATGGCCATGAAGTAGATCGACATGGCGGTACCGCGCAGGGCCGGGGCGACGATATCGTGAATCGAAGAGTAGACCGTTCCGTAATACGTATTCAGCAGCCCGTACGCCGCGCTCATCAAGATAGTCACCGCGATCCACGAACCCGCCGGCAGCAGAACGGACCACAGAGCGAGCGGCGCGGCGGCCAGAGCTCCCATCGCGGCCATCAGCATCCGGCCGTTCCGCGATTTTCGAATGGCCCAATCGCCCATGACACCGCCGGCGGTAGCGGCGAACAATCCGGCGACGACGCTGCCGGCACCCAGCCAGAATCCCGCACGGGCCAAAGAGACGTTATGCACGCGGATGAGAAACGCCGGCAGGAACGTACCGAGCGCGTACAAATTGAAATTGATGACTGCACCCGAAGCGATGATCCACCAGAGCGTCGGAATTCTCAAGACCGACCAGGCGGCCAGGTGCTCGCCCGCCGATAGCCGGTGTTCCGATGCGCCGCGGCGCGGTTCGCGCAAAGCGAGAAGCGCGGGTGCCAGAAGAATGACCGGCGCCGCTGCCAGCCACAGCGCCGCGCGCCAGCCGAACGCCTCCGCCACAGGACCGCTCACCATGTAACTGAGCCCAGTGCCGAGCGGCACGGCCAGCATGAAGAAGGCCAGGGCACGCGAACGCCGGGAGGCGGGGAACAGATCGCCAATCCAACTCGTTCCCACCGGAGCGCAGACGGCTTCGCCGACACCGACTCCCAGCCGCGTGAAAAGCAGCATGAGGTAACTGGCCGCGAAACCCGAGCAGGCCGTGAGCGCGCTCCACACGATCATGCCGAGCGCCAGCAGTTTCTTGCGGCTCCAGGAATCCGCCAGGCGGCCGAATGGCACGCCCACAATCGCGTAGAGGATCGTGAACAACGTGGTAAGCGCCCCAAGCTGCGTGTCGGTGAGATGAAATTCGCGGCGAATGGGTTCGAGCAGCGGCCCCAGCACCTGGCGGTCATAGAAGTTGAGGAGGTTGACCGCGAATAGGACGCCGAGGGCGACCCCGGCAGCGCTGCGCCACGTGCGCGGCACATCCCCTGCCGCACCAACGAGCGGCGAGACGGTCGGGCGGGCGGCAGCTTCGGGGCTTCCCATGCGGTCTTAAGAGTGTAGCGCGAGAATGGGAATCCAACGCCGGAGAGGTTCGCGTGTACTCGACGGGCTGATTCGGCAGGGGGCCGGTGTTCCTTTTGGTATATCCCTAGGGATGGCCGAGGCGAACTATTGCCGCCCGTGTTACAATCCAAGCAAATGAGTAACACACTCACCGTCAGGCTTCCGGACGATCTGGCGGAATGGTTATCTCAAACTGCTCGTGAGACGGGCGTGCCACGCGGACGAATCATTCGCGAACAATTGGAACAGGCTCGGCGTTCGAAGAAACGGCCCTTTTTGCGCCTCGCCGGCTTGGTCGCGGGGCCCGCGGATCTCTCGACGCGGAAGGGCTTTTCGCGAAAGTGAAGGCGATCGCCGATACCGGGTTTCTAGTCGCGTTCGGCAACCGAAGGGATACCCATCACGCCTGGGCACGGGCGATTGCTGAGCGAATTACTGAGCCGCTGTTAACGTGCGAAGCGGTGCTGGCCGAAGCGGCGTTTCACCTGAATAGCAGTACCTTGGCGCTGGCGTTCGTGCGCGATGGGCTCGTGCGTCCCGCTTTCGCCATGCAGGATCATCTGACACGCCTAGCTGAGTTGGCGGAGCGCTACGCAGAGCGGCACCCGGATCTTGCGGACATTTGTCTGATCCGGATGAGCGAAATGCACCCCAGGCATGCGGTCGTGACGACTGATCTTGCGGATTTCCGCGTTTATCGGCGCGGGCGGCGCGAGGCCATCCCGCTGATTCATCCACCGGCCGTGTAACGACACTCACCGCTGATTCGCCTTCAGCACCTTTTTCCTTAGTCGGATCGATTGCGGGGTTACTTCGACGAACTCGTCGTCGCGGATAAATTCGATGGCTTGTTCTAGATTCAGGATGCGCGGAGGAACAAGGCGGATGGCTTCGTCTGCTGTAGACGCGCGCATGTTGGTGAGCTTTTTCTCCTTGACAATGTTGACGTCAAGATCGTTCTCGCGCGCGTTCTCGCCGACGATCATGCCTTCGTAAACTTCCGTGCCGGGCGAGACGAAAATCTCGCCGCGCTCCTGGAGATTGAAGATGGCGTGGCCGGTGGCTTTACCGGGGCGATCGGCGACGAGCGATCCGGTGGGGCGTGTGGGAATATCGCCCTGCCAGTCTATGTAGCCGTGAAACAGACTGTTCATGATGGCGGTGCCGCGCGTGTCAGTGAGGATTTCGCTGCGCAGACCGATCAGCCCGCGCGACGGAACATGGAACTCCAGGCGCACGCGGCCGGAACCGTGGTTCACCATCTTGATCATTTTGCCCTTGCGTGAGCCGAGTTTTTCAATCACTACGCCGAGGAACGATTCGGGACAATCGATGACCAGCAGTTCGAGCGGCTCCTGCACCTTGCCGTCGACTGTGCGCGTCAGGATCTGCGGCTTGCCGACCATCAGTTCGTAATCTTCGCGACGCATCATCTCGATGAGGATGGCGAGTTGCAGCTCGCCGCGGCCCATCACTTTGAAGGCGTCGGGGCCGCCGGCTTCCTCCACGCGGATGGAAACGTTGGTTAGCAGTTCTTTGTCCAGACGGTCGCGCAGATTGCGCGAGGTCACATAATGACCCTCGCGGCCGGCGAACGGCGACGTATTGATCGTAAACGTCATGGCGATGGTCGGCTCGTCGATCTGGATGTGCGACAAGGGCTCGGGGGTTTCGGCGTTAGTGACCGTCTCGCCGATGGTGATACCTTCCACACCGGCAATCGCGAGTAACTCGCCCGGGTGGCCTTCGGTCTCATCCACGCGCTTCAGGCCCTCGAATGAGTAGAGCTTCGTGATGCGTGTTTTCTGAAGCGAGCCATCCAGCTTGACGATGCCCACCTCGTCGCCATACTTCAGTGTGCCCTGAAACACGCGGCCAATGGCGAGGCGGCCGAGGTAGTCGCTGTAATCCAGATTCGCCACGAGCATTTGCAGCGTAGCGTCGGGATCGCCGGGTGCACCTGGAATGTGCTTCACAATCGCCTCGAACAGCGGCTGCAAATTCTCGGAGTTATCCTCCATCGCAGCTTTGGCGATGCCCGCGCGAGCGTTCGCGTAGAGCACGGGAAAATCGAGCTGGTCTTCTTCGGCGTCGAGATCGATGAACAGGTCATAGATCTCATTGAGCACTTCCGGGACGCGGGCGTCCGCTCTGTCAATCTTGTTGATTACGACGATGGGCGGCAGCTTGGCTTCGAGCGCCTTCATGAGGACGTAGCGCGTTTGCGGCAGCGGCCCCTCGCTCGCGTCCACGAGCAGCATGACGCCGTCGACGATTTTGAGCGCGCGCTCCACTTCGCCGCCGAAATCGCTGTGGCCCGGCGTGTCGACGATGTTGATCTTCACGCCGTGGTAGCGCACGCCGGTGATCTTGGCGAGGATGGTGATGCCGCGCTCGCGCTCGAGTTCATTGGAGTCCATCACGCGCTCCACGTGGGTTTCGTTGGCGCGGAAGATGCCGCTCTGTTGCAGCATGGCGTCGACCAGCGTGGTTTTGCCGTGGTCGACGTGCGCGATGATAGCGATGTTGCGAATGTTTTCGTTGTTATTCTTCATGAATCACTTCGATGGGGTTGAGCCGCGCCGCCGCGCGCGCGGGAAAAATGCCGGCCACAACAGTAGCCATGAGCACGAGCGCCGAAGCGCCGGTTAGCAAAGCCAGCGGCGGATGAAACTGAATGGTCCATCCGAAGCTTTGCTTGTTGATGACGTAAATCAGGACGAGGGAGAGAACAAAGCCCAGCGCCAGGCCGAGCGCGTTAGCCGCGATGCCGAGGAAGCCCGCTTCGAGCAGGATCATGCGGCGGATCTGTGCGGGTGCGGCTCCCAGGTAGCGCAACATGCCGAATTCACGGCGGCGATCAAGCACCAGGGCGAGCAGTGAATTGGCAGCTCCCAGCATGGCCACTACGATAGCGACGCCTTCAAGCGCGTAGGTGATGGCGAAGGTGCGATCAAAAACGGTGACGGCACTCTGACGCAGAGTGCGATTCGGGGCAACAACGACGCGGTACTTCGCGAGGCGCGCTTCCAGCGCGTGCTGCACCTGGCTGGCATCGGCGTCTTTGCGAACGTAGATCGCGAGATTGGTCGGCGGCTGATTGGGCAAGTACTTCAGCAAAGTCGAGCGATCGAAGATCACCCAGCCGCGCTCGCTTGAGTAGTCGTAATAGATGCCGGCCACGGTCACGCGCACCGTTCGATCGGCGAGCGGAAGGTCGAGAACACTGCCGGCTTGAACGCCGTGCTTGTTGGCAAACGGCTCGCTGATAATGACGCGATCCTGCCCCGGGAGTGATTGCAGAATGGCATCGCGATCTTCGCCGGGCAGAAATCGCAGCCTGCCGTAACGGCGGACAATCGCGGAGTCGCCCGCACCGAGCGAAGCGCGCTGGCCCTGATACTCGATCTCCATGGCGCGAAAAACGTCGACCGCTTCTACACCCGGAACGGATGCGGCCAGTGTGAGCGCCTCCGCCGGAAGCGCGGGATGCTCGCCCGCTCCAGTTCTTCCGGCCGGACGAACATAGAGATCCGCGCGAAGTTGCGTATCAAGCCAGACAATCACGGTTTCGCGAAAGCTGCCCACCATGATGCCGACGCTGGCCATCATGGCGATGGCGGTGGAGAGCGCGGCGACAATGACCGAGGTTCGCGCCAATGACGCGGCGAGCCCGCGCACTGCGAGCAGACCTTCCGGCCCGAACAACAGTTGCGCAAGGCGGCGAGTCAGCGCCGACAGAACGGTGATGACCGCCGGTGCGGCTAGAGCCATGGCGGCAATCGCCAGCAGGGTCGCTACGTAGCCGGCAATTGGATTCCCGTTGACGGGCCCGATTTTCGATAGGGGCCAGGCGGCAGCGCCAATTGCGACAGCCCACACAAGATTCCGCCGTACGTGCGTGCGCGCGTGGTGCTCGTGCACGCCACGGCTCATGGCTTCGACAGGCGTCACTTCCATGGCTTCGCGGGCCGGCGCCAGCGCCGAAAGGAATGCGACGGCGGTTCCGGCGATGATGGCCGTCACGATCGCAGGAATTCCGACCGTAATGGCGGCCGGCCGGCTGCTGACGTAGAGCGAGTTGACGGTATCGGCAATCAGACCGACCGCACCTTCGGCCATGGCGCGTCCGATCGCGATGCCGGCGAGAGAGCCCAGGATGCCGAACAGTAGAGCTTCGCCAAGAAACAGCCAGAACACCCGGCGACGGCTCGCTCCCAGAGCGCGCAGCACACCGATCTCCGGACGGCGCCGCACCACGCTCACCGAGATCGTGTTGTAAATCAGAAACGCGCCCACCACCAGTGAGATATAGCTGAGGACGCGCAGGTTCCAGCGAAACGCGCGCAACATCCGCTGGTTCTCTTCGCTGCGTGTGCCGGGCTTCTCGATGCGATAACTCCCCGGCAATGCGGCCCGGATTTGC